>CEAK01022762.1_pt1 | contig 9032 bp, 9 predicted proteins | sample 480681 | NCBI WGS metagenome assembly CEAK01 (sample SAMEA3182071, study PRJEB8094) | gut metagenome | biome: human; feature: gut; material: Stool; isolation source: human stools | place: Canada | collected 2011-12-06 | reverse complement strand
AAGAGAGAACTACTTTCTTTTGGTATGTATTAATTGAATAATCGATATTATATGGCAGGGAAAAAATAATTTATTGGAAATAATATTAAAATGATTAGAAATAGAGATACTTATGTTGATGTTGCCAAAGGTATTGGCATCATGCTGATTATCTGTATACATACAGAAGTCTTCAGTGTAATTGGCAATCCATTATCCTTTATAGCTGTACCAGTGTTCTTTCTGATGAGCGGCTTCTATGATCGTGCAGAAAGGAATTTTGGACAATGGTTTCCAAAGTCTTTAAGAACACTGATTTTACCTGCGGTCGTTTGGATATTGATAGCAACAGCTTACATTAAACTTTTAGGTTATGTGAAAGATAGAAGTTGGGGAGAGAATCCTTTTTCATTGTATAACATGACAGGAGGTAATGGTCCTGCCTGGTTTTTGTTTGCCCTTCTTTATGCTAAAGTCTTGACTTGGGGATTGATGAAAATAAAAATGCCTAAATGGGCAATCTGGGGGGGGCAGTCTTTTAATTGGTTATGTGGGAATGAATATCAATATGCCACTTCTTTTCGATGAAGGATGTGCAGCTTTGCCTCTTTATATAACAGGTAAATTGGCTTATCCCTATCTCAGGAAAATAACGGAGAATAAAGGATTGTTTGTTGCTGGTGTCATAGCTTTATGCTTGTACTTATGGCATCTGGCGTCTTTTACGCTTGTTCCTCAATCTAATGGAGACTTCGCTCCCTATTATCTTGTTGCATTGGGTTTGATGTTGCTGTGCTTTGTACCTTTTTTGTTTATATCAGAGAAATTACAGAATCAGAAGTGGTTAGTATCTTTAGGTCAGCATTCATTAGGAATCATGCTTCTTCATGCACCAATGTGTCATACGGCAGCTGTGATATTGAATCGTGTATTTGAGCCGGCTTCCCTGTATTGGATCGTTAGTTTCCTGATAGCTTATGTAGGTATTGTATGGATATCCTATTTGAGTACAATTTTAATAGAGAGGTATGTACCTCTCTTACTTGGAAAATAATAATTTAATTTATCTATAATTATATATCCTCAAATCCGCAACCTATAGGGTTTAGTGGGATTTTGCTTGCAAAGCGACAAAATTCATTTTATTGTACATATTTCTTGCATAACAGAAATGTCGCAGACACAAAATCCCCTTACCCCATAAAGCGACTTGAGGTAATACGCTGGTTTAACCAGAAAAGCATGGTCTTTAACCAAAGTCTGTCTTGAACAGGTTGGCATAAGCATTGTTGTCTGAGTAAATGTTCAATACATGCCTACGTGATGTCTTAATCCATTTCGCAGGAACAGAGATGAACTTGAAAACAAAGGTCTTGATTCTGCTGGTGGCACGCAATCCAAATTCATGGGTTTTCAATCTCTGCATAATAGCTTTGTAGAAGTTTCTGATGAGAGCTGTCATAAGCAGGAATACAGTATTCTGTGCCATGAACGATTTTGGCAATCGATTCCAGCCAAAGCCATTGTTCATGTCATCGAAGATGCGTTCCTTGCCACCACGAAGATTGTAGAATTCCACGATGTCTCTTGCACTCGACTTGTAATCGTTAGCCAGTATACATCTGTAGGTATATTCGCCTTCCCAAATGTCAAGGTCTCCATCTATTCGCCTTTGTCTCTGTATGACAAGACGATACGGTTTTCCTTTCCATTTCTCAACAAGGATAGAATTCAACTCAAACTCAATACCGTTGATTTCAACAGTTTTCCATCCAGTTAAGGCAAACATGGAATCGTAGAAAGAAGAGCATCTGTTGGCACGAATATAAAAATGCCTGCAATGAGCCTCTACCATATCTACGATTTCCTCCGAACATGAGCCGCAATCCATGCGGGCACGAGAAATATATATTTCCGAAGCCTCCAATCGCTTGAAGATTCTTTCCAAAGTTTCTTTTTGGTTGAAGCGTACGTTTGTGTTGCCGTCTCTATTTTCAATACCAACAATCATGTCGTTAATGACAGCTACACCTGGACTATAGCCCAAGAACTTCTTGTAGGTTGGTTTTGCATCATACTTCTCTGTTTCAATGAACTGATGGTCAAAGTCAAAATCATACTCTTGACCGGATTTCAATTGACCAGTAGCAAGCAGGGCATTGACCAGTAAGCAGTTCATCTTGTCTGCAGTATTGAAATCATAGGATTTGCCAGAAGCAGACTTATAGGTGATGCTCTTAAAAGTCAGTTCTTCGATAGCACGTAATATGGTGTCTGCGCTGCAAGTGCGAAGAGTTGGATGAAGAGACAAATGTTTCATCAGGTGAGTTGTAACATCCTCAATACATGAGCCACCACAAAGATATACGCACATCAGAGAGCGTAGAATCTCGCTATATTGATAACCAAACATAGTGCATCTCAATCCCAAGGTGGAATCTATGGTTTGAGCTAAAAGAGCATCAAATTGCTCCATAATCGAAAAAATTCCCCCAAAAGGAGTGAGTTTCTCTGATTTAATTTGTATCTTTGCCATGTCATATTAGAGTTTTGCTTGTCTTCTTTTCGCAACACTAAGGTAAGTGAAAATTCTGACATGGCAAAATCCTGGGCAACTTTTTGTTGCTCAGGCACTTATAAATAATATTAAACTATAGTGTTGCGGAATTAAGATATATAATGATATACGCACCAGTAATGATTCCTACATTATGTAGGTACGAACATTTTAAAGAGTGTTTGGAATCTCTTTCGCTTTGTAAGGGGGCGGACATGACAGAAGTCTTTGTAGGATTGGATTATCCTGCAAAAGAGAATCATCGTCCGGGCTATGAAAAAATAAAAAATTACCTTGTACAAGTAGGGAATATGAATTTTAAGAAGATTCATGTTTATTTGAGAGAGGTAAACTATGGAGGGGGCAAAAATAGTAGGGAATTACAGAATGTTATTAAAGAACGTTTTGATACTTATATTTATTCTGAGGACGACAATGTCTTTTCTCCTAACTTTTTGGAGTATATGAATGCTTGTTTGGAAAAATATAAGGATGATCCTGATGTTTTGGCAGTTTGCGGTTATAGTTATCCTGTAAAATGGGATGTTTCTGAGGAAGCTACCATTTTAAAACAGCAAATAAATGTTTCTATGTGGGGCACAGGCTTGTGGAAAGAAAAGGAAGATGCATGGAATGATGTTTACTATCAGGGAACCATGTTGAAAAAGCTAAAGGAATTCATCAAGAAGGGGGATTATCGAAAGATGATAGACGCTTGCTTGAAAGAATATATGGAAGCTGCTTGTAATATAACAGGAATTGGCAATCAGATGCTAAGATGCAAGTCTGATATTTCCAGACGATCATTACTTGCTGTATATGACAAACACGCAATAACTCCTGTTATAACTAAAGTTAAAAATCAAGGCTTTGATGGGAGTGGTTTGTATTGTCAGAAAATTGATTCAACTATTAATGGAGTAACAGCGGGCACATATAACTATCCAAATCAACCAATAGATACATCAGAATCTTTTGTTTTGGTAGAAGATACAAAAAACAGTTCAGAGATTAATCGTCAAAGATTAAATTCTTTTGATTATCGTTCTCCTCAACAAATGGCTAAGGCAAAACGATTATTATGGCTATGTCTTCATTTGGGAATTTGGTCTGCAAAGTTATATAGTATAGTTGTTTTCCCGAGCATAATAGCAAAGAAAGTTCTAAATAAATATTTGAGAAAATAATTTTTTTAATTCTGTAGAATGAAAAAAAAAGTAAAGGCTGTAATGCCTTATATAAGGAAAGGTATTATCAATTTTAAAATGGGCCCTTATGAAGCATGGATAAAGATTGGTGGTCTGGTCGCAAAACCGCATTATCCTTGTTTGAAAAAGGTAGTAGGTTTCTTTCATAATTACGAGTTACCTTCTTTTTGTATTTCCAATAAAGAAGCAAGGCTTCGTTTTATTGAACCTATAAATCGCAAATTTGATGCATTCCCAGATTATTGTCGATATGAGATAATTCCTATGATATGGGATTGTTGGCCATGTCTTGATGACAGGATGAGTGCATGGTTGAAGAAACACGACGTGAAGACTGCCATCTTTACATCGAGACAAAATGCTGATCGCATACAGAAGCGTTTCCCTGATATGAATATCCTTGTAGTGACGGAGGGCGTAGATACGAGTAAGCATCATGAAGGAAAGTTGCTGAAAGATAGGAAAATAGATCTTCTGGAATATGGAAGAACAAACAAACTGGTGATTGGCGAATCGGATTTTGAGGGGATAAATCATCTGTGTACGGGTAATCTGAAAAAACGCCTGACTGACGAGGAACTTGAAGATGCGATGGCGGATGCGAAGATAACAATAGTGTTGACAAAGAATTATACTGATCCTGCTATAGGGGCAGACGTGGAGACGCTTACGCAGCGTTATTGGGAAAATATGCTTTCGCGCATTGTGATGGTGGGACATGCTCCGCAGGAACTGGTCGATTTGATAGGTTACAACCCCGTAATAGAGGTGCCGATAGGTTACAACTCGGAAGCGAATTTTAGAAATGAGGTGAAAAATATACTGGAGCATATTGAGGACTACCAACCTTTGGTTGACAAAAATAGGGAAATGGCAGTAAAGATGGCGCCTTGGAAATTAAGAATGCAGCATGTCAAGGAATGGCTTGTGGGCTTGGGATATGATGCGTAAATAGTAACGATTTTGATAATAACATAAAAATATATGATACCAAAAATAATTCATTATTGTTGGTTTGGGCGAGGACCAATGCCAGAACTTGCACAGAAGTGCATTGCTTCATGGAAGAAGTATTTGCCGGATTATGAAATAAAGGAGTGGAATGAGGACAATTTTGATGTGAATATCATTCCTTATACTGCTGAGGCGTATCAAGCAAAAAAATATGCCTTTGTGAGTGATTATGCCCGTTTCTGGATACTGTATCAATATGGAGGTATCTACTTTGACACTGATGTGGAGGTGATTCGTCCTATTGATGACATAGTAGAAAGGGGAAACTTTATGGGATTTGAGACTGATCCTAAACCCCAGTTGAAGGAAGACGCGAGCGAAGCGAGCGTCAACCCTGGCCTCGGCATGGGGGTGGCCCCTGGCCTCGGCATGGGGGTGGCCCCTGGCCTCGGCATTATCAAAAAGATGCTTGATTTTTATGAGGGAAAACATTTTGTGCATGAAGCTGTCATGAGAAATCAAATCACCGTGGTGCATATCGCTACGCAGGTGCTTCGTGAAAATGGATTGAAGAATGTGGCTGGTATACAGGAAGTAGCAGGTTGCTTTATATATCCTTCTGAGTATTTTTGTCCCATCAATGTAACGACAGGTCGTATTCATGTGGAAAAGAATACTCGAACGATACACCATTATGCAGGAACTTGGGTTGATAAGAAGTTTTCTATGAAAGAAATTTTAAAACGATTTTTACCGGAATTTTTAGTTTTGGCTTTAATTAATATAAAGAAAAAAATCAAATGAGAGCTATTTCTAAATTTTATACTTGGTTCTGGATTATTTATTTCCCAGTATGTATTGCTTTTACTTATGTAGTTAATTTTGACTGGAGTGATGAAATCCTGACTGTGGCACTTTTGGGCTATGCTTTTATGAAGCAGCGGTTCCTGGTCAAAGACAAAGGAAGAACGACGGAATTTAATATTTATATAGGGTTGATGATATTCTATCTGGTTTATTCACTCTTAATACAAGTGACTACGTTCCGAGGGGTATATCTTGATCTTTTACAGCAGTTGCGACCTTATGCTGTGTTTTATCTGACATGGATGATGGCTCCTGATTTTTCTCCTAAGCAAAAGAAACGTATTAAATGGGTCATGCTGTTTTCGTTCTTCGGCTATTTGATATTATTTAAGATAAAACCTTCTGTTGTGACTCCGTATGGTGGTGAAGAGTCTGCTGCTTTAGGACAAATTGCTCTTTGCTGCGCTATGATTTACTATCTTTTCTCTAAACAGACAAAGCGAAATAGAAATATAGCTATACTCATTATGTTATTAGGCTTGGTTTCTGGTAAATCAAAGTACTTTGGTGAGTGTGTGGTGTTTATTACACTGATGATGTTTGTGAAAAGTAAAATCAATTTTACTTCGGTTTCTACTTTGTTGAAAGTTGCAGCTTTAGGTTGTGTCGTTATATTCTTCACGTGGACGAAGTTTAATGCTTACTATGTGGCGGGTTTTCAAGATGATGCTCAAGAAATGGCGCGTCCTCTAACCTATGAAACAGGAATGGAGATTATGTTTAAGGATTATATCCCGTTTGGAAGTGGATTAGGCTCGTTTGGTACGGCTGCTGCTGCGAAGGAATATTCTCCTTTGTATTATGATTATAAGTTGGATATGGTTTGGGGATTGACTCCTGAGAATCCTATGTTCTTGGCGGATGCTTTCTATCCAACCTTGGCAGAGTTTGGTATTGTGGGATTGTTCTTCTTCCTTTGGTTCTGGAAGCGACGTTTGTGCGAGTGTAATAAGATTCCAAACATCGTCTATTATCGCATGGCGCTGATGGCCATTTTGGCATTGGCTTTGGAAAGTACTGCTGATTCTTCTTATCTTTCGGGTAAGGGTATGGGATACTTTATGGTTCTTGCCTTGTGTCTGAATTCTGGAAGGCAACAAATGAATTGCAGCAAAAGATCTCTAAGATAGAAAAATAATGATGAACATAATCATAACTTCTCCTTCGTTGAATCCGAAGGTGAATGTAAGTGGCATTTCTTCTGTAACGCAATTTATTATCAGTAATAATCGGAAGCAAAACTACTTGCATTTTGAACTTGGTAAGAAGGATAAGGAAAAGGGGGGATGGCATCGCATTCCTGCCTTGATAAAGAAATATAGGGAGTGGAAGAATGTGCTTGCTCTGCATCCTGATGCGATTGTGCACTATAACTTCCCTCTTTCGAAGGCTTCTTTGTTGCGTGACCCATGGTTTATGAGATATGTCTGGAAGAATGGCAGAAAGATGGTGGTGCATGTGCATGGAGGTCTGTTCCTGACGGCTCCTCATATACCTGGTATTCTCATGCGTATCATGAAATGGGTGTTTGGACAGGATTTGCCTTTCATCGTGCTGAGTGATATGGAAAAGGATATCCTGACTGAGAGATTTGGGGCAAAGAAGGTTGTTTCTTTACCTAATTGCGTAGATCTGAGTGATGCTGCTGCTTTTGAAAAAGAACAGGTCCTTCATGATGAATCAAAACCGCTAAGTATCGGTTATCTGGGTCGTATAGAACCTAATAAGGGAATGACGGAACTCTTGGTGGCTTGCCAAAGACTGAAAAAGGAAAAATATCCTTTTAAACTCGTTATCGCTGGCAAGGAGCAAACGGAAGGGGAGTATCTTCCGCAATTTGACCAGTGGTTGGGGGACAGCTTTGAATATGCTGGTTTGGTTTCGGGTAAATCAAAGTGTGATTTCCTCAGAAGTCTGGATGCTTTCATCCTTCCTACTTACTTTGAAGGATTGCCGATGTCGCTTTTGGAAACCATGAGCTATGGTGTGACTCCTGTTGTGACTCCTGTAGGCAGTATTCCGCAAGTGGTGAAAGATGGTGTGAATGGTATGTTTATCACTGACCATGACTGCGATTCTATTGTTTTTGCCATCAAACGACTGGATGAGGACAGAAGTATTTTGAGAAAGTTGGGCGTGGCTGCCAAAGAAACTATTTTCAATCAGTTCTGTCCGGAAAAGTATGTTGAGAAATTGAATTCGATTTATCATCTTGCCAATTAGGCTCTTTATTTCATTTTAGAATTCATGAACATTTTTCAGATATTACAAAAGATAAGTCTTGTTCCTTCGTATTTGTGGGACAAGATGTGGGCTCCTGTATGGAAGCGGTGCATGAAGCACTGTGGCAAGGGGGTATATATTCGTCCGATGTCTTCGGATTTCAAGGGATTGTGGAACCTGTCGGTAGGGGATGGTACTTCGATTCCTAAAGGGAGTACTATCTATTGTACGGATGCACCGTGTACTATTGGTAAGGAGGTACTCTTCGGTCCGAATCCTACAATCATCACCGGTGATCATCGTATTGACCTCTTGGGCAAATATATCGCGGACGTTGCCGTGGAGGATAAGTTTGTGGATGGGGTGAATGTATATGACCTGCCTGTCGTCATCGAGGATGATGTGTGGTGTGGGGCGAATGTGACTATCCTGAAAGGTGTGACTATCGGGCATGGTTCGGTAGTGGCTGCTGGTGCTGTGGTCACTAAATCCTTTCCTCCTTACAGTATTATCGGTGGTATTCCTGCCAAACTGCTCAAAATGAGATTTACGGAAGAGGAGATCAAGGAGCACGAAAGAATGTTGGATGTGAAATGACTTGGATATTTCGAAAACCCACCAGTACTTCCTTACCCTTAAGGGAGGGTCCACCGCTTTCCCCAAGCCCCTTTTCTCATGGAGAAGGTTGGCTGCACTCGGCAATATGAAAGCGAGCTTGACTCTGCACTCATTTGCACAGCTCTCCCGTTAGGGGGCTGCGGATTTACACTCCGCAGTATAATAAGGTTCGACCTTATTTGCTGGGATTAGTTATGGAGGTATTGGCTTATGCGTCACCATGATACCGATTAATAAATACTGTTACATACCACTAGTGTCCCGTTTAAACGAGACGACATCTATTTAATTTATTTATAATCAATTAGTTATTCATTTAAAATCGTGTATTCGATTTGATTTTGTATCTTTGCACGCAACTAAAAAGAAGCGTGCGATGAACAACGGAAAAACAATATTCTCTCAAATCATGTCAAATATCCCAGAACGAGAATTCAAGGCTTGTGTTGACCGATACAAGGGCAATTATAGATCAAGAAACTTTACATGCAAGGATCAGTTTCTTGTGATGAGCTATGCTCAGCTAACTAATCGTGGTAGCCTGAGAGATATTGAAAATTGTCTAACGGCATTGTCAAGCAGACTGTATCATTGCGGTATCAGCTATGCTGTTCCTCGTAACACAC
>CEAK01008430.1_pt1 | contig 9512 bp, 6 predicted proteins | sample 480681 | NCBI WGS metagenome assembly CEAK01 (sample SAMEA3182071, study PRJEB8094) | gut metagenome | biome: human; feature: gut; material: Stool; isolation source: human stools | place: Canada | collected 2011-12-06 | reverse complement strand
ATTGTAAGGTGCTCTAAAGCATAAAGACGATAAATCTCCTTACATAATTCAACTTCCTTTAATGTCTCTTCTAATGATTTTTTCATTTCACTTACATTTTAAGGAGTCAACCATATGTACAAAAAGACAGCCCATCATGATGAGCATTTCTGCCCATAAGGATGAGCAAAATTGCTCATCCTTATGAGGAAAAGTGCCCGTACTATTGGGCAGAAATGCCCAAAGCCTTGGGGAGTCTTGGGCAAAAAGCATGATGACACTCCATATCATAGCCTATACTTTTTACCACAATATATGCAAATGCCTTTCTGTCGCTTGCTTACACTGACACCCAATACATTATAGGCAAAAGGACTTTTTACAACATCTGCCATCACCTTTTCCACATTGTGAATACCAGTACTTACCGCCACGAAAGCTCCAGGAAAACTATTATCCAGACGAGAGTTACCAAGTTGATCTACGGAGACATCAGCTGCATCAAATCCCCATTCATTCACCTTGTCATTGAGGTCATTTACCAGCACTCCTGCCTTGACCGTATCCAATGGTTTCAACACACCATTAGTTAGTGTCGCATCACCAAAAACCGTAGCATAGTCATCAAGTAAATTTCCATCACCTTCTTCAGTTGCAAGATTATCGCCACAAATAATTGAGTTGATAAATTTCAAGTTCTGTACTCCAGCAAGTTGCAACTGTCCATCTCCCTCGTTGCCAGCAAGTGTGCTGCTAATAATAAGCAACTCATTCTTGTAGTCATTATTCTTTCCGTTGGCAAAGACAGCTCCGCCAGAAGTTGCGATGTTGCCATAGATGGTGGAATTAACAATCGCGGTACGTTGAGCATGCTGTACACAAACAGCACTTCCTGTACCTTCTTTTACTTTGTTTCTTGCGATCAGACAACGCTCAAACGTACTATATCCCTTTGTTCTGTTGTTGGATGACAGCCGAATGGCTCCTCCACGGCTTCCAGCCTCATTGTCGGTAAAATCACATTCGAGCAAATGAGAAGTGCTATATTCTGCACGAAAGGCAATACCACCATAACCAAGAGATCTGTTTTGATAGAAACGACAATTCTTTACGACAGCATTTCCACAATCTTTGAGATACAATGCACCGAGCTGTGCATTACTGGCAGTGTTGGAACAATAAGCTCTGGTGAACTCAAAGCCCTGAATACACAACTCTTTCTCCTTTTCCAGGGAGCCCGTAAAATCAACAGAGATTATTTGACTCAAATCGCCTGCGTCAAAGGTATTCGAATGATTGGAATCACCTGAGAATACTGTGGGATGAAGAGAAGGATAAACCATATTCGGAATGTTTACACCCGTCAAACTTGGATCACACCCTCCTATAAGTTTACAAGGCTCCGTGATCGTAATTGTGGTCTGAGGATAGTAGGTACCTCCTGCAAAATAATAAGTGTCACCAGGATTGCCATTGGCTATATGGCTCATAAAACCGCTCAAGGAAAAAGCTTTGTCCCATGATGAGCCATCTCCATCTTCTGTCAATCTGGAATCATTGTCAGGTCTCACAAAATAGACTTTAGCACCTATTGTATTCTGGATATAATTCAAATCTGTTACTTCATCTGGTGTTTTGCACGCTTCATGAGCTGCAGTCTGAGCTGCAATTTTAAGACTTTCACTCATATTAGGAGCCACAAAAGAACATCCTATAGGGTTGACGCCCAATACAGCTTCCAGCCAAGTGCAGGCAGCAGTATACCTACCATAATAAACATTCAGATGCTGTCCATCACGGTTCATCCTATCACCGATAAATGTGGTACGGGCATTCTGAACAGCCGTTCCCACCGGTACAAGAATATCAAAACCATAATTAGTGACACACTGTCGTGCTGCATCAACTATGGCATGATACATGGTAAGCTGATCCTTGTTGTAATTAGCAAAACCTGAAAGAGTACAGTTGGCTGCATAAGCCCATGTCTGATGCCATACCAACTTCACATTTTCAGGTGCCAAATTTCTGATATAGCTGATAAGGTAACTAAGATATGGAGTATATGTTTCATACAGACCTGACAAAGGACTTCCTTGCTGTAAACTGACATAATCCCACTTTTCGTCTTTCAATGCTGTTTCTAAGGTAACACCTTCCTTAGAAACCTTCATTCCGTCAACCCCTATCTTACGATAAGAATACGCAGCCGTATTGTTCTGGGCATTGTTGTAATGACGTTCCAGGGTACAGCCACCAATGTACATATTGGCAATAATTGTTTGCTTCCCGGAGGCTTCTGCCAGTTGGTGTAGATAATTCTCTATGGCATCTTGCGAGAAACTGTTTCCTATGGCGAGTATACGAATAACACCATCATCGCTTGCATAGGCATGAATGTTGATTACTAATAATAAAAGTAATGACAGAAAATATTTCATCGTTCTCATAACTATGTTATTATTTTTGTTAGAAAAAATATTACTTTCAAGTTTCATCTATATGTACGTTATAGTTACTACATATAGCCGTGTTTACACAAAAAAGCCGACAACAGCAACAACAGCCTGTCGTAGTCATCAGTCAAAGGTTTACGATAATAGAAAATAGGATGATGCCTTCCCTCGAAAAGGTGGAACTCACATTCGTTCCCTTTTCGGCGCACTTCATCAACATATTGTTCTGCTACCTCCCTCTTCGTAAATTCATCTTTCGTCCCCATGCAAAGAAGCATCGGAGGCATACCATCGCGCACCGACTTCATCGGCAAAGCCAAAGTTGGATATTCCAGCAACAGCAAATCAGGAACAGAAAGGCTGTCTGCCCCCATGCGGTCTATGCCACCCAAAAGGGCAGACATACATCCTCCCGCAGAAGCTCCACCCACAGCCACTCGATGGGGGTCGATATCTAATGTTCGAGCATTTTCTCTCATCCATTTTACAGCATCCTTGGCATCTTCAAAAGCATCTTGCCATGAAGAACCATATAGATAAGATATACGATAATCAAAAGATACCGCCAGCACACCCTTGCTTGCCAGATAAGCAGACTCTTTGTAGAACTGTAAAGGAGAGCCATACTTCCAACCACCCGCAAAGAACCAAGCCACAGCCGAATGCTGCGCCTGCCCTTGCGGACGAAAGACATGGGCATACAGACTTTCGCCCGAAGGCAGCAACTTGTAAGCCACTCGATTCACCCGATAAGCATGAGGCGGCTGCATCAAAAGCTTGCCCAAGGCTGCAAACCACACATTCGCCATCTGTTCACGCCCCAAGCGGTTAGGATGCACTTTGTCCTGAATGGTCATTGTCGCCCAATGGAATCCCTTGCTTTGGTCCACCAATACAACATGGTCGTTGCGCAAAGCCTTCACCATCTTGGCTATCTCTTTATTCAATTTTGGAATATAAGAGTATTTGGGTAACTTACCACTCTCCACCACTTGCGCCATCAGGATTGTCGCATTCGGATTAATGAGAAAGATGGAAGAAATAATCTTACGATAGGCAGCAATCATTCCTTTGACGGGGTTCTCCTCTGAAAAGTGGTTGTGCCCAGCATGAAGCAACACAAAATCAGCAGGATACTTGCTGTAGATACTGTCTATTCTTGCAGCAAGAAACTCTACGTTTTTACCACTGAAGCCACAATGATTCAACTTGCCGATACGACACTCGCTTTGACGCGGCCCGATGAAATCGAAGTCATAACCAGCCGAGTACAGTTGCTCCCATAGAGGATAGAGATAAGAAGAAAACTGACTTCCCCCTTCCGTAATAGAATCACCCAAACCCATGACAGTAAAGCGTTTCTGCTGCCCCTGTACTAAAGCAGTCGTACTCCAAAGGAGCACAACTGCCATGAATATTCTTTTTATTAAATACATTCCAACTAATAATTCAATCCCCAGACATACTGTAAAGAGTCGGCATCTTCCTCATCTTCGTCAAAATCAAATGGTTCGGTAAAAGGCTTCGCTAATTGCTCAGCATCACTCACCTCATTATTAAAGCCAATAGAGGCTGCCAGGATTACACTGTCTACCGACATCTCACAAATACTTATGAAAGGGCATATATAATTACTTTTATCACTAAAAACTTATTTTACAACGAACTTCTTGCCATTCACGATACAAATGCCTTTCTGCAAGCCCTTCTGCTGCATACCTTGCAGATTATATATCTTGCCTGCCATCTTGCCTACCTCTGTCACTTCTTTGATGCCAGTATCCACACCACCCAGAGCAAAGCCCTTGGCAGCACTTGCCTCTCCTGCTACTACAAGATAAGCCTTGTTGGCACTATTGGTGAAAGCAGCACCATTATCAGCACCCCAATAGAAACCTATGCCTTTGTCTTTATCATTGGCAAACTTATAAAACTTGGCACCAGCCTCATCCGAAGTTGTCAGCGACTCATCGCTTGTACCCTTCAACAAATTGACATCCTCGGAAGTTTCCTCTAATTTCAATGCTACCGCGTAGTCATTCTTTGCACCATTTAGCAAGAGAGCCGACTTAGCTGGCACGACACTACCCGAGCCATACTTGTAATCAACAACCAAAGTCCCTTCTACCTTTGCATCGGTCACTACGCCACCCTTTACTCCTTCTGGCATAATGTAACCGAAGTCATGATAATATGTTGCATATTTAGCATCCGTAATTCCGAACTTACCCTTCAAAGGCTCTGCCACCATAGCTCCAGGAACAGCAATATCACCACGAGAAACGCCATTGATATCCTGTTTCAAGTTTTGACCAAGGCTCAAATCTTTCGCTATTGCCTCCATCTGCACTTGGGTTGCACCATAAGGTGCTGCCACAGGACCATTTGTCACAGCATTATTGCCAAAGATGCTATTCAAGGTGTTGTTGTCACTTACAAAATCAGAAGTTTTCCATGATGGGACTGAAGCTGTTTTGCCAACATATTTACCTATTATATTATAACCGCAAGACAGACTTTGACCAGATTTAGGATCACTTACATTATTTTTATTATCGGCTATTCTGATGGCAGGCGTATCGACATCACCGACAATGATAGAGTTAGCTATCATTATATCTGCACCATTTCGTCCCACTACTTGCGCACCACCTTTATTACCAGCAATCGTTGAATTCGCTATTCGCACCATATCTTTATAATCACCTGGGGTTACAACAAAAACAGCACCCAACTCACCAGATTCATCAGTTGCATTATTACCTTCTATGATTGTATTGACTATATTCATTTCTTTGCCATGATTCATGAATATTGCACTACCCATATAACCTACAGAATTTTCCTTAAACAAGCAACCGTCGAAAGTTGTTTCTCCAACACCTTTAACAGTTCCTTTCAACTTTACAGCGCCACCTCTACCGTTGGAGGAATTTTTGAAAAACTGGCAATTTCGAAATACGACTATACTTGACACGCTCAAAGAAGCAGGACCTCCCGTATCTCCTACCGTCTTATCTGCTTTAGAAACATTCTCATAGAAACGACAATTCTCTACTTGCACATCTTTACAACGTATAAGCTTTAAGGCTGATTGGTTTTTTACTCCATTCACTATCGAAACACCAGTAAACTCGATACCATGAATCCTTACAGAAGAAGTAACAGCCCAATCTTTCGTGCCATCAGTACCAAATGTCAACAAACCACTTTTCTTGTTTTCTCCATTAAATACAGTCGGCGTTACAGAAGGATAACTGGGCAATTCATGATTCGTACCTGTCATTGTAGAGGGAAAGCCTCCAATAAAAGTGTAACCTTTTGTTATACCTATTGCATCTGAAGGAACATACGTTCCTCCTTGAAAATAAAAAACATCTCCATTTTGATACTCATTGATTTTACCACACATATCGGTAAAGGCAATGGCATTTTCCCAAGAAGAGCCATCTTTTACACCAGAACCATCAACGCTAACATAATGATCAGCTGCAAAACTTGCAGATGCACAAAGCACACCTGCTAACATCAAAGTAAATCTTTTCATATTCATCCAATTTAGGTTGTTAGTAAAAAACTTTAGTTATTTACCTTAAATGTCGCAAAGAAAAGAAAAAGATATAGGTAAAATATATAAAAAATATCTCTCTATATTCCTATCAACGATTCTATAAGCCATTTGACATGCTAATAAGGAAAGGATATTATTTGCAGGAAGAACAGAGAAAAAACAAGACAAGACTTAAAACTTATTGAAAAAACAAACCTATAAGATAAGGGGGTAAGTCTTAGAATCACATATTCTAAAAAGGCATGATTTCGGATATTTAAGTATAAGCGGCTCTGCGATTATACCCTATATATTCAAAAAAGCAGTAACAGCAACAAAATGATGCTGTTACTGCTTTTCCGCATGGTCAGAAAAAAACTGTATTTTAATGGTCTATCCGACGGCCATTCTGTCGCATAAATAAGTCTTTCTACGATATTATTCTACGATAGCTGTCCAGCCACCACCTGGTGCAAGATGTACCTGGAGCTTATCGTCAGAAATTACCTGTCGATAAGTATGTTTGTAATCTGTGGCCTCACGGTCTGCATTGATACCATCGGCAAAGATATTGGCCTTGCCATTCAATTTTTCCAATTTACCTGTTTTGTCATTCGGTGTTACTAAACGGGAAAGATCGACAGAAAGATCACGAGCCTGCCAATTGTTCATCGCGGCTATATACCATTTATTGCCTTTCCTCTTGGCTACAACCACGTATTCACCGAGTTTTCCATCCAAAGGAACCACCTGATCATAAACTGTAGGTATCTGCGAGATAAAGTCGGTACACTCCTGATTCTGCATATACTTGGTTGGACTATCGGCCAGCATCTGCAAAGGTGCATCAAAGATCGTGTACATCGCCATCTGATGTACTCTCGTACCCTGACTCATCGGATGGTCGTTGTTGCCAAAAAACTGCGAGCGGACGGCATTCACCATAGCTCCTGGAGTATAGTCGAAGGAACCAGGAAGAGCACGGAGGAAAGGAATCGTCACATCGTATCTTGGCTGATCATGCAGTGGACCATCCCCTGTACGAGGTTCCCACTTGGAATTCTCCAAGCCTTTCACTCCCTCGATATTCACGATGTTAGGATAAGAGAACTGTACGCCAAACGGACGCATGCCGTGCAGGTCGAGCAGAAGATGATGCTTTGCTGCACATGCAGCGATTTCGTAAACAGAATTGATGGCCTTCTGGTCATCTCGGTCAAAGAAATCTACCTTGAATCCCTTCACACCCATATCGCCGTAATGCTTCATGATTGCCTCCATTTTATCATGTCCACGCTGTACGAGATTACGCCATGAAGACCAGAGAATCACTCCCACTCCATTTTCTTTGGCATAATTGATGATGCCTGCCATATCCATCTTATCGGAGAATACCAGCAAATCTTCCGGGTCACTCCATCCTTCGTCGATGATGATATATTCCAGATGGTTGTTCCTGGCAAAATCCACAAAGTACTTGTAAGTCTCTGTATTGATACCCGCACGGAAGTCTACACCTGTTATATTGGTATTATTCCACCAGTCCCAAGCTACTTTTCCTGGCTTTATCCACGAGGTGTCCTTGACACGGCACGCAGGGCCGAGAACTTTGGCAATATCATTACCCACCAGTTGCTTGTCCTCATCCGTAACAAGGACTATACGCCAAGGCAACTTGGTTACTTTTTCTGCAATATAATTAGCCCGTTCGGTAGGAACTAAGTTCAGACGGGCATAGCCTCCTATCTCCTCTTTTAATGGTAATGGAGGAAAGGCTGCATGTATCGAATAATCCGTAGATGCATCAGAAGAGAATACTCCTGAAGCTGTAGAGGAAGATGTTCCTTTCAAGAGATACATACCAGGATAATTTTCCACATCAGCTTCCATCACTACTGCCCTTTTTCCGTCAGGTAAGCTAACAGCAAGAGGGGTGATGGCAAGAGAATCCTTATACATCTTAGACAGTGGGGCCTCGTCATAATATGACTCGAAGGAATAACACCAACGTTCCCCTCCCCGATTATCATTCACGTAGGGAACAAATGCCTGATAATCGCCATCGAAGCGATATTCCGAAGTTTCATTAAGCACCTTGTTGATCGTCTTTTTAGGGATGATGCGATAAGCTGCTGCATTCATGAAGGCCCGGAATTCCACATCATACCCATTGCAGGAAAGGAGCAGTCGCTGATAACCACCATTATCATCGTTTTTCCAGTTGGTGACAGATGCTTTATGCACTTTGGGATTCACACCAAAAGTCTGCTTATCAGTCTGTAAGGAGATAACAGATGGCTGCAGCACCTGAGTTTTTCCCTTGGCTACAGCCCATGTTATTGACTTATCCACATGGACGTTGACAACCAAATCTCCCAATAATGATTGAATCGTATATACTTTAGCTGTTATTGGCAAGCCGCATACGAGGGCTAACATGAGGGATGTAATAAATTTAGTACGCATCATAATAAATGGTTTTAGTGACACATGTACGGAAGTTGAGTTGTTTGATCTTATCTTTTTATCGAAGACCCTGCAAAGTTACGATAATATCATGAAACTGCAAACAAAAGGGGGAAAAAAGACTAACTGATTACACTTTTTCGGAGATATTATGCCACAAGATGCCAAGTGGCTAAGTGACGGTAAAAAACATACCAATTTATTTTTTCACCGTCACTAAATAGAAAAACGGATTTCAGCTCTCGTGAGCCAAAACCCGTTTCCATTTCTATAATCTCTCTAATAAATTGTTCTTTAGAAAAAGGTGGAGTGCTTAGTCAAGCTTGTTCTCCACATTCACTGCCTGGGCAATCATTACTGCCACAACGGCAAAAGTCATCATGAATACCATAATCTTTTTTACCTTTAAACTGAATTAATACTTATTGAATATATATAGCGTAATGCTTTATTATCCTTTTGACGATGCAAAGGTACGGCATTTTCTGTGTGTGCGCAAACATTTCGAACAATAAAGTGTAATTTCTACTCTTTTTTTGACTCAGGTCAAGTTTTTATCCGGTATTTTAAAGCTTTTGCCCTTACAGGGCGACAGGTTTGCTGACGTAATTACCCAGGGCGATGCCCTGGGCTAAGAGCTTCTGCCCCTTCAGGGCGTGCTAACTATTCAAACTTCCCCCAAAACTAACCTTCAATTTCGATGATACTACCTAAAGGGAGCGTGCTAACTATTCTAACTTCCCCCAAAACCCTTTAACCCTGGACTAAGAGCTTCTGCCCCCTTCAGGGCGTGCTAACTATTCTAACTTTCCCCAAAACTAACCTTCAATTTCGATGATACTACCTAAAGGGAGCGTGCTAACTATTCTAACTTCCCCCCAAACCCCTTAGCCCTGGACTAAGAGCTTCTGCCCCCTTCAGGGCGTGCTAACTATTCTAACTTTCCCCAAAACTAACCTTCAATTTCGATGATACTACCTAAAGGGAGCGTGCTAACTATTCTAACTTCCCCCCAAACCCCTTAGCCCTGGACTAAGAGCTTCTGCCCCCTTCAGGGCGTG
>CEAK01016544.1_pt1 | contig 9531 bp, 3 predicted proteins | sample 480681 | NCBI WGS metagenome assembly CEAK01 (sample SAMEA3182071, study PRJEB8094) | gut metagenome | biome: human; feature: gut; material: Stool; isolation source: human stools | place: Canada | collected 2011-12-06 | reverse complement strand
AAGTTCGATGAAAAAACTATTTCTTTTAAGATTTTCAGTTGCAGCCTTCTTTTGTTTGTTGTGTGTTCTTCCTGCATTGGCTGCCAATATTAAGATTAAAGGTGCTGTGAAAGATAAACTTTCCAAAGAGCCTTTGATTGGAGCAACGATACGGTTGGTGGGAACTCCTGCCGGAGCCGTGACCGATATGGACGGTAATTTTGAATTGAACAGTACCGGTGTTTTGGAAGGTTTGTATGATATAGAGATTAAATATGTAGGATATAAAACGGAAGTGCGTCGTAAGGTCCGTGTAGAAAACGGAAAACTGGCGATTCTGAATCTGGAATTGGAGACAGATGCGCACGAACTTTCGGACGTAGTGGTGGTAGCAAAGAAGAATCGTGAAAATGAGAATATGTTATTGCTCGAACAGCAGAAAGCGGTCATTGCCGTGCAGGCTGTCAGCGTCAAAGAGCTTTCACGCAAAGGTGTTTCCGATGCGGAAGGGGCTGTAACCAAAGTGGCGGGAGTCTCCAAACAGGATGGAGTGAAGAATGTTTTCGTCCGTGGACTGGGCGACCGCTATAATGCGACTACCTTTAACGGATTTGCCGTTCCTTCGGAAGATCCGGAATATAAGAATATCTCTCTCGACTTCTTCGGCACGGATATTATCCAGTCTGTTGGCGTCAATAAGGCATTTAATGCAGGAGGTATCAGTGATGTCGGCGGTGCGACGATCGACATTGTTTCCAAAGAACTGATTGGCAGCGGAAACCTGAATATCGGCCTTTCCGGAGGACTGAACACGCAGACTGTGACAGCCGACTTTCTGAAACAGGACGGAGTAAACCTTCTGGGCTTCGCCACTACAACAGAACCTGCCGATGAGAACAACTGGGGATTCAAGAATAAGCTGGACCCCTCCAAACAGAGCTTGCAGATAAACCGGAGTTATAGCATTTCCGGCGGAAAGCGGTTTCATATAGGAAAAGACAGGAATCCGCTCTCTTTCTTCCTCACTGCCGGACATACCACTGATTATCAATATACGGATGAAACCATCCGCAACACAACGACGAGCGGTACGATCTACAAAGATATGACAGGCAAGAAGTACACCGAGAATATCAGCCAACTGGCACTGGCCAATGTGGATTATGATATGCAGAACCGTCACCACGTGAGTTATAACTTCATGATGATTCATGCCAATGTACAATCCGTAGGAGACTATACCGGTAAAAACTCCATCTTCAGCGACGATTATGAGAACCAGGGATTTACCCGCCGCCAGCAGGCGAATGACAACTTACTGATCGTTAACCAGCTGATGACTAACTGGGGACTGACCAAAACATTGAGTCTGGATGCCGGTGCTTCTTATAATATCGTGAAAGGCAATGAACCCGACCGCCGAATCAACAATATAACCAAAGCGGAAGAAGGATATACCTTACTCAGGGGCAACTCCCAGCAACGGTATTTCTCCACTTTGGACGAAGATGACATCAACGTGAAGGCAGGACTCGTCTACCGTCTGAAAGATAACGTAGAAGAAATCTCTAATATACGTTTGGGCTATACAGGCCGATTCGTAGACGACAATTTCAAGGCGACTGAATACAACCTCACAGTAGGGCACGCTTCTTCCATCCCCTCATTGGATAATTTCTCACTCGACGATTATTATAATCAGGAGAATCTCTCTTCCGGATGGTTTGCCGTTCAGAAGAACATCGATAAGTATTCGGTTACCAAGAATATCCATTCCGCTTATGCGGAAGCTACCTATCAGTTTACTCCTCGTTGGATTGTTAATGTAGGAATGAAGTATGACAATGTGGATATTCAGGTAGACTACAATGTGAATAAAGGCGGATCGGAAGGAAGCAACACGATTCAAAAGGATTTCTTTCTCCCGAGTCTGAATCTGAAATACAATCTGAGTGAAAAACACTCCCTGCGTCTCGGAGCGAGCAAAACATATACGCTGCCACAAGCTAAGGAAATTTCTCCTTATCGCTACGTAGGTGTGAATTTCAACAGTCAGGGAAATGCGAACCTGAAGCCTTCGGACAACTATAACGTCGATTTGAAATGGGACTTTAATCCTACCCCCACTGAACTGATTTCTCTGACAGCTTTTTATAAGCTCATCAAGAATCCGATCTCACGCATTGAGGTGGCAAGTGCCGGAGGATACCTTTCGTATGAAAATATAGCCGATAAGGCAACAGTGGCCGGAGTGGAAGTAGAGGTACGTAAGAATCTGTTTGTCCGTCCGCTAAGCAGTGCGGCAAACGGAATGAACAAGCTCTCTTTCGGCTTGAACGGATCGTACATCTATACAAATGCGAAAATGCCTCTGGCGACGGTTACCACCGGATCGCAACTGGAAGGGGCTGCTCCCTGGATCGCCAATTTCGATTTGTCCCACAACTTCACGAAAGGAAATCATAGCTTCATCAATACATTGGTACTCAACTATGTCAGCGATAAGATTTATACCATCGGTACGCAAGGCTACCAAGACATCATGGAGCAGGGAATGATGACGCTTGACTTCGTTTCGCAAGCCAAACTCAACAAGTATGTCTCACTTACGCTGAAAGCCCGCAATCTGCTGAATCCCTCTTATAAGTTGAGCCGCAAAGCCAACGAAAGCGGAGAGAAGGTAGTACTCAGCGATTATAAAAAAGGAATAAATATCAGTCTGGGAGTGTCGTGCACATTTTAAACCGGATAATGAAATAAGATTATTAACTAATTATTAAAGCAAAATGAAAAGATTGTTTGTAAACTTTATGACGTTTGCCGCTATGGCAACTGCACTGACATTCACTGCGTGTAGTAGTGATAGTGACGGAGATGACAATGGAAACGGTAATGGTGGAAATGGCGAAGGAACAGGTAGCTCTATCGTGGTAGGCGAAAACATCCTGTCCGGTACACTGACCGGTGAACAGACACTGGATGCCAAAGAATACATTCTGAACGGAACGGTTATCATCGCCGACGGCGGTCGCTTGAATATTCCTGCCGGAACTACCATCAAGGCGCGTGAAGGTTTCAGCAGTTATCTGCTGGTAGCGCAGGGAGGTAAACTCTATGCTGACGGTACGGCCGACAAACCAATCGTCTTTACGGCAAATACCACCAGCCCGGTATCCGGATATTGGGGTGGCGTGATTATCAATGGTAAAGCACCTATTTCCGGTTCAAAGACCGACAAGAGCGATACGGCACTGACGGAAATCAACAATGACTATAAATACGGCGGCAGCGCAGCTGATGACAACTCCGGTTCATTGACTTACGTGAAAATCTGCTATGCGGGTGCACGCTCCACAGCAGACATCGAACACAACGGACTGACCTTGAACGGTGTCGGCAACGGAACAAAGATTGAAAATATCTACGTACTGGAAAGTGCCGACGATGCAATCGAGTTCTTTGGTGGAACAGTAAATGTAACCAATCTGCTGGCTGTTAATCCGGATGATGATATGTTCGACTTTACACAAGGTTATTGCGGTACGCTGAAGAACTGCTATGGCGTTTGGGAAAGCGACTACACAAGTACGGAAGCCGATCCTCGCGGCATCGAAGCCGACGGTAACATGGACGGTCTGTATCCGGATCACCTGCGTCAGTCTGACTTTAAGGTGGAAAACATGACTATCGTGAATAATGCTGCCAACACTGCCGATAACGTAGACCGTATGCAGGATGTAATCAAGATTCGCCGCGGAGCAAAAGCTACCATCACCAATGCACTGGTTAAGGGTACGGGTGGCGCTATCGACCTGGTTGATATGAAAGACAGCAAAGGTGCAGGAAACATAGAATCCAGCATTCATATCACCAATACATTGAGTCTCACAGGATTGAAGCAGAACGGCGAACTGAATACATTTGTCGAATCGGCAGACAATACAGGTGCAGACGCTTCTCTGTTCGGCTGGACAGGCTATAATTTATCAGCATTCTGATGAAGTAGCCAACGGTTTCTTTTACAGTAGGTATTACTTTTTCGGGCACGGATTATACGAATTGCACGGTTATGATTTACTAAAACCGTGTAATCCGCGTAATCCGTGCCAAATCATATAATAATGATATGCGTTTATTACGCTTTTACCTCCCTGGCTATCCCTGCGACTATCCTCTCTCTTCTATTATGAATTATTTCAGATATTATATGTTTCTCTGATTTTCTTTTTCGTATATTTGCTATTCATTATTATATGATCAATCACTTATGCAAACAAACTACGAGCGATACTGTAAAATGTCTTCTCTGGCTCAGATAGGATGGTGGGAAGCGGACTTTTTGGCTGGGCATTATGTCTGCTCTGATTTTCTTTGTGATCTTTTGGGACTGGAAGGAGATACCATCTCTTTCATGGATTTCCAGAATTTGATACGTGAGGATTACCGCGAACAGATAGTACAGGAATTTCGGGCCAATGCAAATATCCATAAAGACTTTTATGAACAAACCTTTCCCATCTGTTTAAAAAATGGTGAAGTTTGGCTGCATACCCGTCTGGCTCTTCGTGAGAAAGGTACCGGAACCAATGGAGGTGACAAATCTTTTGGCGTCATCCAGCGTGTTGAGGCGCCTAAAGAAGTGGAACAGAAAAATACCCTCCGGCGTGTAAACGACCTGTTACGCCGGCAAAACTATATATCACAGTCTTTGCTTCGCTTCCTCCATGATGACGATGTAGATTCTTGTATTATGGAGATATTGAATGACGTGCTGAGCCTCTATCAAGGCGGTCGTGTGTATATCTTTGAGTATAACGAAGACTATACGCATCATAGTTGCACGTATGAAGTCGTTTCGGAAGGTGTTTCCAAAGAGAAAAACAAGCAGCAGTCCATTCCGGTTAATGAAACCCGATGGTGGTGTGAGCAGATTCTATCTGGCAAACCCATCATACTGACTTCCTTGAAACAGTTGCCCGAAGAAGCGGAGGATGAATATAAATTCCTTGACGCTCAAGGCATTTGTTCGTTGATGGTCGCTCCTTTGATGGCAGGTGACCGTGTATGGGGATTTATGGGTATAGATCTGGTCGAATCGTATCGTGAATGGAGCAATGAGGATTTTCAATGGTTCTCTTCATTGGCGAATATCATCAGTATTTGCATCGAATTGCGCAAGGCCAAAGATCGTGTTGTCCGCGAACAGTCTTTTTTAAGCAATCTGTTCCATTTTATGCCGTTAGGTTATATACGGATGTCTGTCGTCCGTGATGAAAACGGTCAGCTTCTTGATTATAAGATAACGGATGTCAACAAGGCCTGTTCCCGCTTCTTTGCCCGACCTGCCGAAACGTATATAGGAGTCTTGGCCTCTGAAATATATCCGGATTTTTCTTCACAACTCCTCTTTCTGAAAGAAGTGCTGGATAACAATTCATACAGGGAAAAGGATATCTTTTTCCCGCAGACAGAGCTTTATACCCATTGGATAGTTTATTCTCCGGAAAAAGATGAAGTGGTAGGTCTGTTTACAGATTCCACGGAGGCCGTGAAGACCAATAGGGCACTGGACCGTAGTGAGAAGCTCTTTAAGAGTATCTTTGCCAATATCCCGGCAGGAGTGGAAATCTATGATAAGGATGGATTCCTGATTGACCTGAATAATAAGGACCTGGAAATATTCGGTGTAGAAAATAAACAGGACGTGATAGGAGTCAACTTCTTTGAGAATCCGAACGTACCGCAGCATATCCGTGACCGTGTGCGGGATGAAGATTTGGTAGACTTCCGTCTGAATTACTCTTTTGAACGGGCAGAAGGTTATTATCACCCCGATCGTCGGGATACGATAGATATATATACGAAAGTCAGCAAGCTCTATGATAACGAAGGAAACTTTAACGGCTATATCCTGATTAGCATTGATAATACGGAGCAGATTGATGCGATGAACCGTATTCGTGATTTTGAGAATTTCTTCCTGCTCATATCGGATTATGCAAAGGTGGGATATGCCAAGTTGAATCTGCTGAACCGGAAGGGATATGCCATTAAACAATGGTATAAAAATTTAGGTGAAGAAGAGGATACTCCATTGGCGGACGTGGTGGGAGTCTATCGTAATATGCATCCCGAAGACCGTGAACGTATTTTTGATTTCTATCGGGAGGTCAGAAAAGGAAACCGGAAGCACTTTCAGGGAGAAATGCGAATCTGCCGTCCCGGCAAGAAGAATGAATGGAACTGGATACGTATGAATGTAGTCGTTACGACATACAATCCGGAAGAAAACGAAGTGGAAATCATCGGTATCAACTATGATATTACCGAACTGAAGGAGACGGAGAAAGAATTGATCCTGGCACGTGACAAAGCTGAAATGATGGACCGTCTCAAAAGTGCTTTCCTTGCTAACATGAGCCACGAAATACGTACTCCTCTGAATGCCATCGTTGGCTTTTCCGACTTGCTCGTCGATACGGAAAATATAGAGGAACGGCGGGAGTATATTCAGATTGTGAAGGAGAACAATGACCTGCTTTTACAACTGATTTCGGATATACTCGACCTGTCTAAGATTGAAGCGGGTACATTTGAGTTTACCAACGGAGATGTAGACGTGAATATGCTCTGTGAAGATATTGTCCGCTCCATGCAAATGAAGGTGAAGGAGAATGTCGAACTGATGTTCGATCCGCATCTTGCGGAATGCCGTATTATTAGTGACCGTAACCGACTGCACCAGGTAATCTCCAATTTTGTGAACAATGCGATTAAGTTTACCTCGGAGGGAAGTATCCGTGTGGGATATAAGCAGAAAGGAGAAGAACTGGAGTTCTATGTACAAGATACGGGAGTTGGTATTGACGCAGAGAGTCAGGCACATATTTTTGAACGTTTTGTGAAGCTGAACTCCTTTGTACACGGCACGGGCCTGGGACTCTCCATCTGCCAAAGTATTGTGGAACAAATGGGCGGAAAGATAGGGGTGGAATCCGAACCGGGAAAGGGTTCGCGTTTTTGGTTTAGCCTTCCCTGTTTTGTGGTGATGTCGGAAGAATAGACAAGAATGATGGGGCTGACTAAAAAGTCAGCCCCAAAGAGTCGGTTTCTTATATTCCGAATGATAGTTTATCGATAGACTGATATACGATACTTGCAATACCCAGTCCGATGATGCCCAGTGTGCAGAGCGCCAGTCCCCACTTTGTACAGCGGTCGCTGCGGAAAGTCGGAATCGGGTTATCGGAAGGCGTGATATACATTGCTTTTACAATCAGCAGATAGTAGTACAATGAAATCACGGTATTAACCAGTGCAATGAATACCAGCAAGTGGAAGCCCGCTTCGAAAGCTGCCATGAAAATAAAGAACTTCGAGAAGAATCCGGCAAACGGAGGAATACCTGCTAGTGAGAACAGCGAAATAGTCATCAGAAAAGCCATTTTCGGGTTCGTTTTGTAGAGTCCCGCATAATCTTCGAGGGTAAACTTCTGACTGCGTAATGCTACGATAGTGATGACGGCAAATCCTCCGAGATTGGCAGCGGCATATACAAGTATGTAATATACCATGGCGGTCATTCCCTGTGCCGTTCCTCCGATTACACCCAGCATGATATATCCTGCCTGCGAAATACTGGAGAACGCCATCAGACGTTTCAGATTCTGCTGGCGGATAGCGAATATATTGGCGATGGTGATAGAAGCGATAGTCACCCAGTAAAGTACTTCTTGCCAGTCATGTATCATCGGTGCGAATACTTTGATCAGAATTGCCATCAGCACAAATGCTGCCGAACCTTTGGAGATAACACTCAGATAGGCGGTAACCGTACTCGGTGCACCTTCGTAAACATCTGCCGTCCATAAATGGAACGGAACCAAAGAGAGCTTGAACGCCATACCGGTAAAGAAGAATACAAAAGCCATGATTTGCAACGGATTTCCATCGATATGAGCAGGAAGATCATCGAAATACAGTGTTCCTGCGGAACCGTAAATCATTGACAGACCAAACAGTAACAGTGCGCTGGAGAAAAGTGCGGTAAGGATATACTTGGCACCGGCTTCAGCGGAGTTATGGCGGTATTTGTCGAAAGCGATCAAGGCTGCCATCGGGATGGAAGCTGTCTCCAGTCCGATGAAGAACATCAGGAAGTGTCCGGCGGAAATCATGAGATACATACCGAACAGGGTGGAGAGTGTAAGTACATAGAACTCACCTTGCTTGAATGAAGTATCGTCGCGTTTCATCCATTCGTGTGCCATCAGGAAAACAATCAGCGTGCCTATGTTCAGGATTGATTTGACAACCGTGTGCATGGGTACATAGTGATACATACCGCCAAAAATGTCGGCAGCTGTGCCTGGAACCAGATTGATCGCTGTATGGATGGCCATCAGGATAACTGGCAGCATGGTGTTCAAAACGGGTCTCGTCCCTTTTTGCTTGTGTGCGTCCGGACTCATGAAGAGATCGGCAAGGAACAGCAATAGTAAAACTGCTACGAGCGACAGCTCTTCCCGCATATGTAGAAATTGTGAATAATCCATCTTTATAAATTAAGAATTAAAGATTAAAAAATAAAGGTTATGGGATGAGTTGTGAGACTACAGGGAGTACACTTTCACCAATCATGTGGCTTACCCAGAAAGGAGCCATACCCAGTCCGGCTACACAAACGATGAGGCAGATAACAGCTACCCGTTCATCCCAGGTCGCGTCTGTCAGCGCGAGATGATGTTTGTTGGTGCAGGTACCGTACAGAATCTTGCCTACCAGACGCAGGATATAGACTGCCGTGATCACGATGGATGAACAAGCGATGATGGTCAGTGTACGGTGGAATACGTCGTTGTTCTGGAAAGAACCTACGAAGATAGTCATTTCGGCAATGAACCCGCTTAATCCCGGCAAACCGAGATTGGCAAGACCGGCAATCACATAACATACGCTGAGGAACGGCATTACTTTCATTAATCCGGCAAGCTCGCGGACATCACGTGTGTGTGTACGTCCATAAATCATACCGATCAGGGCAAAGAACAAGGCTGTCATCAATCCGTGGGAAAGCATCTGAAGAATGGCTCCTGTCGCAGCAGTCTGATTCAGCATCAGAATGGCGAAAAGTACCAGTCCGCAGTGAGAAACGGAAGAGTAAGCGTTGATGTATTTCAAGTCTGTCTGTACGCAAGCGGAGAATGCTCCGTAAACAACGGAGATACCTGTCAGTATCAGGAATATCCATGAAAGTTCGTTAGCGGCTTCCGGCATCAGATACATGGCGATACGGAAACATCCGTAACCTCCCAGTTTCATCAGTACTCCGGCGTGAAGCATGGATACAGCTGTCGGGGCGGAAGCGTGACCATCGGGACTCCATGTGTGGAACGGGAAAAGAGCACCCAGCACACCGAACCCGAGGAAGGTAAGCGGGAACCAGATACATTGCTGTGCAAAAGGAATATTATGTAGCTGTGCTATTTCCAGCAGGTTCATGGTGGTAGCTCCCGAACCGAAATAGATTCCGAGAATACCGATCAGCAGGAA
>CEAK01032517.1_pt1 | contig 9658 bp, 8 predicted proteins | sample 480681 | NCBI WGS metagenome assembly CEAK01 (sample SAMEA3182071, study PRJEB8094) | gut metagenome | biome: human; feature: gut; material: Stool; isolation source: human stools | place: Canada | collected 2011-12-06 | reverse complement strand
TTTTTCCGTAATTATCTTCGTGTTCGCACACGTACCCCATCTTTCTTTTCTCCCGGAACCAAAGAAAGAAGCAAAGAAAAAGAGCGAATTTACATTTATTATCTATGAATATGAAAACTAATCAGAATAAAAGCGTTTTCTTTGTACCCTGAAATTAAGAAAGAATATGAAACAGCCGAAGCTCTACAAGATGAAGAAATATATAATAGGTATATGGATGGCATTGTTGCCTATCGGTGTCATGCTGGCACAGACAGACAGTACAAGGACGGTAAAAGATACCAAACGTGAGTTACGCCGCCAGCGTGTGGCGAAGCGGAATTTGCATTACAACATTCTGGGAGGTCCCAGCTACACACCCGATTTCGGTTTTCTGGTGGGCGGTAGCGCGTTGATGACGTTCCGGATGAATCCGAGCGACACCACCCAGAGACGTTCCGTCGTACCCATGTCCATCGCGCTGATATTCAACGGAGGACTCAATCTCATGACAAAGCCGCAACTCTTCTTCAAAGGCGACCGTTTCCGCATATTCGGCACTTTCTCCTACAAAAACACCATCGAAAACTTCTACGGTATCGGATATGGCACCAACAAGGACTATCCGCGAGGGGAAGATACGAGTGAATACCGGTATAGCGGTATTCAGGTGAATCCGTGGTTTCTGTTCCGGTTGGGGGAAAGCGATTTCTTCGCAGGTCCTCAGGTTGACTTGAACTACGACAAGATTACCAAACCGGCGGCGGGAATGGTCGAGCAACCGTCTTATATCGAGGCAGGCGGCACGGAACATGGATACACCAATTTCAGTTCGGGACTCGGATTCCTGCTGACCTACGACACACGCGATGTACCCGCCAATGCCTATCGGGGCACTTACCTCGACTTTCGGGGGATGATGTACAGCAAAGCTTTCGGAGGTGACGATAATTTTTACCGTCTGGAGATAGACTACCGCCAATACAAAACGGTCGGAAAGCGGAAAGTTCTCGCCTGGACCGTGCAGAGCAAAAACGCATTCGGAGACGTCCCCTTGACGAAATACGTATTGAGCGGAACCCCTTTCGACCTTCGCGGCTATTACATGGGACAGTTCCGCGACAAGTCCTCTCATGTAATGATGGCTGAATACCGTCAGATGATAAATACAGACAAAAGCACATGGATCAAAAAGATGTTGAACCACATAGGATATGTGGCTTGGGGAGGCTGCGGATTCATGGGACCCACACCGGGAAAGATAGAAGGCGTCCTGCCTAATCTCGGAGTCGGCCTGCGCATAGAAGTCCAGCCCCGCATGAACGTACGTCTCGACTTGGGAAGAGACATGGTGAACAAGCAGAATTTGTTCTATTTCAACATGACGGAGGCTTTCTAGCACAACGTGCCAGAGCCCTTCTAGCACAAATTAACAAGAAAGAATGCAAAATTGACAACAAAAGACTGTTCATAAATGAAATTAATCCTTATATTTGCGCAAGCTATGTCACAACAGAACACAGCAGAAGCAAATAACAGGGTTATTTTATGAAACAAATTATATATATCTGTTTAGGATTACTCCTTTTATTCACCTCCAACACACCGATCGTTGCGCAAGAGGTCAGTGATTATACTCAATTAAGCGAAGAAGATTACAGCAACATCACTCTTCCCCCACTCTCCGTCCTGTTTGAGAACGCCAAAGACAACCCCATCTATGAGATGGCAGATGTCAAAGCGGCGGTAGAGCGCAAACTGCTGGCGAAAGAAAAGCGTGCATTTCTCGGATTCTTCAGTCTGCGGGGAAGCTACCAATACGGTACTTTCGGCAATGAATCCACCTATACAGACGTTTACGTAGAGCCATACCCCACCTACTCCACCCAAGCCCAAAATGGATATACGGTAGGAGCGGGAGTCAGCATCCCGTTGGACGACCTGTTTGATCTCAAAGCGCGTGTCAGTCGTCAAAAGCTCAATCTGAAGAGCGCGGAGCTTGAGCGGGAAATCAAATACGACGAGATCAAGAAGAACATAATCGAAATGTACGCGATGGCTACATCACAGATCAAAGTCCTTCAGATGCGAAGCGAGGGTCTGGTGCTGGCGAACGTGCAATATGAGATTTCCGAAAAGAATTTTGCTAACGGAACCATCGAATCCACCGACTTGGCGACAGACAAGGAAAGGCAGTCGCAAGCCCGTGAAGCATATGAAAAGAGCAAGTTCGAGTTAACCAAGAGTCTCATGATGCTTGAAATTATTTCACGCACGCCCATTATACGAAAATAAAAGACTAAGATATGAATTTCATCATTTCCATCATACGGACCCTATTTCGGCATCGTTGGCTGATACTGATAGGGACCACTCTCTTCACATTACTGGTCATTTATTACACACGCCATATGCGAGGCGGGTATGATGTGAAAGCAACCCTTTACACAGGAGTTGCTTCGGGCTACAACCTCGAAAGTGACAAACGCACCGATTGGGCAACCGTGCAGAACTCCATGGACAACCTCATCAGTATCATGCAGGCCGAAAGTACGCTGAAAAGAGTCAGTCTGCGATTGTTCGCCCGCATACTGATCAAAGGAAATCCGGAAAAAGAGAATGACGGAATCACCCCTGCCAGCTACAACTACACATACAACCATCTGAAAAACAGCCCTCCGGGAGACGAGATACTGAAACTGATCGACAAATCGAGCGAAGACAAGACAGTAGCCAATCTGGAAGCATATATGCGCCCGCACAAAGACAATTACATCTACGGGCTCTTTTATTATTCCCATCCCTATTACAGCTACAGTGCTCTGAAAAATGTAAAGGTACAGCGCCGCCTCACCAGCGACCTGCTGGACATCAGCTATACTTCCGGCGATCCGGGTATCGCCTACAACACCGTAAGTATCCTGATGCACGAGTTTGTCGAGGAATACCGCCGTATCCGTTACGGAGAGACGGACAAAGTGATCAAGTATTTCGAAGAAGAACTGAAACGTATCGGCAAGCAACTGAAAGCGGAAGAAGAAGACCTGACGAAGTATAATGTACAAAAACGCATTATCAACTACCTCGACGAGACTAAGGAAATAGCCGCCATCAGCAAGGAATTCGAGCTGAGAGAACAGGATGCGCTTTTCGCATTCAACAGCACCGCGTCCATGCTCAAAGAGTTGGAAAAACACATGGACAGCAACGCCAAGCAAGTACTGAAAAACATGGAATTCGTAGACAAGCTGCGCGAAGCCTCCAACATCACCGGCAAGATATCGGAAGCCGAAGCGATGACCGATTCCAACAAGAAAGACCTCCATTCGCTGGAAGGAGACAAAAAGCGGTTGAACGAGCTTAAACAAGAACTGAATGAGTTGACTACCTCATACGTAGGCCACAAATATACCAAAGAAGGTGCGTCGCGCACCAATATCATCGACCAATGGCTGGAACAGACATTGCTCTACGAGAAAGCGAAAGCCGAACTGAAAATCGTACAAAGCGCCCGTCGCGACTTGAACAACCGTTACGTATTCTTCGCTCCTGTAGGTACCACCATCAAGCAGAAAGAACGTAGCATCAACTTCACGGAACGCAGCTACCTGACCGTCCTGCAAAGTTACAACGAAGCCTTATTGAGGAAAAAGAATCTGGAGATGACCTCCGCCACGCTGAAAGTCCTCAATGAGCCTACCTATCCGATCGGAGCCAACTCAACCAACCGGAAACAGATCGTCATAGCCGCCTGTGTCGCCATCTTCGTGATTATCATAGCTTTGCTGGTATTGATAGAATTGCTTGACAGAACACTGCGTGACGCCAGCCGTACCCTGCGGGTGACGGGATATAGGGTGATAGGTGCCGTTCCCAGCCTTTCGACCGCCCGCTACGGAGGACTGACCAAAACGTACGTACAACTTTCCGTAAGGGAGCTGACCAACTCCCTGCTCCGCTTCCTGACCAAGCGGAAATCCCCCGGTGTGTTTATCATCAACCTGTTCAGCACCAGCGAGGATTCCGGAGAAGACATAATCGGGACACTGATCTGCGGATTCATGCAAAGCCGCAAACTGAACACGAAGTTCATCTGCTACAATAAAGATTTTGACATTGCATCCACCCAATACCTACTTGCAAGGAGCGTCACGGATTTCTATACGCCGCAAGGAGAAGACGTGCTGATCGTCGCCTATCCTCCTCTGTCAAAGAGCAGCATATCAAGTGCCCTGTTGCACGATGCCAACGCCAATATACTGGTGACTCCGGCCAATCGCGGATGGAAAACGATAGACAAACAACTATGCGAGCAGCTCATGTTGCAGTTGGGCAAGAGCAATGTGCCTTTCCGTGTCTGCCTGACCAACGCCAGCCGTGAAGCCGCCGAAGACTTCACCGGACAGTTGCCGCCATACACCCTGTTGCGCAGGATCAGCTATCACTTCAGCCAGTTGTCATTGACAGAAAAAATCATATTCAACCTCAGAAGAAAAGCAAAGGAAGCAGAAGACGAGGACGATGACGAATAGGAACACTACTTTCCATATCCTGCTTGCCGCACAATTCGCGCTAATAGCGGTAAGTATGCTTGTAAACGTCAAGACAGGGCTGTTCTCAATGGTTCTTATCTTGTTGCTCACCGTTATTTGTCTGATACAACTCAGTAACGACAAGTCCACCGAATGGGAGCGCGGGCAAAACATAATGACCTGGCTGTTCATCGTCTGGCTGTCGTACTATATCATGGAGATCATGAACCCCAACTGCGTGTTGGAGGCATGGAACATCAACATCACGCCCTACGCGCTCATTCCCCTGATATGCGCATTCGTCGTTCCTGTCGTCATACGTACCAAGAAAGACATAGAACTGCTATTGATCGTATGGTCCGTGTTCGTCATCATCTTCACCCTCAAAGGATACTGGCAGAAAAATCACGGTTTCAGCACCAAAGACCTTTACTTCCTGCACGTTCTCGGCGGTGCGCGAACCCACATCATCTGGTCGGGAATACGTTACTTTTCCTGTTTTTCGGACGCGGCAAACTATGGTGTGCACGCCTCTATGGCAGCCGTTACTTTTTCCATAGCCTCTTTCTTCGCCACTTCCAGATGGATGCGTATTTATTTCCTCTTCATAGCCGTTTGCGGTATCTATGGCATGGGAATCTCCGGAACCCGTTCCGCGATGGGGGTACTCATGGGTGGAATGCTGATGATTACCATCATAGCTAAAAACTGGAAAGCATTATTAGGAGGAATATTTATATCTATCAGTGTTTTCGTATTCTTCTATTACACCAATATCGGAAGCGGAAATCAATATATCCATAAGATGCGTTCTTCCTTCCATCCCACCGAAGACGCCTCCTACCTCGTGCGTATCGAAAACCGCCAGCGTATGAAGGAGCTGATGGCAAGGAAACCGATAGGCTACGGAATAGGACTGTCCAAAGCCGGAAATTTCAACTCCAAAGAACAAATGCCCTACCCCCCCGACTCGTGGCTGATTGCCGTCTGGGTAGAAACCGGCATAGTCGGTCTCATCCTCTACCTCGCCATCCACGGTGTCCTTTTCGCCTGGTGCTCATGGATACTGATGTTCAAGGTGCGTAACAAAAACCTGCGGGGACTGGTAGCAGCCTGGCTTTGCATGAATGCGGGATTTTTCATAGCCGCCTACGTCAACGACGTGATGCAATACCCCAACCAGCTGACCGTGTACACAGGCTTCGCCCTCTGCTTCGCCGCTCCCTACATAGACAGACGTATCAGTGAAGAGAAAGGAGAGAAAGGAGAGAAAGACGAAGAGACAAAAGAGAAAGAGTTAATCATCAACTAAGAAAATAACTGAGAAACCAACAGATAAGAAATGACGAACAGCGCGATTCCCGACCTATCATTTATCACCATCTGCTACAACGGATTTGAGGATACCTGCGAGCTGATAGAGTCCTTGCAGGACAAGATACATTCCGTGAGCTATGAGATTATCGTAGTAGACAACGCCTCACGCGAAGACGAAGCCGCCAAAATACGTAGGCTGTACCCCACCGTCACCACCATCCGCAGCGAGGTGAACGGAGGATTCTCCGGAGGCAATAACATCGGGATCCGTGCGGCGCAAGGCAAATACCTCTTCCTTATCAATAATGACACCTACATCGAATCGGACGACCTCTCCTGTCTGGTAGAACGGTTGGAAAGCCGTCCCGAAATCGGAGGCGTATCACCGAAAATACGCTTCGCCTTTCCGCCACAACACATACAATTCGCCGGCTTCACCCCGCTGTCGCGCATCACGCTGCGCAACAATATGCTGGGGTTCGACCGCCCCGACGACGGGACATACGACACTCCCCACCCCACCCCCTATCTGCACGGCGCCGCCATGATGATAAAACGTGAGGTGATCGGGAAAGCGGGGATGATGCCCGAAATCTTTTTCCTGTATTACGAGGAGCTGGACTGGAGCACCAGCATGACACGCGCCGGTTACGAGCTATGGTATGAACCCCGCTGCACCGTCTTCCACAAGGAGAGCCGGAGCACCGGACAGCTCAGCAGGCTGCGTACCTATTATCTGACACGCAACCGTCTGCTCTATGCCCGGCGCAATTTGCGGGGATTCGCACGGGTCGCCTCCGTGCTCTATCAAAGCACCGTCGCCGCCTTGAAAAACGGCCTGCTCTATGCGTTGAAAGGACGGTTCGATTTATTCCGCGCCGTCTGCGAGGGTGTCAACTCCGGACTGATCCTTCCGTCAGCCACCCCCCAAAAAAACTAAACAACAAAACCTCTGAGTACCATGAACATCATCGACTGGATTCTCTTCACCCTCCTCGCACTCTGTGTAGGCTACCTGCTGCTATACGCCATCGCCTCCAAGTTCTATCGGGCTCCCCGTTTCCCGGACGCCCGCACCTTCCGGCGTTTCGTCGTGCTCTTCCCCGCATACAAGGAAGACCGGGTGATCGCCTCCTCCGTGCGCGGTTTCCTGCAACAAGACTACCCGCAGGAGCTGTTTGACATCATCGTCATCTCCGACCAAATGCAGGACGCCACAAACGAGGACTTGCGTTCCCTCCCCATCCGCCTGCTGATAGCCGACTACCGGGACAGTTCCAAAGCCAAAGCATTGACAATGGCTATGGAGTCCGTCAGCAGCGAGCACTACGACATCGTAGCCATCATGGACGCCGACAACCTCACGTCTCCGGATTTTCTCGCCGAGATAAACCGCGCTTTCGACAACGGGGCAAGAAGCGTGCAGGCACACCGCACCGGAAAAAACATGAATACCGACATCTCCGTCCTCGACGGTATCAGCGAAGAGATCAACAACGGGATTTTCCGCAGCGGACACAACGCTCTCGGACTCTCCGCCGCCCTATCCGGCTCGGGAATGGCTTTCGAAGCGGAGTGGTTCCGGAAAAACGTGCGGCTCCTCGAAACGGCAGGCGAAGACAAAGAACTGGAAGTGTTGCTTCTCCGACAGCGCATCCACACCACCTATCTGCCGCAAATACCTGTATACGACGAGAAAACGCAGAAAGAAGAAGCCATCGGCAATCAACGGAAACGCTGGATAGCCGCGCAGTTCGGTATCCTCCGCCACTCGCTGTCCGGCCTGCGGGAAGCGGTAAGCAAAGGCAACATGGACTATTGCGACAAGATACTCCAATGGATGCTCCCTCCGCGTCTGATTCAGTTGGCTGGTGTTTTCGGGCTGACATTCATCTTTACAGTCATAGGCGTCTGGCAGGCTGTACAAGGTGCGGGACAGGAATGGACGGCAGCCATCAAATGGTGGATACTTTCCGCCGCCCAGATTATGGCAATGCTGCTGCCCATACCCGGAAGGTTGCTTGACAAGCGGCTGGGAAAGGCGATTCTAAGAATCCCCCTGCTGGCACTCACCACATTTGGAAACCTGTTCAAGCTAAAAGGAGCTTATAAGAAATTTATACATACAGAACATTATGAAAATAGCCATTGAAGCACAGCGCATCTTCCGCCCCAACAAACATGGAATGGATTTCGTCGCTCTTGAAACAATCCGTGAGTTACAGAAGATGGATCACGAAAACGAGTATTTCATTTTCGTCAGTCCCGGTGAAGACAAATGCCTGAAGAGTTCGGAGAATATGCACGTCATCGAACTGAAATGCCCTACCTATCCGCTGTGGGAACAGGTGGCTCTTCCGCGAGCGGTGAAGCGCATCCGCCCCGACTTGTTGCATTGTACCAGCAATACGGCTCCGTTGAACTGTCCCGTGCCGTTGGTGCTGACGCTGCACGACATCATTTATCTGGAGAAACGCCAATCGTCCAGCTTGTCGCTATATCAGGAGATGGGATGGCATTACCGCCGCCTGGTAGTGCCCCGCATACTCCCCAAATGCAAGAAAATCATTACAGTTTCCCGGTTTGAACGCCAGCGTATCCTCGATGCGCTGCACCTGTCCGACGAACAGTTGGTTGCCGTATACAACGGATTCAACAGCCATTTCCATCTTCAGCCCAAAGCTCCGGAAATCACCCGGAAGTATATCGATGCGGACGAATATCTCTTTTTCTTGGGAAATACCGATCCGAAGAAGAACACGCCGCGAGTGCTGAAAGCGTACAGTGACTATCTGAAACGTTCGCAGAAGAAGCTCCCGCTGCTCATAGCCGACCTCAAGGAAGACGCTATCGACCGGATATTGGGGGAAGAGAAGATTACGGACATCAAAGGCTACCTGTATTTCCCCGGATACATTGCGAATACTGACCTTCCGGCACTGTATAGCGGTGCATTCGCATTCCTTTATCCCTCTCTTCGCGAGAGTTTCGGTATCCCTATGCTCGAAGCAATGGCCTGCGGTACGCCTGTCATTGCCGGAAACACTTCGGCAATGCCCGAAATAGCGGGTGAAGGGGCTTTGCTGGCCGATCCGTTCAGTTCGGAGGACATCACGGCGAAGATTCTTCAACTGGAAGGAGATGCGGAATTTTACCGGCAACAAGCGGACTACGGAGTGGAGCGCAGCAAACTGTTCTCATGGAAGAACAGTGCGAAAGCATTGCTCGATATTTATAGGAATATGGCGGAATAGGAAGTCGCCGTTAGAAAAGCACGTATAACCGTATCGCTGGGCAAAGCTCTGATTTATGGGAAAAGATCGAATCTCTTTTGTGGATATTTCTGCATTTGCAACAACCTTCTTTCTATCTTTTTCCATTTGAAAGGTGCAGAGCCCAGCATTCTTATAGGCTCGTCAAAATTAATATCTTCCCAATAGGTAAGGGCCTTCCTTGAGTCGGCTGTCTTTCATTAACGTTGTCAATAGTGCCAATGTTAAGGGTGAGACAGTTTCCTTGTGTAACATTTTAAATCCTCCCTTTTTTAAGTCAAACACGGCACAGACAAAAGAAATATCTTTCGCATTCATTGTCGGAATTTCCTTGATACTTTCCTTTACTCCTTCCACTCCGTACCTATTTAAGATGGCAAAGAAATCATCTTTCCGCCCCCGTTCAATCACCCGCTGAACGACCAACGTACGCATCTTATCCCAATCAAAACGTGACATATCATACTCCCAAAATAGGGACTGACGTATCTGCGCATCTGTATGTTGCTTATAATTGTCGAAAAACATCCTCATCAAAATTAGATTTCCTATCAACAA
>CEAK01018530.1_pt1 | contig 10175 bp, 10 predicted proteins | sample 480681 | NCBI WGS metagenome assembly CEAK01 (sample SAMEA3182071, study PRJEB8094) | gut metagenome | biome: human; feature: gut; material: Stool; isolation source: human stools | place: Canada | collected 2011-12-06 | reverse complement strand
AAAGGTATCTATCATACTTTTATTGCAAAAAACAGCTATCTATCATGCCTATACTTTGTCTATTTTAGTGTAGTATTAGGTGAGATTACCCATTTAAAGGCATAGGGATGCACGTTTTATAGGATGATAACCTGTATTTGACAGCTTAATAATCTATTGGGAACGGTGGTATTTATATAGCCCACGTATGCAGGCTGTACAGCCCACACCTGCAAACCGTACAGCCTACAGATGCGGGCTGCACGGTTTACAGGTGTGGGCTATAAACTTATCGCCATTAAAGTTGGATTATTAAGCCGTGATCATCGGATTTATACGGATTCATTGCAACAAAAACAAGCTATCTTATGCATATAGGGCCTTTATTCGACTATTCTATTGATGATAGATAACCTGTTTTTGCTGGTAAAAGTATGATAGATACATTTTTTTAAAGCTATCTATCATACTTATTCTTTTGATAATGAGAATACTATTAAAATGAATGATACTTATGATAGATGTTTTTCACTACGTAGCATTTAATTCAAATCTGTGCTCTAATGAAACAAACTTTTGAGACGGTTACCCTGATTTATGTATACCTTTTCTATAAATATATAAATTAAATCATATATTTGTGCTTTCATTCAACTCATCCTCTTATTAAATTATGAAAGAAAACAAATACGACAATAGCGATTTCTTCAGTCAATATTCTCAAATGTCCCGCTCGGTGGAAGGCTTGAAAGGAGCCGGAGAATGGCATGTATTGCAGAAAATGCTCCCCGATTTTGCAGGGAAAAGAGTTTTAGACTTAGGCTGCGGATTCGGTTGGCATTGTGTCTATGCGATAGAACACGGAGCAACACACGTTACCGGAATTGATATTTCGGAGAAAATGCTCGAAGAAGCCCAGAAAAGGAATCCTTCTCCACTCATTGAATACCAATGCATGGCTATCGAAGACTTTGATTTCCAGCCGGATACTTATGATATTGTCATCAGTTCGCTAACCTTCCATTATCTCGAATCTTTTACGGATATATGCAGGAAAATCAATAACTGCCTAACTCCGGGAGGCGCCTTCGTCTTCTCCGTAGAACATCCGGTATTTACAGCCTATGGCAATCAGGAATGGTATTACGACCAAGACGGGAAGCCTATCCATTGGCCGGTAGATCGCTATTTTACGGAAGGCAGGCGCACAGCAATCTTTCTGGGCGAAGAAGTTGTCAAATACCACAAAACGCTGACTACGTATATAAACGGACTCCTTCAAACCGGATTTGAGATATGCGAACTTATAGAGCCACAACCGGACGAAAGATTGCTGGATACCATCCCGGGCATGAAAGATGAATTACGGCGTCCGATGATGCTTTTGATCTCTGCCAAGAAAAAAAGTAAAGACGCAAAGCTATGAGATTCAAGGTATTGAAAAATAATAGATAAAAAACATTCGTTTAGCTATTGTTAATTAAAAAATACTCCCTATCTTTGCACCGCTTTTGAAAAGAACAACCCTTCAAAAAAGTAGCGGGGTGTAGCGCAGTCCGGTTAGCGCACCTGCTTTGGGAGCAGGGGGTCGTGGGTTCGAATCCCGCTACCCCGACGAAAAATTCAAGTCAAGAAAAATTGAATGGTGTTGAGCTGATACAGTTTGTATCGGCTTTTTTTGTTTGTGCAAAATAGACCCAATTATACCCTATTTTGGGGCAAATAAAAGGGATAATTCTTTGAACTATCTTTGAACAAGTTTTTCTATTTGCACCTATTTAGTGGAAAATAAAGCAATTTCCCGCCAATTTACCCCGATTCAAGCTGTTTAATGCAATTTTAAACATTTAAAAAACATTAAAACAGTATGGCAACATTTAAAGCAATCGTTTTCCAAACAGGAAGACATATAAAACAAGATGGAACATCAAATATAAAAATCAGAATCTATCATAATAGAGAATCCCAGTATATAGCAACCAGCTACTATATCCGCCCAGAAAACATGGACGACTCCGGCCGGATCCTACCCAACGTACCTAACAGTGAAATGATAGAGTACGAAATAAATGCGTATATCCAAAAGATCAGGAGAGAGTATTTGAAGCTAGGACAAGAAAGAACCCAATTTATGTCATGTAAGGACTTAAAAGAAGAAATAGAAAAATCATTAGTTCCTGATGCCGAGTTTATAGATTTTGTAGAGTTTACTCAAAATATAGTAATTCAAACGGAAAAGAGAAAAACTGCCGAATGGTACAGATCTTCTATCGATACCCTATGTTGGTACATGAAAAGAAAAAAGATAGATATAAAACTTATCACTTCATTCATGCTGAATAAGATGATCAAAGACTTATATCACTCCGGACCTGCCGGCACACCTTTAGAGCCAGGCACGGTAAGCCATTATCTTAGGGGAATAAGAGCATTGTATAACAAGGCAAAACTCTATTATAATAACGAAGACTTTGATATTATAAGGATTCCTGGCGACCCATTCAAGAAAGTTGAAATCCCGGAGTATCGGAGAAAACGAAAGAATATAGATACCAACACCTTATTAAAAATCCGAGATTTTCAGTCTGATAAGAAATGTACTAATATGGCTCGTGATGTTTTTATGATGATGTTCTATATGATGGGAATCAATATCAATGATTTATATAGCATGTCATGTGAACGTCGTGGAAGGCTGGAATACACACGTTCCAAAACAAAAACGCGGAACAATCATGAGCAAATACCGCTTTCGATAAAAATAGAACCGGAACTCCGCATCCTCCTTGATAAATACACAGAGGGTTATTTCCTCTCCTACTTTCATACCAACTATTGTAACTTGAATAATTTTATGCGGGCAGTCAATAATGGGCTGAAAGACATTTGCATGAACTTAGAACTCGATTTCAAGATCACCACGAACTGGGCGCGTCACAGCTGGGCCAGCTTGGCACGCAACAAGGCTGGAGTTCCTAAAGCTGATATTGATTTCTGCCTTGGTCATGTGAATAACGATTATAAAATGGCCGATATCTACATTGATATAGATTATAGTATTTGTGATAAAGCAAATCGTGCTGTTTTGGACTTATTGCAAAAAAAAGAAGAAAAAAAGACCTGAAACGTTTGCAAAAACAAAAACTCTCTATATATTTGCAACCGAAATGGTGTTGAGCTGGATAAAACAATGATTTTATCCGGCTTTTATTGCATATATATGCTTCAATTGTTCATATTACTGAAACTCATCTCATTTTTACGCTATGCGCCACAAAACAATGACGCATGGAAATTACAGTTTCAAAAACAGCTTTATTAGATAAGCTTAAATCAATCGGGCGAATCATACAGCCCAAAAATTCAATACCGGCCTATGACAACTTTTTGTTTGTCGTCGATGAATTTGGTATCATCCTAGTTACAGCAGGAGAAGAAGGCGGGCGTATCTCTACCAATATTGACGGTAAAACAGACTTTACTGATCGTTCTTTTATGGCTAATGCCAAAACATTACTTGATGGATTAAAAGAAATCCCGGAGCAGCCATTAACTATTCATCTCTACGAAAAAGAATTGGTAGTCAAATATGCTAATGGAAAGTTTTCTATACCTGTTGAAAAAGGAGATCAATACCCGACAATGAGTACAGATAATACTGCTACCCCATTACTTGTATCAGGAAATGACTTACTATATGGAATAAGGCAAGTATTGTTTTGCAGTGCCAATGACGAATTACGTCCGGTACTGAATGGAGTCTATTTTGATATAGATTTAGATACTATCTCATTTGTTGCAACAGACGGCACCCGACTTGCGATGATTGAGAATCCTTCCGCTTATACGCGCAAGGAACGGGCAGCCTTCATCCTGCCAAGTAAATTTGCCAAAGTCCTTTCTAATATTGTTCCGGAAGATTGCATGGAAGTAGAAATATCAGTAAATCAGACTAATATTTTATTTGAGTTTGATTCATACCGTTTAACCTGCCGCATGATTGAAGGCCGGTTCCCTAATTATCGTGCTGTTATCCCTCAAAAGCAACCCAACCGTGCAGTATTGAAAAGAACCGATATTGTATCAGCCTTAAAACGCGTATCTGTTTTCTGTGATGAAAACTCTTCTCTGGTGATACTCAAGTTTTGTCCTGATTCCCTTAAAATTACAGCCCATAATTTAGACTTCTGTAAATCAGCTGAAGAAACTGTTGCTCTACGAACTGGTTGTGATATTGAAATTGGCTTTAAGAGTAGCTTTTTAATCGAAATGATAAACAATATTCCCTCCGAGGATATTGCTATTACTATGAGTGACCCGTCGAAAGCCTCAATTCTTACTCGCTGCGATGAAGAAGTTCGTAGCTTGACTTATCTATTAATGCCTTTATCAATTAATTATTAATGCTATGGGAAAAGAATATCAATCACCTAAACAGGTTATTCAATCATATTTAGAAGAGCGAGCAAAGCGTGACCCTCTCTTTGCTACCTCCTATGCAAAGCCAAATAAGAAAATAGATGAATGCTACGACTATATCATAAGTCAGGCAAAAAAACGCGGTGGTAGCGTTGTATGTATGTCTGATGATGAAGTATTCGGATTAGCAGTTCATTACTACGATGAAGATGATATCAAAGTTAGTAAGCAAACCAATTATAAGGTATCAGCTGGAAATGTGAAAAAAGAAGCATCTACAGAACAACCAGAAATTAAAAAGTCTGCTTCTGCCCCTAATAAGCGTAAAGGGATGAAAAAGCAAATACCTTCCGGACAATTTTTATTATTTGAAGACTTATGAAGCCAAGAACGAAATTACAGCTTAGAGTAGCAGGTTTAAGTAGCCAGCTGCCTAATATTGAGAGTTTGATGATTGACTGGGCTAAGAATGAGTGTTTGAAACATATAGGATATGCAACCAAGTCACGTATTATCTGTATGGAGTGCGGCCAACGCTTCGCTCCGGAACTTGTAAAACGTAAACGTGCTGTTTGTCCTCATTGTGATACGTCTTTGAAAATAGAACAGTCGAGGAAGCGTATCAATAAACAGACAATGTTTATTGGCAAGGCAGAAATTTGTGAGGAATTCCAAGTTATCCGAAGTTTTGAATTGATTGCTTATTACCGGGCAGAAACAAAGCCTCGTTATTATATTCGTGAGATACTACAACATTGGATAAAAGACGACGGTAACCGGGAAGTAGTAGCTCGAGCCAATAATATGGGCTTCAATGGCTGGTGCGGAGAACTGGAGATACGGAATAAAGTTGTTGGATCGTATTATTACAATCATAACAATGATATTTACTGCGAACGCTATCATCCGGCCTCTGTCTTTAGACCTAAATATATTCGAATGGGTATAGATTGTAAATTACGCGGTATGTCATTTCTTACTGCCGCCAATACAATTCCCCATTCTCCCAAGGCTGAAACACTTCTAAAGGCAAGACGTTATGAATTAATAGATTATTTCGAGGGACACCGCTATAAAATTGATAAGTATTGGCCATCTATAAAAATTTGTCTTCGTAATAAATATCAGATTAAAGATGCTCCAATGTGGTTTGATTATTTGGAACTACTAGATCGCTATCACAAGGATCTTCATAATGCTTTTTATGTTTGCCCTAAGAACTTGCGTAAAGCTCACGACTACTATGTAGCCAAGCGTAAGAAAGAACAGGAAAAAGCTGAAAAAGAACGACGGGAACAAGAGATGCTAAAGCAAAAAGAAGCTATTAATAAATTCCTCGAGCGAATAAGTAAGTTTCAAGATTTGGTTATCACTGATAATCAATTGACTATTATACCTCTAAAATCTATCGAAGATTTTAAGGAAGAGGGAGATAAAATGCATCATTGTGTATTTACTAATGAATACTGGAAACGTGAGAACAGCCTGATTTTGTCAGCTCGTATTGAAGATAAACGCATTGAAACGGTTGAAGTCAATCTAAAAACATTACGTGTCGTTCAATCTCAAGGCGTCCTTAATCATGATACCAAATATCATGACCGTATTATCGGGCTCGTAACAAAGAATATGAACTTAATACGTCAGAAACTGACGGCATAGCATACAATGACCTATATAGATTATATAAACCAATTTTGGAAGATGAATCGAAGTGTAGAATTCAGCCCGAACGAAGTCTTTTTGTACTTCTATCTCTTGAATGAGTGCAATATTCGGGGTTGGCAGAATCCGTTTGAACATCCCAACAAGACTATCGTCCTCGCAACCGGTATATCAGAGAAGACCGTCATTGAAGTTAGGAACAGATTGCAGCAAAAAGGTTTAATAACTTTCGAATCGGGTAAAAAGAATGCAAAATCGCCAGTTTATTACTTACTTGACGAAAGTAAAACGGTAAGTAAAGAGGTAAGTAAAACGGTAAGTAAAAGGGTAAGTAAAACGGTTAACATTAAAGATAAGACTAAAGACAATAAGACAATATCTCCCTTACGCGTGGGAGATCTGTTTCCGGCTGATAGTTTTTTCGACAAGTCTTTGGACGACTGTTATACTGAACTGAAATCAAATCGGTCATGGGCGGAAACAGTAACGATGAATACTCGTTCTTCCGGCAACCCTGAATTCACGCTAGAAACCTTTTATGGGTATCTGGAGAAGTTCTTTATGAAATTGCAAAATGAGGGGGAAACAGCGAAGTCACCTAAAGATGCGATGTCTCATTTTGCCCGATGGTTAATATTTGAACTTAAAAACAAGAAAGATGAACGGAGAACTAATAAAAACAGGACTGCAGGTGGTGCTAAGACCGTCGCAAATAGTCCAGGAGACAATAGTAACCCAAAAGGAGTTAACTCCGATACAACAGGCCTTACAGACTGGATCGACAGCCTCTCAATTGGTCGCTGAATGGAGTGGGACAATCGCGCAGTTAAACTGTAATGTCGCTTTATATGACGTGGCTAATGCAGAGCATATACCTACTCTGGCAGATGTAAACAGGAGCTTTAGCAACTCAACATCGATAGAGATCATTACCGAGCATTTGAAATCTGTATTGAGATATGCCGGTGTTGAATTGACTAATGCCCAGCTAGCGGAAACAGCCTTGTCGATACTATCCAGCTACTGGTACCTGAATTTAGCCGAGTTATGTATTTTCTTCTCCCAGCTAAAAAATGGCAGCCGAGGACAATTTGTATGGGGGACGAAAATCAACAATCAAGCTATCATGGTAGCGCTTGCTGATTTTTGCAAAGACAGACGCCGTGAGATTGAGCATAAGGAAAGCGTCAGGATACGCCAAGATACAGAGAAGGGATACTCCCGTTCTGAAACGCTTACCAAAGATATTGTCCTGGGAGCAAAAAGTATTCAAATTGCTAGAGAAGAAGCTATGCAGAGTTTTGATGCCTTCCTGAAGTTTTTTCCGCACCTTCCGGAGAAATATACCCCGGAAGTACTTTGGAAGGCATGGAAGGGCGACAACGAAGCCCTACATACAATTTACGGCGAAAAAATTCCTGCTGCAGACATTGCCGAAAAAGATATTGGGATGTATTTGTGTAATTATAACATTGCTAAGAGTAAAGAAAATGAGAGTTAAAGTATTGACAGTAAAACAGCCGTGGGCCTCATTGATCGTTCATGGTATCAAAGATATTGAGAACCGGAGTTGGCGAACAAATTTCCGTGGACGTGTACTTATACATTCAAGCGCAAAGGGTGATATTGCTAAGTTTGGCTGCTTACAGCCAAATCAAAGACTAAAGGTTCTTAATACACCTATGAGCCGTGTAGGTTTCAACGATCTTCCTTTTGGCTCCATCATCGGTAGTGTGGAGATTGTAGACTGCGTGCAAAACCATCCCTCAATATGGGCGGATAAAGGTGTTTATCACTGGATACTCGCTAATCCCGTTCTCTTTGAAAAGCCAATTGAAAATGTAAAAGGAAAATTGGGTTTATGGAATTATGACTGGGAGGAAACGAATACTTCAAAAGCTATTGTCAGTATGTCAACGGATATTGCTGAAGCAATAATTCCACTATTGAGTATAAGTAATGCTAGAAAATGAAAGCGGCCGGCGTACCACCGCCGACCACTATTATAAGCACAAAGCTTGTATTGCTTATTAGGAACAGCAAATATATAAAATCTTTGTGCTTATGGCAAGTGAAGCAGTAAATAATTACATAACTAAACGCTACGAACGCTGGCTTGATTACTCTTTGTATCATTGTGGGCTTGCTGGTATTTCAGACGAAGCAACAGACGTCTTGAATGAGGTCATTTGTTCGCTCCTTCAAAAGAAAAGCAGGTTACTGGATAAACTACTTGAAACAAAAAGAAATGGCTACACAGAGCTTGATTTCTTTGTTTTGAAGATGATAAAGCTAAACGCATCCTCTCCTACTTCACAATATAGGAGTAGATACAAGCCCCTGCCTGTGGATGATAATGTAGATTATTCCAGGCTGGATATTGAAGATATCCCGGATGAATCAGAAGATAGAAATGCTGAAATACTAAATAAACTGCATTTAGTAAGAGATACATTTGAAAGCCTTGATTTAGGTCCGGTAGCAGCCCGTGTTTTTGAGTTTCACTTCTTCCAGGACGGAAATTTTTCCGATTGGGAAGGCCCGGAAACATTGAAACAACTATATGAGATTTATAACGGAGTACAAGAACTTATTAGAAAGAAAATAAATGGAAGTTCATTGTTTTAATTTGTAATATTATTACTTTTGGTGAAAAAACAACAAAGACATGACTACAGAAGAAAATATGATTCCAATAGAACCTTATCTCAAGGATTTTAAACAATATCTTGACGCTAATTCAAGATGCATATTATCAGCTAAATTCGGCAATGGAAAAAGCTACTTTATCAGTAGTTTTATTAAAGAATATTCAAATGATTATCTGTTCATTCCGATATATCCTGTAAATTATCAAGTAATGGATAATAAAGACATATTTGAATTGATAAAAAGGGATATATTAATTAAACTACTTTCAAGTGAGGAGATTAATATCAATGAAATAGAATTGAATGCGGCTTCTTTGTTCTATTACTTTTTCACAAATAATCAAGAAGATAAGTTTTTGGATATTTTGAGCATAATCCCGGATATAAACATCTATGGAATTGACATTAATATTAGCAATGTTATTAAAAAGCTCAAAGAAGTAAAGGATAAATTTGCAACATATAAAAAACAATTTAAGTCAGATGATGAAACATATGAATCATATATCACCCAATTCGACTCACTAAAAGGTTCAATATATGAATTTGATACTATCTCGCAATTAATTTGTGACATCATTCGAGAATATAAAAAGAAGAATCCGACAAAAAAGGTTGTATTAATCATAGAAGATCTTGATAGAATAGATCCTGCTCACATTTTTAGGATACTCAATGTTTTCTCCGCTCATTTTGATAGATATACTCCTGGACCGGTTGAATTTGATAAAACATGTGGAGATAACAAGTTTTGCTTAGATAAAATAATCACAGTCTGCGATATTGATAATATCAAGAAGATATATGCCCATATTTATGGAGATAAGACTGACTTTACAGGTTATATAAGCAAATTTTCAAACAGCAAAGAATATATCTATTCATTAAAAGAAAAAATAAAATGGTATATTACCAATGTGTTATTGGATAGAGATTTGGAGAAATACCCAACACTCTGTAACTTATTATCATGTACCATTATTTCATTGATGGATGATAAAGAAACGGCAGAAAGTAATTTGCGTATAATAAAAGCACGTATCGGTAAAGCCAATAATTTAATAAGAAAGCAAGATATAAAATTAAATCTGAAACTTGGAGGAAAATATATTACTTCTGATTCTGACTGTACAAAGTTGTTAGCTTTGTTGAAAGCATTTGGAATTGACTTCAACAAAATTAATGTAAATACTGCTTATGATGAACTTGTGAAGATTATAGGTAAATACTGGGTTTTAGTTCCTATGTTTGAAAAGAATATTATTTTTGAAGTTCAAAAAAACAAGATAGACATTGTGTACTATAGAGAAATTGCACGAGGAATTAAAGATTGTCAGCGGTATACTACTATTTATAATTGTATTGATGGTGATCAAATTTTAGACTTTGATATACCGATTTGGAATGCAAAAGAAAAAGTTCCATCACTAATCTTTGGTCAAATTAATAATATAATTGATT
>CEAK01022143.1_pt1 | contig 10198 bp, 6 predicted proteins | sample 480681 | NCBI WGS metagenome assembly CEAK01 (sample SAMEA3182071, study PRJEB8094) | gut metagenome | biome: human; feature: gut; material: Stool; isolation source: human stools | place: Canada | collected 2011-12-06 | reverse complement strand
TGTGTCCGCTCCCCTCTGCTTTTTCGATGCGGATCCGGTGATGTCGGCTTAAAACGAAAACGGAAAACGGAAAGAGGAAAAGAACGTTCTTTGAAATTTTGTATTGAGAGTTTTGGAAAAGCTGTTCGGCGGGTTTCAGAACTCGCCGTAAGGCGAGTCGATTTTTGTGATTTTTTTGCCGGTTTTGGGTAAATGTATTTAAAAGGCTTATCTTTGCATCGTTAAACCAAGTTTAACAGGTTGTTTTACCCTTAGTGTGACGCAGGCTTCGTGTCCGCCTCTCCGGTGCTAACGCTAACAATGGCACGAATGCAGGGGCGTTTGCTACGAATACGAACAATGCAGCCTCGAATTCGAATGCGAATGTGTCCGCTCCCCTATACTTTGCAGTTAGGAAACGGTTAGATGGGGTGAAAGACCTTGCCACTTGGCAAAAGATGACGAACGCTCAAAAGGACGCTGGTAGGCCGGTAACGGTTCGAACGCTTCCGAGTAAGGCAAAGCAGACACTCAGACACTCAGACACTCAGAACCGCAGAAACAGACCATGAAAAGGTATGGAAATTTGTTTGAACGAGTTGTCGAATATGGCAATCTCGAACAGGCGTTTCACAACGCCGCCCGTCACAAAACTCGCCGAAGCGAAGTAATAGAGTACGGCTCCCATTTGGAGGCGAACCTATTACAGCTCCAGCGTGAACTTATCACCGGTACTTACCGCACCTCCGAGTACAAGACTTTTATCATTTACGAGCCTAAAGAGCGGAAGATATTCAAACTGCCATTCCGTGATCGTGTCGTTCATTGGGCTATCATGCAGGTGATTGAACCGATATGGCTCTCCAATTTCACCCGTGATACCTATTCCTGTATCCGTGGACGTGGTATTCACCCTCTTTTATACAAGCTCCGCCGTGATTTGAAAGCGGATCCGGAGGGAACCCGGTACTGCCTGAAAATCGATGTGCGCAAATTTTATCCGAGTATAGACCACGAGATCATGAAACAGGTAATCCGCCGAAAGCTGAAAGATGCCCGGCTGCTTGCTTTGCTTGACGGTATCGTGGACTCGGCAGAGAACGGAGTGCCTATTGGAAATTATTTATCCCAATTCTTTGCTAACCTTTATTTATCCGAACTGGATCATATCATGAAAGAAGAAATGGGCATCCGGTACTATTACCGCTTTGCCGATGATATTGTCCTACTGGATGGAAACAAGGAGAAACTCCACGGAACCCTCGTGTTTATCAACCACTACTTGAATAATGAACGTGCTTTGAGTATAAAGCCGAATTATCAGGTCTTCCCGGTAGAGAGCAGGGGTGTCAATTACGTGGGATACGTGACGTTCCATGATTATTGCCTCGCCCGCAAGCAGAACAAGAAAAACCTCTGCCGGGAGGTGGCCAAACTACGAAAACGTGGAATGAGCGATGAGGAGATCCGGATAAAGGCATCCAGCCGGTTGGGGTTCATGCAGCATTGCAATAGTATTTATTTATTAAAAACTCTCAATATGAAAACATTCAGTGAAGTAACGAACAGCAGTGGTAATCTCACGGGAGATAAGTACCACATTGATGACATTTTGAACAGGGAAATCCACCTGAAAGGCTTCGAGATAAAAGCCTCCAAGTACAAGGGTGAATGCCTGATCATCCAGTATGACATCTACGAGCAGGTAAAGGACAAGACCGGAGCTTTGCTCACTGATGATGACGGTTCTCCAAAAATGGATTGGGTGGAACATATCACTTTTACCGGTTCGGAGGCTCTTATCAAACAGTTGAAAGATGTGGTGTTGGATGAACCCTGTTCGGCAAAGATTATTAAACAACCAATCGGTGACCGGGGTAAATGCTTTTATAAGATAACCGATCCCGATTAAAATATCGGTGATTATGTACAAAGGGATTTATGCAGAAAAAAAGACTTTTTCAAAGTTCGATAATGAACATTATTTGTGCTATCTGAACGAGCAGCGTGAGGAGTATTCTCCTGAACCGGATGCCCGTTCGGGTGAGGTGACTGAACCGGTGTCCGCTCCCATATTGGGATATGCCTATACAGGAAGTATGGCGGACGGAGGTACTCTGATTGAAGCGAGGGAGGCTACTTATGACGAATTTGTTTCTGGGTTGATCCGCACGAGGTACTCGGCCAGCCGGGTGGAGGCAATCCAGTCAAACCGTATGATAGCCTTTGTCAATCCGGAGCATGAACGGGCATCCGAATTTATTTCCGAGTGGGATGATTTCCAGTCTTACCGGGAACAATGCAAGGAACAAGCTAATGCGCTTATAAACGGATAAATGCCTGTCGGGGGCAGGCAAGAAAAAGCCCCCGGCCTGTAAGTAGTTATCTCACCCACATACTTACACAAAGATGCGACCAACCGCACAGCCGGGGGCTAAATACCCTCTGCTGCGGTTGGTCGCATTTGTATGTTATGTGAGTGAGATGTCGCAAAGATAGTAACATTTAAAGGAATAACAGCAATGAAAACACCTATTTCTTACTACGGAGGCAAGCAAACCCTCCTTAAACATATTCTGCCTCTGATCCCCAAGCATAAACTTTATACAGAGGCTTTCTGCGGCGGTGCTGCAGTATTGTTTGCCAAGCGTCCGGCTGATGGCGAAGTTATAAACGATATCAGCATGGATATAACGAACTTTTATTGGATGGCTAAAGTCTATTATCGTGACCTGAAACAGGAGATTGAGAAGACTTTGCACAGCCGGGATATGCACGCCCATGCCGGACACATATTGCAGTATCCTCAATTCTTTCAGCCGGTGCAACGTGCATGGGCTGTTTGGGCGTTATGTAAAATGTCCTTTGCCAGCATGATGGATGGTTCGTTCGGTTATGACTTTGGTGGCGGAATGCCGAAGAAACTGCGTAATGCAAAGGATGAGTTTACCGAATGGTTATGCGCCCGGCTTGACAACGTGACCATAGAGAACCGGGATGCGCTGGATGTCATCTCCACTTATGACTCGCCCGATACGTTTCATTTTGTGGATCCACCTTATATCAATAGCGATTGTGGTCATTACGAGGGTACGTTTGATGAGTATTGCATGGAGAAGCTCCTGCAGCTTTTGGAGCAGGTGAAAGGTAAGTTCATGCTGACAATGTTTCCCCTGCCAATGATAGAGGAATACGCAAACAAAAACGGATGGATAATCCACCGGGTAGAAAGAACCATCAGCGCATCAAAGACGAGCCGAAGAAAGCAGGAGGAGTGGATGGTATGCAATTATGAAGAACACCCGCAGCGAACTTTGTTTGATTACAAAGATTGCGGCGTTGTCGATACAACAGATGCCTCCTAAATACTATGTAAAGATAGTCATTCCTAATGAATTGCACAAATATTTGAATGTGCTTTTTTCGTGAAAATGCTATAAATTTAAAGGCTTTCAAACGCCATTCAAATGACGTTTGAAAGCCTTTTTATATCGTGTGTGTGCGATATTTTTTTCACATTTCGTTTTATACCCTGATTATCGCATTTCGTTTTTTATACCGCTCGCATTTCGTTTTGCCGATTATACGTTGAAGGGAAAAGTGATCCTCGTGAATTTTTTCGCCACTTGGTGTCCTCCTTGCCAAAAAGAATTGGCCGCTGTCCAACAAACCCTCTGGCCGAAATACAAGAACAACAAGGACTTCGTTCTCTTGGTGATCGGGCGTGAGCATTCCGATGCCGATCTACAGAAATATAACGAGAAAAAAGGCTTCGATTTTCCATTGTATCCCGATAAGGACCGGGCTATTTTCGGCGCTTTCGCCAAGAACTTGATCCCTCGTGGCTATTTGGTCGGAAAAGACGGGAAGATCATTTATACGAGCAAAGGCTATACCGACGAGGAATTTGCTGAGTTAATGACTAAAATAGAGGGTGCGTTAAAATAAGAATCATGAAATATAGTAACATACATTTAATTTATTTTTCTCCGACACACACGTCCGCCAAGATCGTTTACGCGATAGCGGAAGGAATGGGTGCCACTTCGATGTCCGAGTCGGATGTCACTTGTGAGAGTCTGGATATGGAAGAGTATATTGATGATGAGCTGACGATTATAGCCGCTCCTGTATACGGTGGCCGTGTGGCGGAGACTGCCATGGAACGTTTTCGCATGTTCCGTTCTGCCCACCATGCGCCGGTAGTCCCCGTGGTATTGTATGGGAACCGGGATTATGAGGATGCTTTGAAAGAGCTCTGTGATTTAGTGTCGGAGCAGGGGTTCGTACCTGTGGCTGCCGGAGCGTTTATCGGTGAGCATTCTTTCAGCCGCAAGGGGATGCCCATTGCTGAGGGGCGTCCGGACGAGTCGGATCTTAAGCAGGCTACGGAATTCGGGAAAAAGATTATCGAGGAGCTGGAGAAGGTTTCCTGCATGGAATGCTTGTCCGCCTTGGAGGTGAAAGGTAATTTCCCGTATCGGGTGAAAGGCCCTTCCACTCCTCAAGCTCCTGTTACGGATAACGATTTATGTACGCAATGTGAGTATTGCGTGGATGTGTGTCCTACACATGCGATATCCTTGGCAGACGAGGGTATGTATAGCGACCCGAACCTATGTATCAAATGTTGCGCCTGCGTGAAAGAGTGTCCCGAGGGCGCACGTACTTTCGATACTCCTTACACGGCGATGCTCCATAAGAACTTTAGCGCACGCCGGGAGCCGGAGATATTCTTCTAATGGAGGACCGGGTATCCGGTATATTGTGAGGGAAAGCGTCAAAAGGCAAAAGTTCTTTTGGCGCTTTCTCTTTTTTTGTACCTTTGTTCGGATCGTTAATCTCAAATAATACCGTGTTTGTATGAAAACCTATTTATTCCTTTTGCTTTTTGTGTTTCAAGCCTTCTCCCTTTCCTCCCAGATTAGCCTGAAAGGGTATAATCAGGAGAAGATCGATCCTTCTCTTTTCGAGGGACGATGGAAAGCCCGTTGGATCTCCTACCCGGGTGAGGCTCCGAATGTATATGGGGTCTATCATTTTCGTAAATCGTTCGATCTGGAGGTGGTTCCTTCCCGGTTTATCGTCCATGTTTCCGCCGATAACCGTTATAAATTATATGTAAACGGGAAATTGGTATCCTTGGGCCCGGCCCGTGGGGATATCTATAACTGGAGTTTCGAGACGGTGGATCTGGCTCCTTATCTGAGGAAAGGGAAGAATACGCTGGCCTCCGTTGTCTGGAATTATGCCGAGCGTAAACCTGTCGCCCAGATCAGTTACGATCAGACGGGTTTTATCCTGCAAGGCAATACGGGGCATGAGGCGGTGGTAAATACGGATACCACTTGGGTCTGCCTGCGTAATAAGGCGTATGCTCCTTGGACCGAATGGCAGGTATTGGGGTATTACGTGGCTGGCCCGGGCGAGGAACTGGAAGCCTCCGCTTATCCTTGGGGCTGGGAACAACCGGATTACGACGACAGGAAATGGGAGAAGGCCGTACGGGGCATGGAGGGTGCCACGAAAGGATCGAGAGATTACCCGGGACGGTTGCTGGTTCCTAGCCCGATACCTCCGATGGACAGCCGGATCGAGCGTCTGGCCAAGCTCCGCCGGTCGGAAGGGATCGAATGCCCGCAAGGATTTCCTTACTGGCCAAAAGCTTTGACGATCCCGGCGAATACGGAGGTCCGCTTGCTTCTGGATAATGATTACCTGACGACGGGTTATTTCTCCTTAGCCTTCAGCAAAGGAAAGGAGGCCGAGATCCATATCGGTTATTCGGAAGCCCTCTATAAGCAAGAAGAGGAATCGACCACTAAATCGTATGCGTTGAATGGCAAGGGACATCGGGACGAGTTGACGGATAAGCAGTTTATCGGGTACGGGGATAAGATACTGGCTGATGGGGGAGATAATCGTCTCTTCACGTCCCTGTGGTGGCGTACATGGAGATATGTGGAGTTGAAAGTGAAGACGGCTTCCGAGCCTTTGGTGATCGAGGATATGTATGGGACTTTCTCTGCCTATCCTTTCCGTAACGAGACCACTTTCTCCGCTCCGGGACATGAGGAGCTGGGCCGTATGCTCGAGATAGGATGGCGTACCGCCCGTCTGTGCGCCAATGAGACGTATATGGACTGCCCGTATTACGAGCAACTGCAATATTTCGGGGATACACGCATACAGGCAATGATTTCCATGTATAATACATCAGACCCTTATATGGTGAAGAATGCCATAGAGCAAGGACGGCAGTCCATGGTGGCGGAAGGGATTACGATGAGCCGATATCCGTCTAGCGTACATCAGTTTATATCCTCGTTCTCTCTCTGGTGGATTTGTATGGGGCACGATTATTGGATGTACCGTGGGGATGAGGCATACATGAAGACCTTGCTTCCCGCTTACCGTCAGGTTTTGTCGTGGTACGAGCAATGGTTGAAGCCGGATTATAGTTTGTCGTACGTTCCTCATTGGTTCTTCGTGGATTGGGCGGCCGGTTTTGATTATGGCGAGCCGATACGGGAGAAAGAGGGAAACTCGGCGCTCCAAGATTTGATGTATATAATGACCTTGGAGTTTGCGGTGGAGATGGAACAAGCGATCGGCCTCCCTGCCATGGCGGATCATTACCGGAAGATCGCTATCGAGATGCGTAAGACGATCCGCCCGAAATATTGGGACGCTGACCGTAATCTATTCGCCGATACGCAGGATCATCGCGGCTATTCCCAGCATGTGAACGCCTTGGCGATCTTGACTGGGGTTACGAAAGGGGAGGAGGCCGTAAAGGTGATGAACCAAACCTTGGCGGATACGAGCTTGATCCAGTGTACAATCTATTTCCGTTATTACTTGAATCAAGCGTTGAAAGTTTCCGGTTTAGGGGATCAGTTCTTGGATAACTTACAAATATGGCGGGATCAGATGGCGTTGGGATTGACCACATGGGCAGAGATGCCGGAGCCATCTCGTTCTGATTGCCATGCTTGGGGAGCCAGTCCGAATATCGAGTTTTACCGGATCTTGTTGGGGATAGATAGCGATGCTCCCGGATTTAGGAAGATACGGATCGCTCCGTCTTTGGGAAAACTGAAGGAGGTTTCCGGTACGATCCCACATCCGCTTGGAAGCGTGACCGCCGCTTATAAATTGGATGAGAGAGGTGAGGGAACCGCCCGTCTGGTCTTGCCGGAAGGTACTACGGGTATATTTATCTGGGATGGAAAAGAAATCCCGTTGAAACCGGGCGAACAGGTTATTTCGTTATCTTTGCGTCATTAATCTATCTAAAATCCTGATATGAGACGAGTTTATTCAATTGCCTTATTGCTGCTGGTCGCTCTCGGTCTGTCGGCGACAACGAAGGAAGTAAAGTTGAAATTAGTGGAAACCAGTGATATCCATGGAAACTTCTTCCCGTATAATTTTATCGAGCAGCGGGAGTGGGGAGGAAGTCTGGCACGGGTATATTCGTTCGTGCAAGAAGAACGCCGGGCGTATGGCGATAACCTTTTGCTATTGGATAATGGCGATATCTTGCAAGGACAACCTTCGGCGTATTATTATAATTTCATGGATACGGTCTCTACGCATATAGCTTCCGCCATGATGAATTATATGGGGTACAATGCGGGAAATATGGGTAACCATGATGTAGAGGCTGGCCATGCCGTTTTCGATCGTTGGATCAAACAATGTGATTTCCCAATCTTGGGTGCCAATATTATCCGTACCTCCGACCGGGAGACCTATTTAAAGCCCTATGAGGTATTTGAGCGTGACGGTGTGAAGATCGTTGTACTGGGGATGATTACTCCGGCTATTCCTGTATGGTTGCCGGAGACTCTGTGGCAAGGTCTTTATTTCGCCGATATGGAAGAGACGGCCCGTAAATGGATGAAGATCATTCAGGAGAAGGAGAAGCCGGATGTTGTGGTAGGTATCTTTCATGCGGGAAACGAGGCTCGTACCATGTCTGGCCAGTACCGTGAGGATGCGTCGATGGAGGTTGCCCAGCGCATTCCGGGCTTCGATGTGGTTATGATGGGGCATGATCATCGCCGGTATTGTGGTAAGGTGGCGAATATCGAGGGAGATTCCGTGTTACTGATAAATCCGGCAAGTAATGGGCGTGTAGTCGGTTCCGTTGATGTCGTGTTAAAGATGGAGCATGGAAAGGTTTTGGACAAACAAGTATCGGGTGTTTTGACGGATGTGGATAAGTTGGAGCCTAGCGAAGAGTTTATGGAGAAATTCGCTCCGCAATACAAAGCGGTGAATGATTTTGTCTCCGAGAAGGTGGGAACTTTTACGGAGAGTATCGCGACCCGTCCCGCTTACTTTGGGCCATCCGCTTTTATTGATTTTATTCACTCTTTACAATTGGAGTTGACTGGTGCGGACGTCTCTTTTGCCGCCCCGTTATCCTTTGACGCAAAAATAGATAAAGGGGATATCACGATCAGCGATATGTTCAGTCTTTACAAATATGAGAATATGCTTTATACGATGAATTTGACGGGAGCCGAGATCAAAGGCTTCTTGGAGGAATCGTACGCTATGTGGACCAACCGGATGAAATCTCCGGACGATCATCTCTTATTATTGAAAGAGAGAAAGAAAGGACAGGAGAATTACGCTTCGTTCGTCAACTTCAGTTTTAACTTTGACTCTGCGGCCGGTATCATTTACACCGTGGATGTAACGAAACCCAAGGGCGAGAAGATCACGATCTTGAAAATGGCGGATGGTAAGCCTTTCGACGAGAATAAAACGTATAAGGTAGCTCTCAACTCTTACCGGGGTAACGGAGGAGGCGAGCTATTGACGAAAGGGGCCGGCATTCCCCAAGACGAGTTAAAGAGCCGTATCATTCATTCGACCGATAAAGACCTCCGTTATTATATGATTCAATATATAAAGGAAAAGGGCGTACTTAGCCCACAACCTTTAAACCAATGGCAGATGATCCCTCTGGATTGGACGAGACCGGCGGCTGAACGGGATTGTAAGTATCTTTTCGGAGAATGAGTTTCCGTCCTTGAAGTGTCTGGTTTGCGATAGTATCTCAATGGGAAACGGTGGTAAAGTCAATGGAATAGAGATGGTTTCTCAATGACTTTACGGCCGTGTCCCATTGACTTTTTTGTATCCCGTATTAGGGATGTTGCTGATAGGTTAGGGCGCAAGGGGCGCATCTTTACGTATGTTTCTAAAACTTTTTCTGTAAATAACGTTTATACCCCTCTTGTCTGTAGAGTGATGTAAATATTATTTTTCTAAAAATGTTTCTTTGAAAGCGTAAAGATGCGCCTTTTGCGCCCTAGGATTTTTACCGGGGAATTTTCCTGATGCCTTAACATGTGGATATACAGTTGTTTGTGTGGTTCTTCCCTCTTCGGCTTTTTGGGTCTTTGGGGGGGCGATATAATGGGTCCTTACCCACGTTTACGTGATCCGAAAGCACTAAAACCAAGTGCATTTCGCATGATTTCATGAGCTAAAAGCCGTTTTTTCTGTGTGATTTCCTATCGGGGCCAAGATCGTTTTTGTCGTTTTCATACGTGCAAATGTACTCGTGGAGCACTTGTTTTAAGTGCACGTGGTGACACGTGAGGCCACGTGGTGGGCCACGTGAGCCGAGAATGGATATCGACGTATTACTAATGTACGCGATCCCCCTCGTGAAAAAAACTTGAAAAATAATACCGGAAAAGTTTGGAGGTTATGTTTTATAACACTACTTTTGCACCCGCATTCGAGAGAGAACGCCGGTACAAAATGATGAAACAAACTTTTAGAAAAAAAAGTTCCGGAATAATTTGGAAGTTTAAAATAAAAGTCCTTATCTTTGCAGCCACGTTCGTAAAACGAAAGCGACAAAAGAGTTCTTTGAGAGATTTACATAATTCAACAAGTAGTACAAGTATTAGGAGAAGAAATTTTCCGGATCGATACCGTCAATAGAGTATGACTTTGGACTACGATAAACGGATTCCGGAGCGAGGATATGATAAAACAATTTAAACAACGAAGAGTTTGATCCTGGCTCAGGATGAACGCTAGCGACAGGCTTAACACATGCAAGTCGAGGGGCAGCGGGGGTAGCGATACCCGCCGGCGACCGGCGCACGGGTGAGTAACGCGTATGCAACTTGCCTATCAGAGGGGGATAACCCGGCGAAAGTCGGACTAATACCGCATGAAGCAG
>CEAK01015037.1_pt1 | contig 10628 bp, 9 predicted proteins | sample 480681 | NCBI WGS metagenome assembly CEAK01 (sample SAMEA3182071, study PRJEB8094) | gut metagenome | biome: human; feature: gut; material: Stool; isolation source: human stools | place: Canada | collected 2011-12-06 | reverse complement strand
GAAAGACCTCCAAAAACTAAATACAATCTTTTCATACGCTATAAGTTTACAGCATTTAAGGCAAAAAAACTATATTTTGCTTATAAATATTTACATGTAAGTCATAAATTGTTCATAATCGTAATATAAACTGTGATATAATTGTATTTATAAGAGACGAAAAATTATATAAGGAGTTCGAAATGGGAACTAAAGAAGAGGATAAGGAAAAGTATGACCTGTATACAGAAAAGGTTGTTCTTCATCCGGCCAAGAAATATAAGTGGCTTATCAGAATAGGAAAAGTTCTGCTTTTTGCAGTGTCAATAATGGCAGCGGCAATAGTGTTTATGGTGTTTCTGTATCCTGTGCTTCAGAAGAAGATAGACGAGAAGAATAAGGATAAAAATGTAGTGTATATCCAGAAAGATAACTATATATTTGCGGAGACCAAAAGTGGAGAATATGCTGATACGCTGACTGAGAATGATTTAAAAGAAAATTATGAAGCAGCTATGACAACACTCCGTACGAAAGTTGAAAGTGTCAAGAAATGTCTGGTTTCGGTAGATATAGAGAAGCCTGTTACAGATGTTCCATCTGTTGAAAACAGCCAGACAGAAGTGGCAGGACTGATTGTAGCTGAATTTAATTCTAATTATCTTATTCTTACAAGTGCTGAACTGTTAAAAACAGCCGGTAATTTTACTGTGAAATTCTCTGACGATGTGCAGACTGATGCTGCAATAATATGCATGGATGATTCAACAGGAATAGGGTTAATAAGTGTAAGTGAAAATAAACTTACAAGCGAACAGAGAGATTCATTATCAATAGCTGTACTTGATAATTCATATATGGTAAATCAGGGAGACCTTGTAATTGCTGCCGGTAAATTATATGAAACAGTCAAGGGTGTCGGATATGGTACAATAGCAGGAATTAAGACGGAGTATGCTAAGGATTCCGGATATGAAATATTTGAGACCAATATTACTGTAGCAGAAGGCGGTTTTGCGATTCTTTTTAATTCAGAAGGAAAGGTAGTAGGAATATCAAAATCATCATCAGAAGCATCTGGTAAGTTTATGGGAATATCAGACCTCAAGGGGCAGCTTGAAACAATGATTAATCATCATGGAGTTATGTATTGTGGAATTACAGGCCAGAATGTTACAGATGAGCTTACGGCAAAATATAATCTTCCAAATGGTGTATACATTTCTAATATTGATATTGACTCACCAGCTTATTATGCAGGATTACAGGCGGGTGATGTAATCAGTGCAATTAATGGACAAAGTATTTTGACAATTCAGCAGTTTAGTGAGAAACTATATCAGTGCGCTGATGGCGATACTTTATTAGTAACAGTTAAAAGACAGGGAAAAGACGGTTATTCAGATGTATCATTTTCAGTAAGTGTACAGCTAAAACAACTTAATTAACGGAGGCAGAAGGATTTATGCGTTATATAGAGACTCTTAAAGATGGTGAGAGGATTTCAGAGGTATATCTGTGCAAATCAAAATCAATAGCACTCACTAAGACAGGCAAGGAATATGCCAATGTAATGCTTGCAGATAAAACAGGACAGATTGATTCTAAGATATGGGACCTTAATTCAGGCGGAATTGCTGAATTTGATGTTAATGATTATGTTGCAGTAACAGGTCAGGTGACAAGCTATAATGGAGCATTACAGTTTAAGATAGAGAGAGCAAGAATTGCATCAGAGAATGAATATGTTGCAGCAGATTATGTGCCATCTTCAAGATATAATATTGATGATATGTTTGCAGAACTGATGAAGTATGTAGACAGTGTTAAGAGTACATATATGAAGCAGCTGTTATATTCTTTCTTTAAGAATGAAGCATTTGCAAAGAAGTTCAAATGTGTATCAGCAGCCAAGACAGTGCATCATGGCTTCGCTGGCGGATTGCTAGAGCACAGCTTAAGTGTCACAAGATTATGTGACAAGATGAGCAGCAACTATGATTTTCTTAACAGGGACCTGCTTATAACATGTGCAATGCTGCATGATGTCGGCAAGGTTAAGGAATTATCTGAATTTCCTAAGAATGATTACACTGACGAGGGTAATTTCTTAGGACATATCGTTATTGGATATGAGATGGTTATGGAGAAGGTTAAGCAGATAGATGGATTCCCTGATATGCTTGCAATGCAGATTGGACACTGCATACTTTCACATCACGGAGAGCTTGAGTATGGTTCACCTAAGAAGCCATCAATAGCAGAGGCTGTTGCATTATCTATGGCTGATAATATGGACGCTAAGCTTGAGACATTAAGAGAAGCACTTGAAGCCAAGGATACCAATGACTGGCTTGGTTATAACAGATGGCTCGATTCTAATATAAGAAGGACAACTAATGAGTTTTAAGAAAGATGATAAAGTAACATTTGTAATTGAAGATATAGGAACTGGCGGAGAGGGTATCGGCAAGGTTGACGGATATACCCTCTTTGTTAAGGATGCGATAATCGGCGACAAGATTGAGGCAAAGATTATTAAAGCCAAGAAGAATTACGGCTATGCAAGGCTTGAAAAGATTATTGAGGCTTCATCTGACAGAGTGACTCCTGCCTGTCCTGTCGCAAGACAGTGCGGTGGCTGCCAGATTCAGCAGATGAGCTATGAGGCACAGCTAAGATTTAAAGAAAAGCTGGTTGACGATAATCTTAAGCGAATAGGTAAGATAGAAGGCTATGAGTTTTTCCCGGCTATCGGAATGGAAGAGCCTTTCAGATACAGAAATAAAGCACAGTATCCGGTTGGAACTGCCAAAGATGGAAGCATTGTGATGGGCTTCTATGCAGGAAGAACACACTCTATTATCTCATGTACAGACTGTAGGATTGGTGCTGTCGAGAACCAGTATATTCTTGCTGTGATAAAGAGCTGGATGGAACTTAATGGTGTTGCACCATATGATGAACAGACAGGAAGAGGGCTTGTGCGTCATGTTCTTATACGAACAGGCTTCCACACTGACGAGATAATGGTCTGTCTTGTTATTAACGGCACTAAGATGTCTGATAAGTTAAAGGAATCGCTTGTAGGGCGCCTTACAGAAGTGTCGCTTGATTCAGATATAAGTACTGACAAATGTATCAAATCAATTATGCTTAATTTCAACATGGAGAACACTAATGTCATTCTTGGCAGACAGTGCGAGACTCTGTGGGGAAAAAGCTATATTGAAGATTATATTGGTGATATTAAATATCAGATATCACCGCTTTCGTTCTTTCAGGTTAATCCAAGACAGACTGAGAAGCTGTATGGAAAGGCACTTGAATACGCAGGACTTACAGGCAGTGAGACTGTGTGGGACTTGTACTGCGGAATAGGAACAATTTCTTTATTCCTCGCTAAGAATGCAAGAAAGGTATATGGCGTCGAAATTGTTCCGCAGGCCATAGAAGATGCTAAGAATAATGCGGCAATTAACGGCATTGATAATGCTGAGTTCTTTGTCGGAAAGGCTGAGGAGGTTGTACCACATTTTTATGAAGAAATGGCGCGGCTGGCAGCAGATACATCTGCAACCGAAGCACAGCGTGAGGAAGCAAGAAAGAGCATTACTCCTGATGTCGTAGTCGTTGACCCGCCAAGAAAGGGCTGTGACGAGTCGCTTCTTGACACTATTGTCAAGATGTCGCCTGAGCGTATCGTGTATGTAAGCTGCGATTCTGCTACACTCGCCCGTGACTTAGGACTCCTTGCGGCTAAGGGCTACAAGACTGTTAAGGTACAGCCTGTGGATCAGTTCTCACATACCGTGCATGTAGAGACAGTGGCGCTTCTTTTGAAGGAACATCCGGGATTAGTGGTAAATATAATAGAGTAAGAGAAGAAGACATTCCAAACCGGTAATTTTTAATAGAAAAAATTTGATGATATTCGACATGAATCAGATGGTATCGAGTATTGGTATGCAAGAGAATTAATGAAGCTATTGGACTATGTTCAATGGAGAAATTTTGATAATGCTGTAAATAAAGCAATGCTTTCTTGTGAAAATAATGGTAATTTAATAGGAAACCATTTTTCAAAAATTAACAGTACCATTGCGGTTGGAAATGGAGCACGTCGTGAAGTAGAAGAAAAAGACTTACAGGGTGAGACGGCTATTACTGTTGAGCATGTTGAAAATAATACGTCAGTCAGGGATATGCTGGGATAGAGAGGGATTAAGCTGGAGAATTTGCCTGCATCTGAAGATATCAAAAAATTAGAACGTAGAGTAAAGGGAGAAGAAAAGAAGTTAGCTGAGCAGTCGTGGAAATTGATAAATGAATAAATTGAGAGGTTAGGCTCAGGAAATATGCTGGATATCAGGATATGAAGATTGTAGGAGAATATTCCGGTAAAAATGCCAGATTGTGATATGTGAAAGAAGCAGCAAATGAAGGTTGGAGTGTCAGAACTTTAAATAGAAATATCAGCACAAATATTAAATGTAAAGAGGACAGAAAAGAGATGGGATATCATCTTTTTTCTGCCTTTTAATGTTATATTCATTTTTCTGCCTTACGCTTCATTTTTCTGTATGCGATATTCATTATTATTGCAAGTACAACGCCAAGTGAAGCATAAGATATTAAATCTGTATTGGCATATGTCAGGTTAAGACTGGCTGTTCTTCCAAGAAACCTGTTACTTAGTAACATTGCTGCGCGGTTTAAAAGTACATTAAATGCGACATATTCCAGTCCGCCATATATAATAAATAGTGCCGGCAGATAAATTCTGCTTACTGATAATGGTAAAGAGATTAATAATATAAGTGATAATGCAAGCAATAAAATCATCATTACATAAAATGTTTTTGATGTAACTGTCTGGTATATTCCGGCAAGACCAGAAGTGCGATACTGCATTTCATCATATATCCCGGAAGCATAGTTATTAATAGCTTTCTGTGCAGATTCTTTGTCAAGCACAAGTGCAAGTGTAATCATATCTTTCTGTGTGTCTGAGTAGTCCTTTGATTTTGTGATACCATTATATGCAATGGCTGCCAGCGTTGTAAGTTCTTCATCTATATCAATGTTTATTTCATCAAATGTTTTGCCATCACGAAGTCCTTTGGTGAGTGCATCTGTATATTTTTTGGCAATGCTGTCTATGGCAGATGAGTTCTGAATAGCATTTTGTATATCTGAAAGCATGTTATTATATTCTGAAACCTCCATGCCGGCCTGCTCGCTTGATGGCAGAGTATCAATAACAGTGTCCATGTATCTGCCAGAGACAGCAGAAGAAAGTCCGGCGTCTTTTATTATGTCAGATGCATAAAAAGGTGCATTTTTATTAATGTTTAAACCAGACATAGATAGTAAGAATAATATGGTTGCAACAATTAAAAGAGGTTTTCTGCTTTGCTTATAAAGCTTTGCATCATAGCGGATTCTGTAAACCTCATCAGGAGAATCGCCGGTGAAATCTATATTGTTTACAGACAGAAAATCCTTCATTTTCTGTAATTTTTCCCCATCAGCCTTTACACATCTTATTAACATACTGTCTTTTTTCTCAAAGAAAAAAAGGTTTCCGGCAGAAACACATTTTTTTATGTCTGCAGGCGACAGAAAAAGCTTTCCATCTACATATATTCCATCATTGGTAATTGTAGTTTTTCGGTTCTTCTTCGTCTGGGAATTAAAGAATGCTTTAGCTCTTTTTTCTTTAAAATTACTGGTACGGTTAGGATACAGCAGGTTTATATAGCTCTGGCAGTCCTCAAGCGTCCAGTCAGATGTATTATTATTTTCAGTACTCATGTAAGAAACCTCCTTTAATAATTCACAGGGGTAATTATAGTGTGTACAAATGTATTTTACAATATCAGAACAGATTTCGAAGAATATAAAAACAGCCACTGGAAGCTGAAATTTCCAGTGACTGTTCTAAGAGAATAAGACGGATAACTTCCGGCTCACATCTCGTTTATTTTATTATAGAACATTTACACCAAGGTATAAGGAGTGTAAATGTGAATTATTTCATTATCTTCTGCCGCCGCCGTTGTTCTGCCCATTCATGTCTGATGAGTTACCGCCGTTCTGGTTGTTCATGTCAGGTGCGTTGCCACCATTCTGACCGCCCATGTTGCCACCGCCGAAGCCGCCAGTGCGTGAAGCTCCCATTGTTCCTGATTCCTGAGTCCAGTCTGCAATGGAGTCTAAACCCCGGTAGAGTGTGTAGCTTGTGCCGGTTGTAAGTGTGTCAGAGCATATCCAGCCGTTACTAAATGAACCATCAACAGTGAAGCTTATAACTTCATTGCCGGAAGCATCTTTAAGTGAATAGCTTCCAGAGCTGAAGGATACTGAACTTAATACATAGGCATTAACAGAGTTTACAGGTGTTTCGCAGATACCACCGAGGGCAACGCATGTTCCACCAGTTATTGTGACGGTACCATCTACATCAATTGATCCTGATACATTTCCAGATGAACTGCCGCCCTTGACTAATACAAATCCACCAGTCTGGACATAGTTTCCGTTAGAATCAATACCATCAGTATCACCAGATGCGGTTGTGATGTCTATATATCCGCCTGTTACATTGACAATTGGAGAAGTCTTTCCATCGCCTGTGCAGGCATTGATACCATCATCAGTAGCGTATACATATATCTTGCCGCCATTTAAGTTGATAGTCATGGCTTCAAGTCCTTCATATGAAGTTACCACATTAATATAACCATCATTGACATCAAGCTGTTTGTCAGCGTGCATGCCGTCATCACCTGAAGAAATTGTAATTGAACCACCATTGATAACAATAGTTCCTTTGCTGTCCTCACCAGTTTCAAGTACACCTGAGTCAGAGTTGGCATGGATACCATCATCTGTTGAACTTATGTTAATAGTAAAGCCTGAAATATTTATTTCGCTTTCAGCTTTAATACCCTTAGTTGAGTAAGACTGTCCAGAAGAATTACCGGATTCATTAAAGTCACCAGGCATTCCCGGACGGTAACCGCCAGCCTTATTACCACCGGAACCGCCGTTCATATCAGGGGCGTTACCGTTACTCATGTCGGGAGCATTACCACCGTTCATATCAGGAGCGCTGCCACTGTTCATGTCAGGAGGAGTGCCGCCACCCATGTTGCCGCCTGGTGCATTGCTGATAGTGTCAGAGGCTGCCACATAAGAAACAGTATTGGCAGAAGCAGTTTTATTAGTAGAGCTGTTTGAACCTGAAGATGTACCTGAAGAACTGCCAGATGTTGTAACTTCTTCGCTATATTCAGAATAAGTGTCAGTATAAATGTTTAAATTACCGTCACCTGATATATCTACCCCGTAGGCTGCGTCTATACCATCACAGGCTGCATATACATCAATGTTACCGCCAGTGATTGTAACGATTCCCTTCTGGTTGCCCTTGTTAGAAATACTGCTGTTAGAAGTCTTGATGCCATCGCCTTTAGCGGAGATTGCAATTATATTTCCAGATTCAATATCAACGGCATCGTTGCCTTTGACTGCGTTGTTCACAGCAGTAACTTTAACAATTACATTTTTAATAGAAAGGTCATCCTTGCTCTGGATACCATTATTGTAATTACCTGTTACAACTAAGGCTCCTTTGCCGACAAGCTTTAAATCACATGTTGCATAGATTGCTGCGTTGCCAGCGACATCAGAAGAATCTTCTGTAGCTTCGGCACGATTGTCAATTACTTCGTTAAATGAGTTCTCTTCTGATTTAATCTTGACTTCGGAAGCATTTTTAACGTATATAGGTGAACCACTTGAGCATGTGATAGATGTTCCGTTCAATACGATAGTAACCTCGTCCTCATCACCTGCGTCAACGATAAGCTGTCCTTCTGATAAAAGACCGGCTACTGTATATTCACCAGCTTTTGTGATTGTGTATACAGAACCTGACTGTGTAACTCCATCTGATGTATCAGATGTCACAGTGAAATTACCTGTAATGGAGACTCTATAATTCTCAGCATCATCTGCGTGTGTTACATCTGTGTCTTCTTTAGTAATGCCTGAAGTGATGGTAGTCTCACCGCCTGATGCAGTAGTAGTTGAAGTTGAATTTCTGGCACAGCCAGCAGTCATAAGACACATAGTAAGAATAACTGCGGCTACGCAATTCCTTTTGATTTTATTTAATTTAATCATAGTCATCTCTCCATTTCTTTAGTGTATGTTAATTGATTGTCTATAGTTTATTGGAGAAATTTGACTAAAATATGGTATGAGTGCGAATATTCTGTGTCCTGATTAATCATGTGGAATATCGTTAAATCTGCCGTCAAGCTCTTCGGTTTTTACCACATTTATAAATGCGTGCTTGTCAATTGAGCGAATCAATGTGATAAGCTCACGTTTCGCTTCGGAGTTGATTACTGAATATATGAGCGTGCGCTCTTTTTCCTCGTAGCAGCCGATTCCCTTGAAAAGCGTGGCGTCGTGGTTGGTTGTATTCTTGATTGCGTGATAGATTTCTTCGGATTTGTCAGAAATGATGAATAATGTCATCTTCTGGTAGCGTTTGTACATGAACTGGATTACCTGAGTGCTACAGAACTGGTATATTATTGAGTAGAGCGCGATTGACCAGCCAAACAGTCCGCCTGCGATAAGCAGAATCACAACATTTCCAAGAAGAATATAGTTCCATGCGTCTATTCCCTTGACATGTGAAAAATAAATGCTTATGAAATCAGTACCGCCTGTGGTTGTGCCGACATTGAGGCACAGGCTTATTGCGAATCCGTTGATAATTCCGCCAAATACGCTTATAAGCAGGATATCTTCTGTAAAAATGTATGGAGGAAGAACATCAACAAGCACACTGGAAAGTATAATTACCACGATTGAGTAGATGGTAAACTTCCTGCCGATGTAGCGGTATGCAATGTAAGCTGGGAAAATGTTAAGTGCCACATTGAATATTGTAAATGGGATGTTGATATAAAAAAAACGTAGTCCGATTGCCTGAAATAACAGGGAGACGCCTGAAAAGCCTCCTGGCAGCAGGTCTGCGACTTTGGCAAAGCATCTTAAATTCCATGCGTACAGCACGGAAGCAATTATAACTATAATGAATCTGAATACCTGATAAAACTTAGGATATTTAACTTCTAAAGATTTGAACATATATTAGCCTCCATATTCTGTGTTAAATATAATAAGCAGTTAATAACTATTTGTGCGAGTTGTCGTAGGCAGCCTGAATGTCAGCTGGGAGCTTGTCTGGAAGCATTGAATGTATTCCGTCCTCGTTGCCATCCTTGATAGCCTGCTCGTAATAGAAACACTTGAAAGTAAGCATATCAAGAGTTTCCTGCATTTTTTCCATCTCTTTTTCAACAGCGGCTTTCTGTCTCTCAAAAAGCTGTTTTCTGAGTTCGTAAGTTCTGCTGCCTTCCTGACACCATTCCATAAACTGCTTGATGTCGCGGATTTCAAGACCTGATTTTTTGAGACATTCAATAAGCTTAAGAGCAGCAATTTCTGTGTCAGAGAACTGTCTTATTCCAGAGGCACGCTGCATAAAAGGGAATAATCCTTCTTTATCATAATATCTTAATGTTGAAACGGGAAGATTAAACATTTCTGAAACCTGTCCTATTGTGTACATAACACACCTGCTTTCTGTAAGCCTTGCTTACCTGATATTAGTTTTTTACAAATGTGATAATAAAATTCACAAAATGTTCACTATTATTGGGTTGACCTAAAGTTAAGTTTAACTCTTATGCTTAAATAGTAGCACAGAGAGACTTAAAATACAATTTAAAGTTGGTTTAAAGTGAATATGATAGTGTTTTTAACAAAGAGGTGATCATATGTATGTAGTGCTAATGTATTTTTGCATTACTTTTTTTGGATTGATACTTATTATGATGGCAGTGGAAGGATGACATATTTTATGGAGGATAAATGTATGGAATGGAGACAGGAAAAAGATATGCCGGTATTTATGTATATTTTTCTTAATAAAATAGAGGATACCGAAGAAGTGAGATGGACAGAGAAAGAAAAAAATGAGGGGTATAAGACATATAAAAAGTTGTTAGAACTTACAGAGGATGATTCATCCGATGTAATTAAAAAATGCCTCAGGATAATTAAAGAAACAAGGCATATTGTAGAGTATGAGCTTTGGAACAAGATTGTATATTTTATGACTGATTATATTAATGGTGAGACTGTGTGGGGATAAGTGAAAAGTTGTCTGATAATTTTATAATATTTGAAAAGAAAAAGAATATACTTGTAATGTCTGATGGCATGTGCTACAATGTCATTGGATACAAGTAGTGCATTCAAGCAATCTACGAAAACCCCACGAGTTCGGGCTCGTGGGGTTTTCTATTCCGTTCTGGCAGGGTGGCTTAGTCCCCAGGCTGGCTACCGTCTGTTATCTCTGTCCAGCCATTTGCAGATATAGTAAGAAGCTATATTTGCCAAGATAGAGATAATCAAGGACACTAGTGCATCCAAGCAATCCACCTCCTTTCTCTACCAGGTATGGGAGGGGTAGCACTAGGAACTATATCATAACAATATATAATAAACAAGTATATAAAAAATACGAATAATAACTATTGCTATGATTTATGATTTTA
>CEAK01007823.1_pt1 | contig 10698 bp, 9 predicted proteins | sample 480681 | NCBI WGS metagenome assembly CEAK01 (sample SAMEA3182071, study PRJEB8094) | gut metagenome | biome: human; feature: gut; material: Stool; isolation source: human stools | place: Canada | collected 2011-12-06 | reverse complement strand
CCCGCAGGTCGTCCGGCTGTCCGGTCAGTTCACTTGGATCTGCCCAAGCACCTCGCCGATGGGGCCGGAGATGACCAGATCGGCCCGCATGTCCATAGCGGTGGGGCTCTTATTGATGAGGACCAGCTTATCACCCTGGTAGTAGTTCACCAGTCCGGCCGCCGGATATACCACCAGAGAGGTGCCTCCGATGATCAACACCTCCGCCCGCCGAATATAGTCTACCGCCCGGTACATAAGATCGCTGTCCAGCGCCTCCTCATAGAGGACCACATCCGGCTTGAGCATCCCGCCGCAGGCGTCGCACACGGGAACGCCTTCCGCCTTCTTGACATAGCGGGCGTCAAATTCCCTGCCGCACCTAGTGCAGTAGTTGCGGTGGACGGAGCCGTGGAGTTCCAGTACCTCCCGGCTGCCCGCAGCTTGGTGGAGCCCGTCTATGTTCTGTGTGATCACCGCACGCAACCTGCCCGCGCGCTCCAGCTCCGCCAGTTTTCGATGGGCGGCATTGGGCGCCGCGTCCAGATAGAGCATCCTGTCCTTATAAAAGCGATAAAACTCCTCCGGGTCCCGTTCAAAAAAGCTATGGCTGATGATCGTCTCCGGCGGATAGCGATAGCTCTGGTTGTAGAGCCCGTCCACGCTCCTGAAATCCGGGATCCCGCTCTCGGTGGATACTCCGGCTCCTCCGAAAAAGACGATGTCGTCGCTGCCGTCCAACCAGCTCTGTAGCATCTCCAGTTCCGTTTTCATCCACTGCCTCCTCCCTCTCCCTCCACCGGGTAGCACGAGATCAGATAAGCCCCGCGCCTCCCCCGCCAGGGGATCTCGGTCGCCACCGCCTCTACCTCCCGGCCCAGCAGACGGCTGAAGATGCGCCTGCCTGTCCCGTCCGCCTGCTCATCCCCCAGAGGACAGACCGGGCAGGGGGTGTCATTGCCGAAAAAGGCACGGTAGCAAGTGTCGCCCAGCCGCAGTTCGGGTGCCGCTTTTCTCGTTCTGTCGTTAACGAACAGGACCGCGTGGGTGTCAGGATCCACCACATAAATACACGCCTGCTGATGATTCAGGATCGCGGTCAGGTCCTCTGCCACCCGCTCCGCCTTCTCCTGCGCCCGGTAGCGGACCAAGAACGTCCCCACGATGTCTGCGACCAAAGAGAGTACCTCCACCTGCTCCTTTGTCCAGACATAGGCCCCCCGGCACTCATCGAACCCCACCGTCCCCTTGAACGTGCCGCCGCTGCGGACTGCGCATGGAGCATAGCGTGAATGCCCTGGGGCTCCAAGATCATCCGTGTGCCGCTCTCCTTGGGCAGTTTGGAGACATCCCGGATATATAGCGCACCCTTTTCCTTCAGCACGTCGATGGAGTCCTTGATCGATTCCAGCTCCACGCGCTGCAGGTTGCCGATCTCCGGCTGCGTCTGCTCATCACACCATTCAAATGTGTTGCGCAGATACTGTCCGTCCTCCTCCAGCTCAAAAATATAGGCGCGGCTCACGCGCATCTTTTTCCCGATAATCTCCAGCAAAAGTGCGATGGCCTTCCCCACATCGTCCGCCTCATACAGCGTCCGGAATACATACCCGGCCAGATCTCCGGACTGGAAGCCTTCGCCCCGCTCCGATTCGATCTCTCCCCGCTCCCGGACCAGGGTCGTCCCCTTTCGCTCTGACCAGCCCATACCATGCACATAAAAGGTAACCTGGTTCTTTCCCTTGTCTTTTGCACAGTAGAGGGCGGCGTCCGCATTTCGAAAGAGGCTGTGATAGTCCTCTCCATCCTGCGGGCTCACGGCAACGCCGATGCTGCAGGAGAGGCAGTGCCTGTCCTCCCGTTCCATCAGGCGGCGGAACAATTTCAGCATCTCCTCCGCCTTTTGCGCCAAAATCTCCCGGCTCCGGACCCCGGAGAGGTAGACGCAGAACTCATCTCCGCCGATGCGGGCCACGATATCCTCCCCCCGGAAGCTCCCTTTGAGGGCCCCTGCAATATCAGTGAGCACCGCGTCTCCGCCCAGATGACCGTATCGGTCGTTGACCAGCTTGAAGTCGTCCACGTCCAGAACAAAGAGCGCCCCCATCTCTCCCGGCACCATACCCTCCAGCTTCTGGGCGATCAGTTCCTGGGCAGTCCTCCTGTTGTAGATGCCGGTGAGGGTGTCCTGCTCTGCCATGCGCCGTAGCTTTTGAGTCTGGCGCTTTATGGAGTCGATGTCGATGACGATGCCCACGGCCCTCCGGCGCGTCCCCCCTTCCAGATGCTGAAGCGTGATCCGTATCCGGTACCAGGAGTGGCGGCCCTCGGCGTTTGAGATCCGCGCCTCCGCCTCCGCGTAAGGCACACCGCTCTTCACCCGCCGTGCCAGCTCATAGAGGTTTTCCCGATCCTCGGGATGGATCCGTTCATCCCACTGCGTTCCCGCCTCCGGCGTGTCCAGCAGCGGAGGATATCCGAATTTCTGCCGCCAGTTCTCGGAATATCTGACTGTGTCATGCTCCAGATCCCATTCAAAGATCACGTCATTGGTCTGGGAGGAGATGATCTGATACCGCTCCAGACTGTCCTGGAGCTTTTGCCTGGCGTGCTTGTCCTGCGTCTCATCCATGAGAATGCAGTGGAAGGCACCCTTCCCGTCTCCCTTTCTCACCAGACGGCCTCTGTCCAGGACCCAGATCACCGCCCCGTCCTTCCGGCGGATGCGGTATTCGACTTCCCTGTCGGCGCCTCGGCTGAGCTGCTCCCCAATCTGTCCCCGCGTACGCTCCAGATCCTCGGGCAGAATCATTCCGGCCAATTGGCCGTCAAAGCGGTCACGCACCTCCTCACGGGTATAGCCGGCCAGGCGCAGAAATCCCTCGCTGTATTGCAGAAGACGCAGCTCCGGGCTATTGTCGCAGCAGATGATGGCCCCGGGCAGATCCAGAGACAGCAGGTCGGCCCCCGGGCCCCATCCGTCTGCGGGACTCCGCTCCGGTCCGGAGGCCGAGGGCTCCGCCTGTACCGAGGTATGCACGTGCAGAAGCCGCATCTCATCTTCAACACAGAGGCACAGCGCGGAAACCCGCAGTGCCGCTGTCCGGCGGGAGGGGTCTTCCCCCCGCACTGCGGCCGCTCCCGTCACCAGACACAGCCCCTCACCCAAGGAAGATGGGATCAGCTCCATCCCGTCCACATACAGCCGCGCCCTTCCGTACAGGGCCTCCAGGCAGTCTTTTCCGGTCCAGTCCGTGCCTTCCGTCAGCGCAGCCCGGCCCGGCCCCAGACCCGGGTGCTCCACATATCCGCGCACTTTCCTCTCCACAAGCTCCAGCGCGGCGCGTTCCAGTTCCATCGCCATGGGGCGCTCTCCTTTCCATTTCATGTCGGCCCTCGTGTCGCAAGAGCGTTTCCCAGCGGATCTCTCCAATTTATCTTTATCATACCACATCTTGCGGAAAAGGCCAAGGATAACCCTGCTTTTTCTGCGCAAGGGCCGCATCCCCGTCGTCGTCCTCTTCTCCCGCCGTCTCCAGGTTTTTGACCGATTTCTACGAAAACCCCCATACGGTTTTAGCCGAAATGTAAAACTTGAGAAAAGTGCTTTACATGGGATTTACGTTTACGGAAAACACGGATATAATTTATATTGGGGCAGTGAGGCGATCCTCTCTATTTTCGTGCCCGGAGCATCGTTCCGGCCGCCCCTAACGCAATTTGACAGAGAAGTCAGATTTGGAGGCAGACAGGTGAATATAACGGACGTGATCACCCTCATCGGGGCTATCGCTACCTTCCTCTTCGGCATGTCCACCATGACCGACGGCTTGGAGAAGCTGTCCAGCGGCCGTCTGGAGGGCATATTGGAACGGCTGACCAGCAATGTGTTCCGGGGTGTCCTGCTGGGCGCGCTGGTCACCGGATTGATCCAGAGCTCCGCCGCCACCACCGTCATGTGCGTCGGCTTCGTTAACGCGGGCATCATGAAGCTGGAGCAAACGGTCGGCATCATCATGGGGGCCAATATCGGCACCACCGTCACGGCACAGCTCCTGCGCCTGGGGGATATCTCCTCCGACAACCTGCTTCTTTTGCTGCTCAAGCCCTCCGTACTGGGCCCCCTCCTGGCTGCGGCGGGCGTTGTGCTGTATCTGTTCCTGCGCGGCGGGCGCAAACGCATCGTGGGGCAGATCATCCTGGGGCTGGGCCTTCTCTTTATCGGCATGAACACGATGGAGCGCGCGGTCTCCGGTCTTAAGGATCTGCCCGAATTCCAGGAGCTCTTCGTCGCCTTCTCCAATCCCCTCCTGGGGATTCTGGCGGGTGCCGCCGTCACCGCCCTGATCCAGAGCTCCTCGGCCTCTATGGGCATCCTCCAGGCCGTGAGCTCCACCGGTGTGGTTCGCTTTTACACCGCCATCCCTCTTATCATGGGGCAGAATATCGGTACCTGCGTCACCGCCATTCTCTCCTCCATCGGTGCCAGCAAAAACGCCAAACGGACGGCCATGATCCATCTTCTCTTCAACGTGATCGGCACCCTGTTCTTCCTGGCGCTCCTCTATGTGGGCAACACCCTGTTCCACTTCACCTTCTGGGACAGTGTGATGAACCGGGGCTCTATCGCCAATCTGCACCTGTGCTTTAATGTCGCCTGTACCGCTCTGCTGCTGCCCTTCCACAAGATTCTGGTGAAAATCGTGGAAAAACTGGTCCCCGGGGATACCGTGGCCCCCGAGTTCAACCTGCTGGACGAGCGCTTTCTCTCCTCCCCCTCCGTGGCTCTGGACCAGGCCCGCACCGCCGTCATTACCATGGGGGAGAAGGCCCGCGAAGATTTCCTTCTGGCCGTGGAGCTGCTCTCCGACTATGATGAAAAAAAGCTGGAGCGCCTCCAGGAAAATGAGGCCACCATCGACAAGCTGGAGAACACGCTGGACAGCTATCTGGTCAAGCTGACGGACCGGGCCCTCACAGACCCGGAGAGCGCCTTGGTGTCTGAGCTGCTCCACACCCTCACCAATTTCGAGCGCATCGGCGACTACGCCGTCAATGTCTCCGAGATCGCCTCCACCATGCACCAGCGGGACATCGCCTTTTCTCCCGTGGCCAGAGATGAGATCCGGAGCCTTACCGACGCCGTCATGGAGACTTTGGACACCACCCTGACCTGCTATCGGAATCGGGACCATGCCCTGGCCCTCCATGTGGAACCGCTGGAGGAAGTGGTGGACCTCATGCAGGAGGTGCTGAAAAACCGACATATTGAGCGACTCAAGGCCGGGGCCTGTACCATCGAGTTGGGCACACAGTTCCTGGAACTGCTGATCAATCTGGAGCGTATCTCCGACCACTGCTCCAACGTGGCCATGCTCATTGTCCGTACGACCGCTCCCGTCAGTGAACATCTGCCCGACACCCATACTTACCTCAAATATCTCCATGCCGGCGGAGATCAGGAGTTCGACCGTCTCTTTGCCGAATACCGGGAAAAGTACTTCAGCCCGATCGAGATGGAGAATTAAAAAAGGGCCGCCTCCGACGATGTCGGAGGCGGCCCTTTACCAGGTTACATCAACTTCACAGTGTAATAGACCGCCATCACGAAGAGCCAAGCCACCATCACAAAAATGAGATAGTACGCAGCGGCGGTCCCAAGGATCAGCGCCGCCGCCAAAGCAGCGGCTACGATCCCACATGTGAGGTAGACCATCCCGTACCCCGCGTTTCGGCCTAATACCTGGATGCTGCGGCCGCCCAGGCGGAGGACGCCGCCGTTTTTCTGCATGGAGCGGCAGACCAGCACCGCCGCTACCAGCACCACAGCCGTCACGGCCATATAGCCGTAGACTACGGCAGCATGGCCGCCGTTGGCCTTGCGGAACAGCCAGAGCCCCAGGATACCCAGAGCCGAGAGGACCGTCACAGCAAAGAACTCATGCTGATAGAGGTAATAGACCAGTGCCAGCACCGCAATGGCCGGAACCAGTCCGCACAGGAGCTGCACACCGGAGGCATAGAACCGATAAGTGACCGCCGCGATGACCATCAGGATACCAAACGCCACGGTGAGACATCCGGGAAGCACAATGTTTTTCCCACCCCTGCGCCAGAACAGCAGCCACACCAGACAGAGCACGAAGCCCCCCGCCGTGACCCCCAGAATGGCCGGAAAGGCCGCCAACAGGGCGCCCTGGAACTCAATCTCGCCCGGCCGGGTGGTGGCGTTGATATAATAACGGTTCAGAAGAAGCAGAATAAGCTCTGCCACCACGGCGGCGCCGAACCAGATCAGCACCCGGTTGAGGGCTGCATCCTCTTTCCGGCTTTGTGCCGCGCGCTTTTCTGACACGCGTTTCTCTTTATCCATGGATCCATCTCCTTGTACGATGCTCGCAGAGACCCGGCGTCCACAGGACGACCAGTCTAACAGATGGTATTCTATCAGAAATCGCCGGGGTTTGCAACTAGAAAAAACGGATATCCCTGCTTAGGTTGTCATCAACCGGCCAATATGATACAATTATCTTATCTTTTTTAATCGGCTGTGAGGATAGTATGAAACGTCTGCTCCCCCTTTTTTTGTCGCTGTTTCTGCTTGCCGGCTGTTCCGGCGCAGATACGCCGGTCACCCAGCAGCTTTTTGCCATGAACACCACGATGACATTGACGCTTTACGGCTCACACGCCTCTGACGCTGCGCTGTCCGCCCAGCAGGCAATCAACCGTCTGGATGGCCTGTGGTCCCGCACCAAGGCATCCAGCGACGTCTCCCGTCTCAATGCCGCCGCAGGCGATCCGGCGCCGGAGACAGAGGTCGCCCCCGAAACCGGCGCTCTCCTTTCCCGCGCCCGGGAGCTGGGCGCACTGACCGGCGGCGCCCTGGACATCACCATTGCCCCCATCATGGACGCCTGGGGCTTCGGCACCACCTCCGTTTTCCAGGAGTCGGACTTCCGGGTGCCCTCCCGAACGGAGCTGGACGCTCTTCTGCCCCTGGTGGACAGCGGCAGGCTGCACGTGTCCGGCTCCGCGGAGGCCCCGCTGGCCTGGCTGGACGGCCCCGGCATGGCCGTGGATCTGGGCGCGGTGGCCAAGGGCCGCGCCGCCGACCTCCTTGTCCCCCTCCTGACGGATTCCGGCGTGACCTCCGCCATATTGGATCTGGGCGGCAACCTCACGGCGCTGGGCACGCGGCCCGACGGCACGCCCTGGCGCATCGGTGTCAAGGACCCCCGCAACACTGAAACCTACTTTTGTATCCTCTCCCTTTCCGATAAGACCTGCTCCACCTCCGGCAGCTATGAGCGGAAGTTCGAGGTGGATGGGACCACCTATCACCATATTCTTGATCCCGCCACCGGTTATCCGGCCGAAAGCGGTCTGCTCTCTGTAACGGCGGTTTCCTCTGACGGAATGCTTGCGGACGGTCTGTCCACCGCCTGCTACGTCATGGGGGCGGAGCAGTCTGTCCGGCTCTGGAGGGCGCACGGCCTGGAGGGCGCCGGTTTTGACCTGGTCCTGGTGCGGGAGGACGGCTCCGTCTGGATCACCGAGGGGGTGGAGGACGGCCTGGATTTTCGAGGTAAGGAGGCGGGGTACACCTATGAGATCATCCGCCGCTGAGCGTACCCGTCCCACGTTTTGGGACGCGCTGGTGGTCCTGGCCGTTCTGGCCGCCGCCGGATCTCTTTTGTTTCTTTTCCGCCCCCGGAGCGGCAACTTTTTGACCGCCCGGATCGTCTTAGATCATGAATTGGTGGCAGAGATCGAGCTCACTGCGCTCACCGGCCCCGTCACGCTGGAGGTGCCCGGCGCGCCCTATCCCATCACTGTGGAGGCGGAGCCCGGGCGCATCCGGATCGCCCACAGCGGCTGCCCCAACCAGGACTGCGTCCATATCGGCTGGGTCTCCCGCTCCGGCGGGCAGATCGTATGCCTGCCCAACCGCCTTGTCATCTCGGTCTCTGGGAGCGATGCGCCTGAGGTCGACGGTATAACGGGTTAGGAGGGCCGCGTATCATGAATCATTCCGTCCGCCGGCTTACCCGGTGCGCAGTGCTGACCGCCCTGGCCCTCGCCATCTCCGTGTGCGAGGGGCTTGTCCCTCTTACCGTCCTGATCCCCCTGCCCGGACTGCGGCTGGGACTGGCCAATCTGGTCACGGTCTACGCTCTGTGTATCCTCTCCTCTAGAGAGGCCCTCGCCATCCTGGTCTCCCGCTGCCTCTTGAGCGCGCTGGTGGGAGGCAATCTGACCGCCCTGGCCTTCTCTCTCACGGGTGGCGTGTTTGCGTTGCTCACAATGTGGGCACTGCTCCACTTCCGGGGCTTCTCGCTCTTCGGCGTCTGCATCGCCGGCGCGGCCGCCCATAACGCCGGACAGATCCTGGCCGCCATCGCCGTGCTGGGCTCCCCCGCCATCGCCGTGTACCTGGCCCCGCTCCTGCTCGCCAGCGTGGCCACGGGCGCCGTCACGGGGGCCGCCTCCATCCTGCTGGTCCGCCGGATACCGCAGCCCGCCGACAGGAAATCTTAACCGATTCGTAACCGCTTTGTAGTGTTTTCTTCTCTGCCTTGTCTTATCATAGGGAGCAAGATAGAATAATAGGAGGAACTTTACCAATGAACCAGCTCAAACGCGCCTGCGCCCTGCTTTTATCCCTGGGTCTGACTCTATCCCTGGCCGCCTGCGGCAGCGGCGGAGCGCAGCCCTCCGGGACCGCCGACACCACTCCTGCGCCCTTGGAGACCGCCGCGCCGGAACCCACGCCCACCCCTGCCGCCGACCCCTACGATGCGGTGAAAAATTACTGGTCTGCGGATCAGCTCACACAGGCGTGGGGACCCGATCAGGTGGTGGAGCATCTCTTCTTTCACCCTGTCATCGCCTACCCCAAGTACGCCTTCACCGACAGCTCCGCCTCCCAGGCCCAGAAGGACGGGCTGGACGACTGGATGGTAACGGTGGACGAATACAATAAGATTCTCAACAACCTCTATGAGAGGGGTTACATTCTGGTACGGATGGAGGATGTGTGGACCGAGACCAGCGACGGTACCGGCGTCCCCCACATGGTCCGCAACACCCTCATGCTCCCCGAGGGGAAAAAGCCGCTCGTCATCTCTTTCGATGATGTGAACTACTACGACTACATGCTGGCCGAGGGGTTCACCTCAAAGCTGGTGGTGGGGGATGACGGACAGATCTGGGCCCAGTGCACCGACCCCTACACACAGGAGACCTTCCTTACCCAGGACCTGGATGCCACCCCCATCCTGGACAACTTTGTGCTGGAGCACCCCGACTTCTCCCTCAACGGCGCCAAGGCGATTTTCTCTCTCACCGGCTACCAGGGCATTTTGGGTTACCGGACCCAGAACGACCGTGACATCGCCGCCGGCTCCCCCGACCGCCCCACCTTTGAGGCTTACCGCCAGAGCGAGATCGACGCGGTAAAGCCGGTGATCCAGCGGCTCAAGGAGACGGGCTGGACCTTTGGCTCCCACACCTGGGGCCATATCAATCTCTCCACCAAGTCTTTGGAGGTGGTGAAGAACGACACCGAGCGCTGGGCCGAAGAGGTGGGCAGTCTGGTAGGCCCCACCACCATCCTCTTCTATCCCCACGGCGCCCGCCCCGACGGCAATGACGACGTCAAGCAGACCGGCCCCATGTTCCAGTACCTCCAGAGCATGGGATTCCGGGTCTTTGCCTCTGTGGGGATCGAATCCTATTCCAAGATCAAGACGGATATCTCCGCCGTCATCTGTGACCGTCTCCACCCCGACGGCACCACCCTGCGGAAGCAGCGGGACCGCTACCTCCAGTTCTACGATGCCAAGGATATCATCGACCTGGAGGTTCGCCCTGATCTGGGCGTGAATTGGGATTGACCTCCACCCTGTTTTGTCCGGCAGACGACGTCTGCCGGACAAAATTTATATGTGGGTGAAAAATTCAGTCCCTCTCTTCCCAGCGTGGTCCGCGCCGCTTACGCCTGCCTGAAAAACCGTGCGGAGGCCGAGGATGTGGCCCAGGAGGTCTTCCTCATCCCCTCTGGAAAGGCCCTTCGGCGTACGGGACGGGGACCACCTGAAGGCATGGCTGCTGAAGGTCACGGCCAACAGAGGAAAAGTACCGTCTTCCCCTTCACCTGCATTACTATGAGGGCTATTCCATCCGGGAGATCGCCCGCATTCTGGTCCTGCCTGCCGCCACAGTGGGGACCCGCCTCTCCCGGGGCCGGGCCCTGCTCAAGCGAGAACTGAAGGCGGTAAGTTATGAATCTTGAACACTATCACGATGCCATAGAGCATGTGCCCTTCGACCCCGCCCTGGAGGAAAAAATCCTGGCCCGCGTGGCAGCGCGCGGCCCGCGTGGCAGCGCGCGGCCCGCGGACGCGCCGTGCCGTCCCCTGCCGGAGGAAAGCGTCCCCGCCTCCCAGGACGCCCTGGATGGAACCAGCAGCGCCCTCAAAAAGGGGGGCTTCGTCCTCACCCTGCGGGACGGTACCGCCATCGACCTGATGGAATGCGATACCGACTTCTGAACTTACGGCTACTTCTATAAAGGGGGAGAGCTCTACATCTCCAGTTTCGATGTCACATTTACCGATCTCATCGCACTCGGGGAGATGGAATCCCTCTCCTTCTGTGGTGTGGAGATCCCCCTGGACTTTTCCGGGGCATGACCGCACGCAAATGCGGCGGGGG
>CEAK01024019.1_pt1 | contig 10826 bp, 9 predicted proteins | sample 480681 | NCBI WGS metagenome assembly CEAK01 (sample SAMEA3182071, study PRJEB8094) | gut metagenome | biome: human; feature: gut; material: Stool; isolation source: human stools | place: Canada | collected 2011-12-06 | reverse complement strand
GTCCGCAATCTGTGAAAAACTTTTTTCTAGTCCCAAAGATAAGCAACCACAAATAAGATTATATGGTTTTTTCGGTGATTGGCACTTTGTACGGCTTTCTGATATTTGCCATAGAATCTGCAGAAAAAATACGGGAGAGCAATGTAAGCAAGTTTTAACGATAGCAGCTCAATATGGTCTTGTTAGTCAAGAAGAATTTTTCAACAAGAATGTTGCTAGTGAAAATTTGTCAGGATATTACCTTCTACAAAAGGGAGATTTTGCATATAATAAAAGTTATTCGGGAGATTATGTTTGGGGGACAGTAAAACGTTTAGACAATTATGAGCAGGGTGTACTATCCCCATTATATATTTGTTTTCGTCCAGACCCAGCTAGAGTGGATTCTGATTTTCTCATCTATTATTTTGAATCAAAAAAATGGCATAAAACTGTCGCAAATATAGCTGGTGAAGGTGCAAGAAATCATGGTTTACTTAATATCTCTGTTGTAGATTACTTTAATACTATTCATTGTATTCCATCTATGGATGAACAGAAACAAATAGCTCAGATTATAGGTACATTGTTATCAAAGATAGCACGAGAACAACGCATGTTGAATTGTTACGCTGCACAACGGCAATACCTACTTCGTCAGATGTTTATATAAACATTTGGCGAAGTAAATATTGTTTTTCTGACTGTACAGCAATTAAGATGTCAGTTTCTACTTGGACTTTTCTTTCAAGTAAAGAAAAGCAGAAATTGTTTTTTGTTGTTCTATTATCGGTACTATTACCCTGAATTTAGCTAAATCTTTCTTCTGAATATTAGGTAATCCTGAGCCAATGCGAAGTTTCATAATAGTATCCTCATTACATTTAAGGTAATGATACAGATATAGTTTCTCTACATTATTTGTGATATTTTGAATTGTATAGCAATGTCCTCCACTCCAAAATGGAGTGGTATTGAATTGTACATAACCACAAGAATTTCCGCCTTCACTTATAGATATGGTGTTGGCTTCAGTATTATAATCATCATAATAACCTGATGGTTCTATGCCTCCATTCATCACATAGTAATTGCCACTATCTGTAAGAAATTCTCCATTGACTTGTTTACCTTTAACTATATCACATATATCAGCTAATGTAACAACATCACCATTTATAGACGTAAAGAATCTTTCTGAAATTGCGGACATTTCAGAAATTTCATCCTTAATTCAGGCAATATGCGATACCTTAATAGAATCAGGACAACCTAAGGTCGAATTATCCTTTAACGATTTTGGAGAGCCATATTCTGGCCTATCTGGTAAAAGTGCAGAAGATTTTGGTAAGGGGTGGCCATACATAACATATATGAATGTCTATCAGAATCAAATCATTGATATAACCGATGTTGGTTTAGTAAAAATCAATGAGACAGAGCAACAATCGGTTGTCCGCTATGGCGACATTCTTTTCACCTTATCATCTGAAACGCCGGATGAAGTTGGAATGGGTGCAGTGTATTTGGGAGATATTTATCCTTTATACCTGAATAGTTTTTGTTTTGGTGTCCATATTACAGACGAAAGTAAGATTTACCCTCCATTTTTAGCATACTATATTTCAACCAAATCATTTAGAAAGGCTGTTTTTCCATTGGCACAAGGCAGTACACGTTTCAATTTGCAAAAGAGCGATTTCATGAAAAAAAAGTTTCTTTTTCCAACGGTAGAAGAACAGAACAAAATATACTCCGTTCTCAAAGCCTATTCGGACAAGCTTTCTATCGAAAAGAATATAGCCAATTTACTTTGTGAACAGAAAAGTTACCTTTTACGTCAGTTGTTTATATAAACATCTGACGTAAAAGGTATTGTTTTTCTTTCTCATACGAACATAACAAACTTTTCTCTAAATCAATCTTTGTTTGAATGCTTGTCAGGGCGTTAGCAATATAGACTACTTCATCCTCTGTTTTTGGAAGAGGAATGGAGTTTTCCAAGAAACGGGCGTTAGTAATGTTGATTGTGTTCTTCGCTCCTTTCTGTATAAGTGGATGCAAATAATTGAACGCATTGTTGGACTGCATGAAATAGAAGTGCAGAAAAACTCCGATGTTATCATTAATCGGCTTATATACACCATACAAAGGTGAAACCGCAACAGCATTTTTTATATAGCTGCGTTTTACTATCCCATAAGGGAAATCACCTGTTGGGCTTTTTGTATAAACGATGTCACCATATTTAACAATATTGTAATGCGATGTTTCTTTGGCAGCAAAAGAGCGTCCAAGATATTCTATCTGATTAATGACACCTTGACTTACAGATACAGAACAAACAGTATAGCCATTTATATTCTTTTCTGTTCTCTCTTGTAGAACTTTGCTTAATTCCGTTTTCTGCCAATTCCCCTCGCGTATTCCATCCATCTTTTTCTGATAAATAATTGCCTGAATTAAGGATTCATATTTCTCAATGATTTTGTTTTGGGTAGCGATACGATCATCTAGCAAATGCAACAAGCGACTGATTTTGTACTGTTCTTCTATTCTAGGGATTGAAAAAACATATTTCAGCATCTGCTCCTTATCCCCACGTGGCATTTTCACGCCCTTAGCTCCAGACATAACATAATTGATAAAAGTGTCATTTGCCATTATATAATGTAGGAATGAAGGAGAAATAGATTTAGCTCTAAAAACAAACACATCAGTACTACAACCTCCATCACTATTTGCTGCCCACACTTTACGCAAGTAAGGACGGATATTAGATAATAACACATCACCCTTCTTATAGTGTATTACGTTGGTGTTGTTAGGAATAGATATAGCCGGGTTAATGCCACCAAAATCAGACTTCATATTTTCTGTTGATACATAATTAGCCAAAGTAAGCTTGTCTGTACTAATCCGTTCTTTTACAAAATCAGTTACATGCCCCAAGGAGCATCTTTCCCATTCTTCCGTAAATTCAGGGAATCTCAGATTTGGAACATTAAGGACTTTTTTATCTTTATTATTTGTCATAATCATTATTCTTTATCAGGATTAATATCAAACGGTAGAAAGTTGTCACCGGTATTAAAGCGATCAAAATCCGAACTAAACAAGCGGTCTTGAATGATTCGGTATTTTTCAAATTCGGCTTCAGCAAATTTCTTGGCAAACTCAGCCGTAACTTTGCCTGCATCAGTAAGGATTGCATCACCACCTGCTTCCAGAATGATGTCGATACGTTTTGCCCAATCTTCCATTGTCATAGGTATATGACGCTTTGCCATACGCTCTGCCATGTCCAGAACTGCATTGACCAAACGTCCCATATCTTCCAGTTCTATACCTTTCAGGTAGTTCTTGGCAATACTTACATCAGTCTTGACTATTTTCCCGTCTGGAGCATTCTCCCAGGTTGTCAGTCCCATGTGTTCTTTTTCAGCATCGGCTCTGTTCACAATCAGTTCTGCTGCTGTCTGGCCGTGTACCGCATAATGCATTTTGTTCTGAACCTTCTTGAAAAATAACTTTGTGGTTGGAGCATCACGATTATAATCAATAGCTGTGGCGTAAATGTCAGTAAGTTTTTGATAAAACCGGCGTTCACTGAGACGGATCTCACGAATCTCTGCCAGTAAGTGCTCAAAATAGTCCTCACCGATAAATGATCCATTTTCCATACGTTTCTTGTCTATCACATAACCACGTATAGAGAATTGACGGATGACTGAGGTACACCATTGGCGGAATTGTGTGGCTCTGATACTGTTTACCCGATACCCTACAGATATAATGGCATCCAAATTGTAGAACAGGGTCTTTCTGTTGACTTGACGTTCACCCTCTGTTTGAACTACCGAGAAAAACTCGGTAGTTGCTTCTTTCTGTAACTCCTGACTGGCATATATATTCTTAAGATGCAAGCCTATGTTATCTGTCGAACAATCAAATAAGGTTGCCATAGCTTTCTGCGTACACCAGATGGTATCATTCTGATACATCACCTGTATGCCATCTTCCTTGCCCTCAATAGCGAAGATTAGGAATTCTGCCGTACTGTTTCTTATCTCAAACCGTTTTGCCATTATACCTTCATTTATTCAACTAGTCCCAATTCTTTCAAATACACCTCAATCTCTTTGTCCAGTTCGGCACGTTTGGTTTCAAGTTCTTTGATTTCTGCCATTACGGCCTTGATGTCGATAGGTTCTTCTTCCTCAAAGGTATCAACATACCGGGGGATATTCAGGTTGTAGTCATTGTCGGCCACTTCTTGTAAGGTGGCAAGATGACTGTACTTTTCTATTTCCTTACGGTCACGGTAGGTTTCAACAATCTTCTGTATATGCTGTGGACGAAGCTTGTTTTGAGTCTTTACTTTTTCAAACTCCTTGCTTGCGTCAATGAACAGGATATTGTCATCTTCCTTACGGCATTTCTTGAAGACAAGAATACAGGTCGGAATACTTGTACCATAGAATATGTTGGCAGGTAAGCCTATAATAGCATCTATATAGTTTTTCTTTTCTATGAGAAAACGGCGGATAACACCTTCTGCGTTTCCACGGAACAACACGCCGTGAGGAGCTACGCAAGCCATTGTACCGCCCTCATTCAAGTGATAAATCATGTGCAGGATAAAGGCGTAATCGGCTGTTTTCTTCGGTGCGAGCCGTCCGGCCTTGCTGAAACGATCATCATTGTTGAACTTGTCGGCGGCACTCCATTCGGCTGAGAACGGCGGATTTGCGACTACCGCATCAAACTGGGTATCACCGAATGCGTCCCATTCGAGCGTATCACCGTTTTCTATCTTGAAGTTGCTGAACTTGATTCCGTGAAGAAGCATATTCATACGGGCAAGGTTATAGGTAGTCGGATTCTTTTCCTGTCCAAATATATCAACAGCCTTTCCTATACTTGCTGCACGTAACAATAACGAGCCGCTGCCACAAGTAGGATCATACACATTGCGCAGACGTTGGTGGCCAATAGAAACAATTTCCGCCAATATGCGACTGACTTCCTGAGGTGTATAGAACTCTCCTGCTTTCTTTCCGGCTCCCGCAGCAAATTGGGAAATCATGTATTCGTAGGCATCACCGAGAATATCAATTTCCTGTGAGGCTTCCACACCAAAATCTATATCATCCAAAGCAAGAAGCACATTGCTGACCAATGTATTCTTATCGTCAGCAGTCTTACCCAACTTAGGAGAAGCCAAATCAATATCAGAGAACAGTCCTCCGAAATCCTCTTCACTGTCCTGTCCAAGTGTACTGTCCTCTATGCGTTTCAAAGAACGTTCCAGCATAGGCAGTATATTTTCTTTCCGCTTGATGGTATCTATCACTGATGAAAACAGGAATTGTGGTTCTATAAAATAACCGATATTTTCCAGACACTGGTTTTTGACCTCTTCCTGCAATTCCGCAGCATCAGCATCGGTCATATTCCATAATTCCTTAAAGGTCACTTCATCGTCTTCAAGCGCACTATTAGCGTATTTTTCAATTTTTTCTGACAAATATTTATAAAAGATGAACCCCAAGGTAAAATACATAAAGTCGCTTGCCGACATATTGCCACGCAAACGGTTTGCGACCTCCCAAAGCTGGTCACGGAGTTTCTGTTGTAATTCTTCGCTCATATTTAATACCAATATTTCTTTAATTTTTCTGACATATATAATAATGACTGCTTTTTCTCAGTCACACGATATGCAATAACATCTGGAATAATTTTCGCTATGGAATCTTTGCTTATTCTTTCACGTTGCTTCAATGTTTTATAGTTATACCATTCGGATAAAATATAAACATTCTGAGCAGGAGCATAATTCACACATATTCTGTTTAACATATATTGATTGCCGACTTCATTGCTAACATAACAAATTAACATTCTTTCTGCCAACAAGATATCTTCATCATCAGGTAACATGTTTACAAAATGCCCGACCCAGATTTCCGATATTCTAGGTAACTCTTTTATGTGATGGTCTTTATTCGAAAATCGCTTAGCAACACCTTGTATAGTCTTGCCAATATAATAATGATTAGTGGTCTTTGCATATTTCTTATATCCTTTTATTAGGTATAAATTACATGTATAGTCCGAATGATTATTTTCCCACTCTTTCAAATCGTCCAAAGCGTTTTCACCGTAAAAAGAGCCATACCACCTGATTAGGAATGTTTTATCCATTTGTTGACTTTATATTGATGAATCAAAAACATTCCAAGAAATACAATGAAGTGAACCTCCGATATTTCCGTCAGACGCTTCGAAGGTAAGCTCACATGAATCTATTTGAATAACAGATTCCACTTGTAGAAACTCTTTTAACTGCTCGGCAGCGACATCATCTGCTTTTTCATTTACAACGGGCATAAGCACTACATTACCAACTTGCAGATAGTTAATATATATCCATGAATTTTCTGTCCTGATATCCCCAAATTGAAATTCTTTAATATTAAAATATGGAGATAAACGCTCTAACAATTTCAACCGATATTCCGGATCATAGTCTATATAGTTTGAAAGTAATATCGTATTCTCATCTATTGCGTGTAAAATACCATCAGCATGACATAAAGGAAGTTCATTTCTTTTTTCGCACTCTGCAATTTCATTCGGATCACAAGGTATCCATATTACCTGTTTTCCGCTAGCGGATTCAATACGTTTGGTAATCTCATACTTTGACAAATCAGTGTTCTCTTCAAATACTTTTTCTGTCAAAATTATCTTATTACCACAAACGACCACATTGCCACCATCTAAAACAAGATTACAATCTACTATATCTTTGTCTTTAAGAAAATCACAATCAGGTTTGTCGGTAATAAACTTACTCATACCCGGAACTTTTACAAGATAATCCGGGGTGTATTTATAGCGCATGAATTTATTTTCATCTATCTGAATAGGCATATAGTCTCTTGCCCAAATATCTTTTGTCTGTCTGATATTCGAACCAATCTCTATACCTTTTGCTTTCAAAGCTTCCATGATAGACTTTTTGCATTTTCTGTATGTCTGAGTAAAACATGCAGAAAAGAAAACTTTATTTGTTTTGCTATCCAACATAACTTCAATCCCAACTAAAAGTTCTTATAATACCACGCAATCTATCAAGAATGCGTGTCAATGCTTTTCTTGTCTTTATCAGACCAAGATGTTTCTCTTTCAAGGCCTTTTGTATGATTTCAGGCTGTTCCTTCTGCAAATAGTCATACTCTTTTATATAGAGATTAAGCACCTCGGAAGAAATTTGTTCTTCATCAGCCAAATCACATATAGCTTTATTTCGTTCAGATACAATATACTGGTTCAGGCGTTCCTCCAATTCATTTGTGCCGTCAGCCTTATTACGCCCAGTCATGAAGTTTTCCTTGTCTTCATCCACATTCTTTTTGATAAAGCCGTCTATGAGTTTGGCTTTGCCTCTCATTCCAGCATCCTTAATCATAGTATCAATGATATGCTGGCGTTTAGCAGAATAATCATCGCTATATGGGTCAAGGTCGGCAATGAGTTCAAGGATATAAGCCACATTGATAATGTCACTATGCAGAAGCTCAAGACAGAAATCTATATCTTCCAAGCCTTGATTACTGCCGTATGGCACAGGATCTTCCGCAACAACTGGTGGTGTAACTGGAGGATTGATAAAGCCAACTGTTATGTCGAGGTATTTACTCTTATAGTCGTTGAATTGTTGTTCTGTCAGTCCAAGATCGTCCGCATCTTCGCTATAATCTTCGTATATCTGGATTTCTGCGTGTTTGCGGATTATATCACGAAAAGCAAGCACAAAATTCTTTTTGTCGTTTTCACTTTGCAGAAAGTCTATGCTGCCGGGCGTAGGATATTTTTGAAGAAACTCTGTTGCTAAAGTTCTGTATTCCTGTTTTACTTCCTCAAACGGAGGGCGCACTATATCCTCAGGATTGTCAGAGTTACTAAATAACCTGATAGACGTATCAACATTACTTTTCAAGTCACGAAAACAAACGATTTTACCAAAACGCTTCTTCTCGTTCAGTACTCGGTTGGTACGACTGAACGCTTGCAGCAAGCCATGATACTCCATGTTTTTATCCACATAGAGCGTATTCAGTTTCTTGCTGTCAAAGCCGGTTAAGAACATACCCACGACAAGGCAAAGGTCAAGCGGTTTCATGTCCGTTTTCTTCTTTTTCATGCGCAGGTTGATGTCATCATAGTATGCTCGGAAATTCTCAGTCGTGAAAGCTGTTCCGTACATTTTATTGTAATCATCCATGATGGCTTGCAGTTCGTCAGCTTCACCTACACTTTGACTTGTATATTGACCTGTACCCATACCTGTCTGGTCATCATCCTGGCTACTATTGGCTGCGTATGTAAACACTGCACCGATTCGGATTTTAGGATTCAAAGATTTGAAAATCTTGTAATAGCGTATAAGCATCGGAACGGACTGCACGGCAAACAAGGCATCAAATTCTCCATCAAATGTGGATTTGTTGAAATTGTTAAGGATGAATTTTGCAATTTCTTCCATCCGGGCTTGATTGTCATTATCAACGACTTCATTGCCGTGATAGTATTCCACAAGGAAACCAAGCACGTTTTCATCCGCAATGGCATCCTTAATCAGATATTTATGGAGGCAATTGCCGAATATTTCTTTGGTGGTATGTCCGTCCACCGCATTCTCAGTAAAAATAGGCGTTCCGGTAAAGCCGAATATCCGGGCATTGTCAAAGAACTTCATAATCTTCTTGTGGCTGTCCCCGAAATGACTGCGATGACACTCATCAAATATCATTACGATACGTGAGTGACGGACAGATTCAATCTTGTTGCTATACCAAGTCTTGCTGACTGCGGAGTTGAGTTTCTGAATGGTAGTGATAATAATCTTTGAATTGCTTTGCAGTCGCTTCACAAGTTCATCCGTATTGTCGGTACTATCCACCGCACCCGGCTCAAATGCCTCGTATTCCGATTGTGTCTGAGTGTCGAGGTCATGACGGTCAACTACAAACATCACCTTATCTACATCATCCAATTCCGATACAAGCTGTGCCGCCTTGAATGAAGTTAATGTTTTTCCAGCCCCTGTTGTATGCCAGATATAGCCATTGTCGTTAGAGTTTTGTACCCTGTCCAAAATCTTCTCTACCGCATAAAATTGATAAGGGCGAAGCACCATCAGGCACTTGTCGCCCTCATGCAGTACAATATATTTTCCTATAATTTTACCGAGCGTACACTTCTCTAAGAAAAATACGGCAAACTTATCCAACTCATTGAACGGATGATTGGCAGCATCAGTCCAGTTGAATGTGAATTTATAACCACTATTCGGATTATTGGCGAAATAACGTGTATTTACTCCGTTTGATATGACAAACAACTGGATATAGTCAAATAGTCCGTGGAATGAAGTCTTGTGGTAACGCTGTATTTGATTGTATGCTTGTTTCAGTTCCACGCCACGGCGTTTCAATTCAATCTGAACCAAAGGCAAACCATTTATAAGAATGGTTACATCATAACGGCATTTCTTACGTCCTTCCACCGTAATTTGGTTCGACACCTGAAACTCATTCTGACACCATTGCTGACGATTGAGAAACTCCACCCAAATGCGCTTGCCATCTGACGTGTCAAGCGGATAGAGGTCCCGGAGTTTTTTTGCTTTTTCAAAGCGCGTACCACCTTCCAGGTAGATAAGTATCTTTTCAAATTCCTCATCGGTAAATTCAGTACGACCATGCTCTGACAACCGCTTATGATTATGCTTCTCCAACTGCCGTTTGAAATTGGCTTGAAGATTATCTTCCTCTGCAATCTGGACATATTCATAGTCCATTTGTTGAAGGGCAGCGATAAGTCCGGCTTCTAATGCCGCTTCACTTTGTATTGACATAAATCTGCTTTATTCGTTATTCATTTCTATTTAGACTTTTGATAATCTCGATGCCTAATGCATTCTCTATTTTGCATATAGTCTCCAGTGACATATTCTTTTTCCCTTTCAATATTTTTGAAATATATTGTTGGGTACAATTCATCTTCTCAGCAAGCATTAACTGCGTAAAGCCAAGTTCCGCCATCCGCTTAGACATAACCCCGGCTATTAACTGTGAATACTCTACCCAATTCTTTTTATCTTGCTCAATTCTGATTTCTGCTCCTGTAACGTCCAAAGCTTTACAGGAAATTTTGTCTGCTGCTATATTCATTAAAAAGATTACTTTATCGCACGTCTACATGCAAAGATAATGCAATTATTTGATAAATTACAACCAATGAGTTGTATTGTAGCTATATTAACTCAATTTTCTACTTATCAGTTTACGGAATAGAAGCCAGGTATCCACAAATAAACTATAGATATATAAAACAGACCGGCAGATATGCCTCGTATCTGTGACACCAGGCAAGTTTCAGCCGACAGGTTCATACAATCATGCAGATAAACCAGGACAGTTGCCAAAGACAGAGCCTTTAAGGTTACACTACTCTTCACTTCAAAGGCTCTGACATTGGCAACTGGTTACCGGTGGCTCGTCTGAAAACGCAAACAAGCAGGCCGTCCCGATGATGCAGGCTAAAGCTTGCACTGACGGAACGTCCTATATCCTTGAATACCCGTCTTAAAATACAGGCAAGCTGTTCCGACTGTTCGTATTTCATGCGATGCCAGAACAAATTGCCTTATACAGCGGAAACTTATCGGCTGACTTGCTTCGTATCCCGATACCAGGCAAGTTTCACCCGACAGGTTCATACAATCATGCAGATAAATCAGGACAGTTGCCAAAGACAGAGCCTTTAAGGTT
>CEAK01009200.1_pt1 | contig 10834 bp, 8 predicted proteins | sample 480681 | NCBI WGS metagenome assembly CEAK01 (sample SAMEA3182071, study PRJEB8094) | gut metagenome | biome: human; feature: gut; material: Stool; isolation source: human stools | place: Canada | collected 2011-12-06 | reverse complement strand
CGATAAAGGCGTGATTGCTCCTACGGCTGCCCTTTCGGCTTTCCCCTATACACCGGAAGAGTCTTTGTCCGCTTTACACTTCTTCTATTATAAGATGGGTGACAAACTCTGGAGGGACTATGGCTTTGTAGATGCTTTTAACCTGACAGCCAACTGGTATGATAATCAATGTATCGCCATCGACCAGGGACCGATTATCTGCATGATAGAGAACCACAGGACAGGAATGCTCTGGAATTTGTTCATGGCTATACCGGACATTCAGCAAGGATTGAAGAAATTGGGTTTTGAGAGCCCGGCATTAAACTAATAGATTGATTATTATGAGAATATTGATATATTTGATACTTTTGCTCTATCCATTCAGCCTGCTTCCGGCAGCTTCGGGGGGCAAGAAAGGGAAGTCATTGTCCGATGAAGAACTGATGACTCTGGTGCAGAAGCAAACTTTCCGTTACTTCTGGGATTACGGGCATCCGGTTTCGGGGCTGGCGCGCGAACGTAGTAATGGCAGTGATGATATTGTGACTATCGGTGGTTCGGGTTTCGGAGTGATGGCCATTATCGTCGGTGCGGAGCGTGGTTTCGTCACCCGCGAGCAGGCGGCGGAACGTATGTTGAAGATTGTCCGCTTCCTGAGTGACAAGAGTACGGATAGTTATCATGGCATCTGGGCACACTGGATGGACGGGCAGACAGGAAAGACCGTCCCTTTCAGCCGGAAAGATGACGGAGCCGACCTGGTGGAGTCTGCCTTTATGTTCGAAGGTTTGCTGGCTGCACACCAATACTTTGACAAAGATACCCCGGTGGAAAGAAACATCCGGGGGCTTATCAACGGACTGTGGCGTCAGGCAGAATGGAACTGGTTCACCAATGGCGAAGACGTGCTTTACTGGCACTGGTCGCCTAATAACGGTTGGGCAATGAACCATCAGATTAAGGGGCATAATGAGTGTCACATCACTTATATCCTTGCTGCTGCTTCGCCCACCTATCCCATTGCGGAATCGGTGTATCATAAAGGATGGGCCAACTCCATCGTTTTCAGGAACGGCAAGCAGTTTTATGATATAACATTGCCTTTGGGAACTGATTTTGGCGGCCCACTGTTCTTTACCCATTATTCCTATATGGGGCTCGACCCGCGCGGATTGAAAGACCGTTATGCGGATTACGAGGAGCAGATGAAGGCTCATTCTTTGATAAACCGTGCCTATTGCATCGACAACCCGAAGGGATACAAAGGATATAGTGCACAATGCTGGGGGCTGACAGCCAGTGACGGGGATAAAGGTTATTCGGCCCATTGCCCCGGCAACGACCGTGGAGTGATTACTCCCACAGCTGCCCTGTCTTCCATCCCTTACGCGCCGGAATATTCGCTTCAGGCCATGCGCTACTTCTATGAAAAGTTGGGCGGTGAACTTTGGGGGGAATATGGTTTTAAGGATGCTTTCAACTTGACGGAGAACTGGTTTGCACCTTCGTATCTGGCCATCGACCAGGGACCTATTGTGGTGATGATTGAAAACTACCGCACGGGTCTCATCTGGAAGCTCTTTATGAGCCATCCGGATGTACAGAGCGGACTGAAGAAATTAGGGTTTACGTCCCCTTACTTAAAATAAATACAAGATACCATGAGAAAGATGTTTTTTAATAGTGTATTAGTTGCTTTCGTCCTGCTTGTCGCTTCGTGCGGCAGGCAGCCGGAAGCTAAGATTGATGTCATGTCGTACAATATCCGTTTGGACCACGTGGCAGATAGTCTGAACAACTGGAAGTACCGCAAGGATAATGCGGCAAAGATGATTGCCTACTACGCTCCCGATGTGGTGGGCATGCAGGAAGTACTGAAGAACCAGTTGGACGATTTAAAGAACCGTCTTCCCCAATATACCGCTCTGGGCGTGGGGCGTGCGGATGGAAAGGAGGCAGGGGAATATTGCTCCCTTTTCTACAAGACGGACCGCTTTGAACTGATAAAGAGCGGAAATTTCGGTTTGAGCGAAACTCCCGATACGATTGGAGTGAAGGGGTGGGATGCCGCTTGCGAGCGCATCGTGACCTGGGCTATCCTGAAAGATAAGGCCAGTGGCAAGAAACTGGCAGCTTTCAACACTCACTTCGACCACGTAGGGAAAGTGGCACGCCGTGAGAGTGCCAAGTTACTGCTTGCGAAGATGCACGAACTTGCAGAGGGACTGCCCGTAATCCTGACGGGCGACTTCAACGGAACAGTGGACTCGGAACCGATTACTATCCTCTCTGGGGGTGGAATGAAGAACGCCTATTCCGTTGCCTCTACAGTCTACGGTCCGGCATGGAGCTTCCACAACTTTGGCCGCATCCCGGTTGAGAATCGCCAGTTGATTGATTTTATATTTGTCAACGGACAGGTGACTGCTGATAAGTTCCGGGTGATAGACGATAAACCGGATGACGGATATTTGTCAGACCATACCCCCATTATTGCCGGTCTGACGCTTCATTAATCGTTCATTTGATACAGGAACCTATGAAAGACAAACTCTCTTTAGGGCTTGTCCTGCTCCCTTTTGTTCCTTCGGCAACGCTGCAGGGACAGGAGCAAGACATCCAAAATGAACGCCCTAACATTATCTTTATCATGAGTGATGACCATGCCCGTCAGGCAATGAGCATTTACGGGCATCCCATCGGCAAGGTCGCTCCGACTCCGAATATCGACCGTATCGGACACGAAGGAGCGGTTTTCCAGAATAACTACTGCTGCAACTCCATTTCCGGTCCGAGCCGTGCCGCCATCCTTACGGGTAAGCATAGCCACAAGAACGGTTTCATGAAGAACTGGGCGAAAGGTTTCGACGGCGCGCAACAAACCTTGCCGAAGATATTGCAGGCAAATGGCTACGAAACCGCCATCATCGGCAAATGGCATCTTATTTCCCGCCCGACCGGGTTCGACCATTGGATGATCCTCGACGACCAGGGAGAATATTGCAATCCGCATTTCATTACGGAGAAAGATACCACCCGTCACCTGGGATATGTGACGGACCTGATTACCCGTTACACGGAAGAGTGGCTCGACGGTCGGAAAGATAAGAGCAAGCCTTTCTTCCTGATGATGCACCATAAAGCGGTGCACCGCAACTGGGTGCCTGCCGAGAGACATTATCATCTGTATGAGCACACCACCTTCCCGCTTCCCGATAACTATTTCGATGCTTACGAGGGGCGCTATGCCGCACAGATGCAGAAGATGAATATATATTGTGATATGTACGAGGGGCACGACCTGAAAATGGTTGCCGGCATGGACAGCGACAGCTTGCTGTTCGACCCCTGGCCGCATGCTTTCCTGGGGACTATGGAGCCGGATGAGCGCCGCCGCTTCCTCGATGCATATCGCGACCGTAATAATGAGTTCTACTCTAAGCAACGTTCTTTCAAAGAAGTGGCGGAGTGGAAATTCCAGCGTTACCTGCAAGATTATATGGGCGTTGTGGCAAGCGTGGACGAAAGTGTGGGAGAGATTCTGGACTACCTGAAACGTACCGGACTGGACAAGAACACAATAGTTGTCTACACCACCGACCAGGGCTTCTATCTGGGCGAGCATGGATGGTTCGACAAACGTTTTATGTACGAAGAGTCCTTCGGCATGCCGATGGTGATGCGCTGGCCGGGGCATATCAAACCGGAAACCCAGGTGACCGGACTGACGCAGAACATTGACTTTGCACCTACCTTCCTGGATATGTGCGGCATTGAAGTTCCCCGGGATATGCAGGGTATGTCTTTCCGTCCGTTGGTGGAGAAGGGAAAAACGCCGCATGACTGGCGTAAATCGCTCTATTATCATTATTATGAGTTTCCCGGCTTCCATAGCGTCCGTGCACACTATGGTGTGAAGATGGAGCGCTATAAACTGATGCACTTCTACGTGGATGACAAGTGGGAACTGTATGACTTAAAGACCGACCCGACCGAAATGCATAACCTGTATGGGAAAAAGGGCATGGAAAAGGTTACCGCCGAACTTATGGCTGAACTTGAACGTTTACAGAAGCAATATGATGTTCCCGGCGAACTGTGCAAATAAACGAACCCGATAAGAAACCAGAGATGAAGAATATGAAATACTTGTTACTGACCGTAGCCTGCCTGATTGCATGGACTACTCTTCCGGCGCAGGATATGCGTCAGGATACCTACTGTAATCCTTTGAACATCGATTACACGTATATGATTTATAATTCCGACCGGGATATTTCCTACCGTTCGGGCGCCGACCCCGCAGTGGTGGAGTTCCGGGGAGAATATTATATGTTCGTCACCCGTTCGCATGGCTACTGGCGTTCGCGCGACTTGCTGAACTGGGAGTTTGTGCGTCCCGGAAAGAACTGGTATCCGCAGGGTTGCAATGCTCCGGCGGCACACAACTATAAGGATTCCGTGCTCTATGTAGCCGGTGATCCTTCCGGTTCTATGAGTATCCTGTATACCGATAATCCGGCTTCGGGCGACTGGGAAGCAACGCCAGCCATCCTGCACAACCTGCAGGACCCTGACTTGTTCATTGACGACGATGGCAAAGCTTACATGTTCTGGGGTTCATCCAACGTCTATCCCATCCGTGGTATGGAGTTGGATAAGAACCACCGCTTCACGAAGAAGGGCGAGACGAAAGAGCTCTTTAACCTGGATATGCCCAAGCATGGCTGGGAGCGTTTCGGCGAGAACCATACGGACACTGTGCTGGGCGGATATATCGAAGGTCCCTGGCTGACGAAACACAACGGGAAATACTATATGCAATACGGTGCACCGGGCACAGAGTTTAATGTCTATGCCGACGGTGTCTATGTGGCAGACCACCCGATGGGACCTTATACCTATCAGAAGCACAATCCCGTTTCCTATAAACCGGGCGGATATATGAATGGTGCCGGACATGGAAGCACCGTCCTTGGCCCCGGCGGGCAGTACTGGCATTTTGCTTCGATGTCCCTCTCCATCAATGTGAACTGGGAGCGGCGCCTTTGTATGTTCCCTGCGGGGTTCGATAAAGACGGCATTATGTATTGCGACACCCGTTTCGGAGATTATCCCCGCTATGCACCTGCCGTTCCGGGTAAAGCCGGTGAGTTCAGGGGCTGGATGCTGCTTTCCTATGGCAAACCGGTCACAGCCTCCACCACAAAAGGAGAGTTCCAACCCTCTGCACTGACGGATGAACTCACCAAGACCTTCTGGCTGGCCGAAGCCAATGATGAGCGCCAATGGGTAGTGATCGATTTGGAGAAGCCTGCCGATGTATGTGCCATTCAGATTAACTATCATGACTATCAGAGTGACATGTACGGCCGTTACGAAGACCTCCGCCACCGTTACATCATTGAAGGCTCGCTGGACGGACAGGACTGGAAAGTGCTGGTGGACCGCAAAGAGAGCTATAAGGACACTCCGAATGATTATGTAGAACTGTCCCTGCCCTGCCCGGCACGCTATATCCGCTACAAGAACATAGACGTGCCTACTCCGAACCTGGCTATTTCCGAGCTTCGCGTATTCGGACTGGGCACAGGCAAGGCACCGCAACAGCCGAAGAAGCTGATTCTTGACCGCTATGCCGACCGTCGTGACATCGCCATCAGTTGGGAGCCTGTGAAAGGTGCGCAGGGCTACAACGTGTTGTGGGGCATCGCTCCCGATAAACTTTACAGTTCCTGGATGGTGTATGGTAAGAATGACCTGCTGATGAAATCTCTCACTACCGACCAGGATTATTATTTCTGTGTGGAGGCATTCAATGAAAATGGTGTATCTTTACGCTCGGAAGTAAAACATGTAAAATAGTGATTCAGATGAAGCGAATAATCAGTGTAGTTTGCGTGCTGTTCTCTTTGTTGTCCCTTTCGGCACAGGAGACTTATCAGAAAGAAACCTTTATTTCTTCCCGTGGTGATACGTTGCCCTATCGCCTGCTGCGTCCCGAAACGGTGAAAGCCGGAGAGAAATACCCTTTAGTGCTTTTCCTACACGGTGCCGGAGAGCGTGGCAACGACAATGAAAGACAGTTGACGCATGGAGGACAGATGTTCCTCAACCCGGTGAACAGAGAGAAGTATCCTGCATTCGTGCTTGTGCCGCAATGTCCTGTGACCGGCTATTGGGCGTATATGGAACGTCCTGCTTCATTCATGCCGGGTGAGATGCCATTGGATAATCCCCTCACTCCTGTATTTCAGACGGTGAAAGATTTGCTGGATACGTACTTGGCAATGCCACAGGTTGATAAGAATCGCATTTATATAATAGGACTCTCTATGGGTGGTATGGGTACGTTTGATATGGCTATCCGTTATCCTGAGATATTCGCAGCCGCAGTTCCTGTCTGCGGAACGGTGAATCCTGCCCGCCTGAAAGCTGCCAAACAGGTGAAATTCCGTATCTTCCACGGCGATGCCGACAATGTGGTTACTCCGGAAGGTTCGCGTGCGGCATATAAAGCCTTGAAGGCTGTCGGTGCTGATGTGGAATACATCGAATTCCCCGGTTGCAATCATGGCAGTTGGAATCCTGCATTCAATTATCCCGGATTTATGGAGTGGATATTCAGTCAGAAGAAGAAGTAATATAACTTCTGTAAAGTACGATAAACTGCCCCTGTGGAGCTCTCATTTCGTGTATGGCAATTGCCAAAACGTGAAATGAGACCTTTACAGGGGCTTTTGTTTGGTAGAGTCTCACTGTAAGTTACGAACTTTGCTTATCATTTTGAAAGCAAAGCTATATGAAACCCTTACGCACCGTTTTACTGAAATATACTGTCTGTCTGCTTGTGCTCATAGCACTGGCAGGATGCGATAAAAAAGAGTCGTACACACACGAAGAGTTGTACACCTCTACATTACTGAAGGTTGATTGGTTAGGTGCCTCGCCGACTGCCCCTGCCATGCAAATGCATGTGCGGGGCGTCGCTGAGGCCATTGCAATCGATACGCTGTTCAGTATGGCTTCTGATGCTATGGTGCGTCTGGAACTGCCTGAGGCGGAATATACAGTCACCGCCATTCACGATGCCACCCATATCCGTTTTGACGGCGAATGTTTCTGCCTTGAGGCGGATGCCGGCGGGCTGCTCTCCGAGCCTGACGAATTCAGTGCGGGCACCGGCACTTTCCGCCCGGTGGTAGAGCAGGAAAATACATATGTTCTCCAATTGTTTCCCTTTACTCGTAAGTTAGCGCTCCGTTTCCACCTCAACCGTGAGGCGGACGGGCGCATAGCTTCCATCAGTGCCCGTCTGGGCGGCATCGCTTCCGCCCGCCGATTGGCGGACCGCACAACCACACGTGACGGGGCGGGCAGCGTGGGCATAGCCATAGAGCGTGAAAATGACCCCGGTGCACGTGCCGCAGGTATCTTCTTTTCCGGCAGCCGCAACCTGCTGGGTATCCATACTGATGAACATCAATTGCTCACCCTGACCCTGCACTATGTCAACGGTGAAGAAGAGACACTGGAACAGGACCTGACCTCTTACCTGCAGGATTTCAATAATTACGCTTCCGGTTCTGTGGAAGACCTCACACTGAATGCCGGAATCACTATTGCCGGACAGCCGGAAGCATCGGCCACCATCGGCGGCTGGAGGCAGGGAACGGATAGTGATTTGGATGCAACAGATGAGTGACGAGTGACAAGCTACGAGCTACAAGCTACAAGTTTAATAAAATCATAGATATGAAGAAACACCATTTACACCTTGCAAGCCTCTTGCTGTCTTTCTGCCTGTTGTCGGCCGGTTGCAGTGAAGAGCGTACGGAAGGCGATGCCCCGGACACTCCGGTGGCAGTCAGCCTGACGGCAGGCATCGGAGACCTCACGCTGACACGTGTGGCAGACGGAAAGTGGGAGGCAGGCGACGCCATAGGCCTCTGCATGAACATTGCCGGAAGCGCAACGTCCGCTAATGAAGTATTTAACTACCGCTACACCGTGGCAGATGCCGGCGGCAAGTTGCAACCGGCGGACGAAGCCAACACCGCCTACTTCCCTGCCGATGGTTCCCAAGTAGATTTTCTGGCTTACCACCCTTACGCAGTCGCAGGACTGACGGAAGATTTCCGCCTGCCCATAGACGTCAGCCGTCAGCCCGCCACCGACCTGCTGACTGCCCGTGCCGACGGTTACGACCGCACCCGCCCATCCGTGGCATTGGGTTTTGAGCACCGTCTGGTGAAGCTGATATTCGTACTGAAAGGCAGTGATACCGTAGAAGATGCCCTGCTGGCCGGTGCCGGACTCACCATCAAAGGGATGAACACGAAAGCCGTTTGCCTGCTGACTGACGGCAGTGTTTCCGATGCCTCCGCACCTCAGGATATCACCGTTCCGCTCAGTGCGTCGGGCACGTCCGGCACGGCCATTGTGCTGCCCCGCGCAGCCGCTGCGGGTGTCAGCTTCGTGGTGACCCTGACGGACGGCAAGCAATATACCGCCACCATGAGTGAAGCCCAAACGCTGGCAGCCGGAACGCAGAACACATTTACCCTGACTTTGCGTGGCACCACACCGGAAGAACCCGAAGAAGCCACCGTATCCGCCACCATCGAACCGTGGACGGACGGTATCGATACTTCCTCCGACGCCTCACTCGTGGAAGTGAAAACCACAAAAGATGCCGCAGGCGACAACCCCGGCGGTAGCACGCCTGGCACCAACAGCGGTTTTGAACCGGGTGACGCCTTCACCCTTTGGGCGCAACGCACCGAAGGAGCCGGATATGCCTTCACGCTGGGCGATGATAACCGCTGGAGCAGTACCCCCGTTCTTTACTGGGATGTGCTGAAAGAGGAGCAAACCCCGTTCTTTGCCCTGCACACCCCGACGGACACGCCCTCCGGCAACCAAATGCCCGACCTGCTGGCAGCCACCGCTACCGTGGAGCGTCTGGCCCCCGTTTCGCTAACCTTTCGGCATCTTGCCGCACAACTGAACGTAGTGCTGAAAGCCGGCACAGGCATGACGCAGGCGGAAGTGGAAACCGCCGTTGCCATCCTGCCGCAGGTCTTGGCCGACTACACGCTGGACGGTGTCTCTCTGACACCGGGCAACACTCGCAAGGACGTCACGCTGTCGGGTTCCAAGGACAAACGCCTGGCTTTGCTTGTGCCTCAAACTATTGCGGCAGGCAGCAATCTACTCGTCCTCACCATCGGCGCACAGCCCTATTCTTTGAAAACGACTGATAAGAATGGTGTGTTCGAGGGCGGAAAGAGCTATACCTTGACCGTCACCGTGAACCGCACGGAAGCTTCCATGAGCGTGAACATCGGGCCGTGGCAAGAGGGCGGAGAGAGCGAAGGAGATGCGGGGATGGAGATAGAATAGAGTGATTTATACAGTATATGAACTATTAAAACATTTAGAGATATGAGAGCAAGTAAGATTTTTGTGGCTACGGCCATGACGGCTGCCATTTTTGCCTTGGGCGCATGCAGCAACAGTGACGAACCGGAAGTGGTGGATTTGACGAAGCCGATAAAACTGGATATGAGCTTGGGAAGCCTGACACGGGCCACTTATGACCCGGAACGGGCTACATTTGATGATGAGGATAAAATAGGGCTCTATGTGGGGACATGCCAGAATAATGAACAGGCTGGGATGCCTGCCACAGATGCTCCCAATTCTGTCAGGAATGTGGTGTTTACTAAATCTTCCAGTGCTTCCGGCGGGTCTGCCTCCGATTGGAGCGGGGTGATTTATTGGCAAAGCACTACGCTTTACCACACTATTTATGCGTATTCTCCCTATAATGCTGATTTGGAGACAAACAACCGAAAGATATCGTTTACTCTAAATGCCGACCAGTCCGCCGGAACCAATTATAAAGATGCTGACTATCTTTGGTGTAAGGGGACACAAACCAAAGCGGATGACAACTCACATCAAGTGGAGTTGGAACATAAGATGAGCCGTATCAAGATTGTGTTGAAGGCTGACGGTAGTAAAGACCTCACTTATGCCGATTTGAAAGCTATGACGCTTAAGATTCTAGGAACGGTGAAGAGTAAAGGCACTTTCGACGTTGCGGCTGGAAGCATTTCTGCAGACGCATCTAATAAAGATATTACCGATGGGCTAAAACCGCTGAGAGTGGAAAATGATGGTAATTCTACTTTGTCTTATTATGCTATCGTCCTGCCCGGTACCGAATACGCCAACAGCGCAGGATTTGTTTCATTGGTCCAGGCTGATGCCGGTGGCGGTGAAACGACTTATCTGTATAGCCTTGGGGGAACTGGTGGCTTCACTACCCAGTCCGGCTATGAATATGTCTTTACCCTTACAGCCAGTAAGAAAGGGATTGATTTAGGTCAGTTCACTATTAAAGCATGGAATAAATCAAAGGATGAATCAGGTGATGCAGGTATGGTAGTTCCCGTTTCTTAGCTTTAAAGCTCCCTGCTGGCAACAAATATATTCTCTCTTGCAATTTCAGGACAACCCCTCCGCCCCGGACGCCCTGCGTCAAAGTCCGGCACCGCCCGCTTCGCAACGGGGGCGGAACTAACAAAACAAAAAACGCTCTTTGACAGACTGGGAAACGGAAAATAAAGGGAATGCTGCACAGCGCCTTACGGGAACTTTTGTTATCTTTGTATCGTTGTATTGCAGTATTGTTGCAACAGATTAAAATAGATAGGAGGAACCGGATTATGACAACAATGGAACTAGAGGCACAGAAAGCCGAATTGGCACGCCATATCCTTAATATAGATAATATGGAAGTGATAAAGGAGATGAGCAAAGCTTATCGCCGCATAGAAGCACG
>CEAK01023673.1_pt1 | contig 11111 bp, 10 predicted proteins | sample 480681 | NCBI WGS metagenome assembly CEAK01 (sample SAMEA3182071, study PRJEB8094) | gut metagenome | biome: human; feature: gut; material: Stool; isolation source: human stools | place: Canada | collected 2011-12-06 | reverse complement strand
ATAGCGGCATTTACTCCCACTAAGTGCAGCAATCCTTGAGGGCGTATGCCACAGGCGGACATAATGCCAGAAATGTTCATCTGCGAATGGACACAAACATTAAGCCAAAAGCACCACCTGATAAATTAACGCAATTCTAACGAATCGTTCCAACCCCTGTGGACCAGTGCGTGCCTGAGGGGTGAGTGGTGGCGGGTGACAATAAAATATGAAGTTTGCGCAAATATTTATTGAAATCTTCCTCCATAATTGAGATAATAATGCAAATGGAGGAATTATGGATAACAGGAAGTTAAACAGAAGGAATTTTTTACTATTATTATTTGTTGTGGCGGCATGTATTATGGGTGGCCGCTCTATATTTGGGTTCTTTGCACTGCTTACAGGATATGAGACTGCGACAACAGAAGTGTCTGCATTTGCAGCTTCTGAAATGTATATGATGTTTCTTTTATTTCTTGTATGTATAATCGAAGGCATTGTTATGAGCTGTCTTAGTAAGGCTAAGGTGAGCAGGACATTTTTTCTGATACGCAATACGGTGTTGATTGTGGCACTTGTGCTTGGTAATATGTCTTTTCCTAATATAACAATCATGAGTACGGTTGTTATGTCTAAGTATATAGGCGATACTGGGATGTATGACTTTGCAATCAGCTCACCGCTTCTTGTGTCAGCGTTAAGACAGCCATATCTGTTCTATACATACATGGCAGCAGAGGGGCTTATGATTATTCTTGCGTGTGTCACAGTGTATAAGTATATTGTGGACAAGAAAAAGAACAGTAATTATAATAATATGTACATGTAAATGTGTCTGCTGCACTAATAAGGTGTGGCAGACAATTTTTGCGCAGTTAACATATGCACTTAATATACCGGTTTATTTGCGGGAGATAATAAAATGAAGGTAATGACACCACATTATTATAAGGATTTCAGATGCATTGCAGGAGCCTGTACAGATACATGCTGTGCCGGCTGGGATGTCGATGTTGATAAGGATTCTTACAAATATTATAAAACAGTTAAAGGTGCTTTTGGAAAGCGCCTGAAGAGTGTAATGGTACCATCACAGGACGGAGAATGTACATTTACATTGAAAGAAGGAGGACGATGTCCTTTTCTTAATGATGATAACCTGTGTGATCTGTATATAGAACTTGGAGAGGACAAGCTGTGTGAGACATGTGCGGAGTTTCCGAGATTTATTAATGATTATGGCAATATAAGAGAGATTGGCATAGCACCATCGTGCAAGACGGCGGGCGAGCTGATGTTTTCTTATAAGGACGAGCTGACATTTGATATGGTGGAGGACAGCAGTCTTACGCCAGAGCCTAATGATATAGATGCATATACATATATGCAGCTTAGGCAGGCAAGAATAGTGGCTTTCGGTATAATATCAGACAGGGATATAAATATATTTGAGAGACTGGCATTGTATATTGATTATGCAAAGCGTATCCAGAAGCATCTTGATGCCGAGCGGGACGAGCTTATAGCTGGGGTTGCAAAGCGGTTCTGCGGACTGGATTACAGAGAGAATCTGCTGGCTAAGTTAAAGAGCAGGCACATAGCGTCACCTGCCGAATCACAGGACAGTGGCATAAAGCAGCCTGACAAGTCAGACAGCAGTGCTATAAAGTCAGAGGCTTATGAACCACATGGCAAAAGGCTGATAAAAGGTCTGCGGCATTTCTTTGATGATTTCAAAGGAATGGAGGTAATCAATCCTGACTGGAATATTCATGTTGCGAGAGTGAGACAGTTCCTTGACGGTCTGGCGGATGATTCTGAGCTTGCAGCGGTAATGAAAGATTACCATGCGGGAAGCGAAGCATTTGCACATGAATATGAGCAGCTTGCAATGTACTATGTATATAGATATATGCTTGACGCAGTTAATGATTATGATGTCCTGCTTAAAGCCAAGAATGCGGTTATCGGCATACTTGCCGTGGACATAATGGCAGCAGCTAATCAGGCGTCCGGCTGTATTCCAGATTTTACAATGCGCGTTGATATTGCACATTTGTATTCGAGACAGTTTGAACATTCATATTACAATTATGAAGTTTATAGAGAGTACTTTGGCATGAAGAGATGTTATTCATATGAGTTTCTTATGGACGCTTTAGTGTCACTGAATTAATGGAGGAAGTTTTCTTATGAAAATGATTATGAGATTCCTTAAGGATTACAAGAAGGAATGCGTTCTGGCACCGCTTTTTAAGATGCTCGAGGCGATATTTGAGCTGTTTGTGCCGCTGGTAGTATCATCGGTTATCGATAAGGGTATTGCCAATGGGGATAAGGGATACATTATGCAGATGTGTCTTATGCTTATACTTCTTGCAATCATAGGACTTGTATGTGCCATCACAGCACAGTATTTCAGTGCGAAGGCTGCAGTTGGTGCGGCAACCGGAATGAGACACAGTTTATTTGCACATATCCAGACATTCTCATTCACAGAGATGGATACACTTGGTACATCGACACTTGTAACAAGAATGACAAGTGATATTAACCAGGTACAGAATGGTATCAACATGGTACTGCGACTGTTTCTGCGTTCACCATTTATAGTATTTGGTGCGATGATTATGGCATTCACTATTGATGTGAAGGCAGCACTTGTATTTGTTGCGGCAATCCCGGTACTTGCGCTTATCGTATTCGGTATCATGCTTGCAACAAGACCTATGTACAAGAATGTACAGTCAGGACTTGATAAGATACTTGGAATAACAAGAGAGAATCTTACAGGTGTAAGAGTTATCAGAGCATTCAATAAGGAACAGGATGAGGTTAAGCGTTTCAAAAACGATAACGAAAGCCTTAACAGATTGCAGAAATTCGTTGGTAAGATATCAGGACTTATGAATCCGCTTACTTATGTTGTTGTAAATGTATCAATAATTGCACTTATCTGGATTGGCGGAGTAAGAGTTAACGCTGGTGCGCTTACACAGGGACAGGTTGTTGCTCTTTACAATTATATGTCACAGATATTAGTTGAGCTTATCAAGCTTGCTAATCTTATCATTACAATAACTAAAGCACTTGCATGTGCAGGCAGAATCGAGTCTGTATTCGAAGTAACATCTGGAATGGCAGATGGTGATGTTAAGAACGTTGATGCTAAAGAAGAGACACCGAGTGTTGAATTTAAAAATGTTTCACTTACCTACAGCGGTTCAGGGACACCTTCAGTTGAAGGAATTAATTTCAAGGCTATGAAAGGTCAGACAATCGGTGTTATCGGTGGCACCGGTTCAGGTAAATCAAGTCTTGTTAATCTTATTCCGAGACTGTACGATGCTACACAGGGTGAAGTACTTGTTGATGGTGTAAATGTTAAAGATTATGATATTGAGACTTTAAGAAATAAGGTCGGTATCGTTATGCAGAAAGCAGTACTTTTTAAAGGTACTATAAGAGAGAATATGTGGATGGGAAAGAAGGGGGCTACTGATGAGCAGATAGATGAAGCACTTGAGATTTCACAGTCTAAGGAATTCGTAGACTCTAAGCAGGGACGTCTGGATTATGTTATAGAGCAGGGAGGTAAGAATCTTTCAGGTGGCCAGAGACAGAGACTTACTATTGCAAGAGCAATCGTAAGAAAGCCGGATGTGCTTATTCTTGATGACAGTGCATCAGCCCTTGATTTTGCAACTGATGCAGCACTTAGAAAAGCTATAAGGGGAATGAACAATTCTCCTACTGTATTCATAGTTTCACAGAGGGCGGCATCCCTTATGTATGCTGATTTTATCATCGTATTAGATGACGGACAGGTTGCAGGAATGGGAACACATGATGAGCTTCTTGCAAATTGTGAGGTTTATAAAGAAATATATGAATCACAGTTTAAGAAAGCAGATTCAGAAGGGGGTGTAGCATAATGAAGAAGAATAAATCAACATTTGTAAAGCTCCTTAAAAGAATTAAGAAGCACAGCTTTTTTATAATATTATCGCTTATTATGGCAGCAGTAACTGTTGCAACTACACTTTATGTGCCAATTCTTGTAGGCCGTGGAATTGACTGCATTATCGGTGTGGATAATGTGGATTTTGCAAAGATTGTGAATATACTTATAAGAATTGGTATATTTGTTGGAATTACAGCACTTTCACAGTGGCTTATGAACATATGTAACAACAGAATCACATATGAAGTAACAAGAGATATAAGAAATGAGGCTATAGAAAAAATTCAGGTGCTTCCACTCAAGTACATTGACGGACATTCATATGGTGAGATTGTGAGCCGTGTAATAGCTGATGTTGACCAGTTTGCAGATGGTCTGCTTATGGGATTCACACAGTTCTTTACAGGTGTCATGACTATACTTGGAACACTTATATTCATGATTACAATCAGTGCTAAGATTACACTTGCTGTTGTTGTTATCACGCCACTTTCATTTTTAGTTGCAAGCTTTATTGCCAAGAAGACCTTCAGCATGTTCAAACTCCAGTCTGAGACAAGAGGCGAGCAGACAGCACTTATTGATGAAATGATTGGCGGACAGAAGGTAGTTAAGGCTTACGGATATGAAGATGAGGCGGTAAGAAAATTTGATGAGATTAATGAAAGACTTCAGAAGTATTCCTTAAAGGCAATCTTCTTCTCATCTATTACTAACCCTTCAACAAGATTCGTAAACAGTCTTGTATATGCGAGTGTTGCGATTGTTGGTGCATTTTCAGCTATCAATGGCGGTATAACAGTTGGTCAGTTATCAAGCTTCTTAAGCTATGCCAACCAGTATACTAAGCCATTTAACGAGATATCAGGCGTTGTTACTGAGCTTCAGAATGCTCTTGCATGTGCAGCCAGAATATTTGAACTTATTGAAGAAGACCCTGAGATTCCTGATGCAAAAGACGCAAAGGTTGTTGATGAGGTTGATGGAACAGTTGATCTTAATGATGTGTGCTTCTCTTATGTGCCAGATAAGAAGCTTATTGAGAACTTCAATTTTCATGTTAAGAAGGGACAGAGAATTGCGATTGTAGGTCCTACAGGATGTGGTAAGACAACAGTTATTAACCTTCTTATGAGATTCTACGATGTTAACAGCGGAAGCATTGATGTATCAGAAACTGATATCAGAGAGATGACAAGAAAGTCTTTAAGACAGGGCTTTGGTATGGTTCTTCAGGAGACATGGCTTAAGGCAGGAACTATAAGAGAGAATATCGTAATGGGTAAGCCAGACGCTACAGAAGAAGAGATTATTGCAGCAGCCAAGGCAGCACATTCATATGGATTCATCAAGAGAATGTCTAACGGATTCGACACAGTTATAGGCGAGGATGGCGGAAGCCTTTCACAGGGACAGAAACAGCTTTTATGTATAACAAGAATTATGCTTGCAAAGCCGCCAATGCTTATCCTTGATGAGGCTACATCTTCTATTGATACAAGAACAGAGATAAAGATACAGAATGCATTTGCAAAGCTGATGGAGGGAAGAACAAGCTTTATCGTAGCCCACAGACTTTCAACTATCCAGTCTGCGGATGTTATTCTTGTTATGAAAGACGGACATATTATAGAGCAGGGTAATCATGAAGAATTACTGGCTAAGAACGGATTCTATCACAAGCTGTATTACAGCCAGTTTGATACAGCAGCCCAGAATTAATGTGGAGATATATGTATGTTTATAGAGGCGGAGAATATTAGAAAATCATATGGCAGGAAAACGACAGTGCTTAACAGCACTTCGTTTCATGCTGCCAGCGGAGAGTATATTGCCATAGTCGGTGCCAACGGCTGTGGCAAATCTACTCTTCTGGAGATACTGGCAGGAAGTCTTAAGGCAGATGGAGGAAGTCTTAAGATAGATGGCAGAGATGCATTTGCAGATGCGAAGGTGTTTCAGAAATATATTGGTTTTGTGCCGCAGGAGAATCCACTTATGGAGAAGCTGTCGGCAAGAGATAATCTTAAATTCTGGTACTGTGATACCGGAAGAAATATGGAAGCAGATTTATTAAACGGTGTTCCTGCAGTGTTAGGAGTATCAGGATATCTTGACAAACGTGTTGATAAGCTGTCAGGAGGCATGAAGAAACGTTTAAGCATATGCTGCGCACTGGCTAAGAATCCACCTGTACTTATATTAGATGAGCCGGGAGCTTCATTAGACATTGTGTGTAAACAGGATATTATGAATTATCTGTCTGCTTATACGAAAAGCGGAGGTACAGTCATTATAACAAGCCACGAAGAAGGTGAATTAAAGCTTGCTGACAGAATGTATCTTTTAAAGAATGGTAAGCTTAATGAACTTGACCATCCGGTTACCGGTAATGAGCTTTTAGAGATTATTCACAGATAGATTTAATTGGGGGATTAGATGAGAAGGAAACTGGAATTATTAAAATTGCAGATTAAATCCGCATTTTTATCTATACCGAAGATAATTCTGGGTACGGTAGTGACGGCAGTACTTGTGATTGCAATAAGTACATGTGTTGGCATTGTAACGGCACAGGACAGTGACCTGAGAATGAAGGTTGCTGTTGTGTATCCTGATTATGATAAGACAGAAAACTCTGATTCGGCAGATAATAATAAGGAGTTTCGATATATTAAGATGGCATTTAATTATGTCAGTGAGATAGACACAATTAAAAATGTCTGTACATTTGAATATACTGACAGACAGCAGGCTATAGATGGCTTAAGAAATAATTATTATGTGATGGCTATTATTGTGCCGGAGAATCTCATTAGTGATATTATGACGGGTGAGAATACGCCGATTGAGGTCGTCTGCCCATCAGAAGGTGTTAATAACACTTCGATGATATTCCGTGAGATGGTGAGGGCAGGAGGCTCTGACCTTGCAACAGCAGAGGCTGGTATATACACGTTTGATGACCTTTTTAATGGTGTGCTTAAGAATTACAGGGGACTTCAAGGTACTCATGAGGATAAATTAAATGACATATATCTTTCGTATGCGTTAAACAGAAGCATATATTTTAAGACAAGGGATATATCAGTTAAAGAGGGTTTAAGTACAGTACAGTTCTATGTGTGTACGGCGATTGTCATGCTGCTTCTGCTCAGTGGAATAACCTGTGCGGGCAATATGAAAGGTGAGAACAGGGCGCTTGCAAAGAGCTTTAAAGGTGCGGGAATATCAGCATTTGATACAGGATTTGCAAGAACCGCAGGAGTTGGCATTGTGTATATAGTGATATTTGAAGTGCTTTTTATTATAATTAATGTAATGAGGCTGGGGATACCTGCGATATCAGGAGTTCTGGCAGTTTCGACAGTTGGAGAATTCATTGCTTCCATACTGGGAATTGTGGTGCTTGTGTATGCGGCAGTTTCATTTATACAATGCATATTCGCAGTTGTTGACGACACGGTGTATTCGGTTATTACAGTGTTTGTCCTTGGAATGGTGTGCATGTATGCATCGGGCTGTATTGTTTCATCAGCATTTCTTGCGCCGGGGGTGCGGGTTGTTGGCATGTATCTTCCGACTAACGGATTATTCACACTTGCAGGTCAGATAATCAAGGGAACTGTGGATATCAGTACCATTATGACGAATGTTTTGTGGATAATTATATTTCAGGCAGCAGGGGCATTGGCGGTTAAGATAAGGAGAGACAGATAATGAAGAGATTGTTATACTGGCTGTATCTGCTTGTTAAAAGGCAGTTAAAGAATCCTGTGATTGTCGTGGTGCTTATTGCAATGCCCGTTGCAGCGCTAATAATTACGCATACAGCGTCTCTTAAGGAGACAGAGCCTGTAAGGGTTGGGATAGTGCTTGAAGATGACGATAAGATTGCCATAATGACAAGAGATTATCTTGTGAATGGCAATTATTCAGTTCAATTCTACGAAGCAGAATCGCAGGAAAAGCTTGAACAGGATATAATGAATAAATACACAGAGTGTGGCTATGTAGTTGGTACAGGGCTTAAGGATAAGCTTGACAGTGGCAGCTACAGAGACATTATAGAGCTTATCATATGCAAGTCAGATTTTGTCAGCTCAATGACTGACGAGATATTCTTTTCTGCTATGTTTAAGGCATATTCGCCTGAGGTTGCAGTTAATTATGTTGATTCTGTAGACATATTTAAAAAGCATTCAGAAAAGGCAGAGGAAGAGATAAGAAAAGGGTACGAGGAATACATATCCGGAGATGACACATTCAGAATTGATTTTAAGGTGTTAGATGGTGTACAGGATAATGGGACACAGCTTGAAGATAAGACAGGAGAGTTTCCGTTAAGGGCATTGCTTATAATTCTTGTATATATAGGCGGACTTTTTGGAATCGTGGAATATTATCTTGATAAGAATTCCGGAACATTTATAACACTGCCGCGTATGTACCGTGTTGCAGGAAAGCCACTGTATGCATTCATATCGTGTGTACTTTTTGCGGTATCAGCAATGTTAACACTTGCGGTGACAGGACAGCTTAAGGGGGCAGCAGATATACTTCATATGGCTGTGTACGTAATAGCAGTTACTTTATTTGCATGGCTTGTGGCAATACCTGTAAGGAGTGCCAATGCAATGATTTCAATAATACCGGTGCTTCTTATAGCGTGCCTCATATTATGTCCGGTATTCATTAATATAACGGCATATGTGCCATTTGCAAAATATATAAGAGCATTGCTGCTTCCGTGGTATATGCTTAAGTAGGAGGATGGGATACGGTGAATAATAAGAAAAAACGTATATTTGACATTATCCAGATTGGCTATGCGGGCGATGTTGCAAGCCGTACATTTGATATTGCGATAACTGCTGCAATTATAATCAACCTGTTTATTGCGATATTCGATACATTTGAACAATCAATACTATACCAGCCGGTGTTAGATGTTATAGAGTGGATTACAGTTATCGGCTTCACGATTGAATATCTTCTCAGGGTATGGACAGCAGAATATCTGTATCCTAATAAACGCACAGGTATTGCAAGGTTAAAATACATATTCTCAGGAAGCGGCATTGTTGACCTTTTATCATTCCTTCCGAATTATCTTCCTATATTCTTCCCGGCAGGAGCAGTAGCGTTCCGTATGTTCAGGGTTATAAGAATCTTAAGGATATTCCGCGTCAATTCATATTATGATGCGTTAAATGTTATAACAGAGGTAATTAAGCGTAAGAAGGACCAGATATTATCATCTGTATTCATCATAGTAATGCTTATAATTGCATCCTCACTGTGTATGTACAGTCTGGAGCATGAGGCACAGCCTGAAGTGTTTAAGAACGCATTTTCAGGAATATGGTGGTCTGTATCGACACTTCTTACGGTAGGCTATGGCGATATCTATCCGGTGACAGTGCTTGGAAAAATGTTCAGTATAATTATTACATTTCTTGGCGTCGGAATGGTCGCTATTCCAACAGGTATCTTATCTGCAGGTTTCGTTGAGCAGTACAGCCTTATTAAGAAGTCGACAGATTACCTTATGGAGAAGGAACTTAAGTTCATTAAGCTTATTATAACTAAGGACCACAACTGGAATGAAAAGAAGGTATGCGAGCTTAACCTTCCAAGGGGACTGATTCTTGCCGCAGTGTTAAGAAATGGTGAGACATTTATGCCTAAGGGCGATATGAAGCTTTTTGAAGGAGATTGTGTTGTAATCGGTGCGAGAGACTGTGAAGTTAATGTTGATGTGAACTTAAAGCAGGTAGAACTGCGTGAACATCATCCGTGGGTTGGACACAAGATAAAAGAACTGGATATATCAAGGCATACACTTATAGTAATGATAAGACGGGGTGATAATGCAATAGTTCCTAATGGTGATACGCTTATTAAGACAGGAGATATTGTGTTCGTGTTCTCGAAGCGTTATATGGCAGACGCACAGACAATAAGTGTATAGATGGTGATTGATTATGATGATATTTGTGACAACGACAGATGCCTTAGCTGATGAAAAGTTATATGAAAAGGCTTATTCGCTTATTCCGGAATACAGGAAAGTTAAGGCTGATAAGATGAAAATGCGTGAAAATAAGCTGCAAACTGTGACAGCAGGACTACTTCTTAATTATGCAGTAGGAAAATGGTCTATAAAAACAGGAGAAAAGGATTATAAAGCAGATGAAATTCTATATGAGACGGTGGATACTATTTCTGTGATTGAAGCAAATAATCAGTACTTTGATTATGAAATAGCATATAATTCGCAAGGAAAACCTTATTTTTTATCAAATTGTGAAATTTTTTTCAATATCTCACATTCGTCTAATTATGTAGCGTGTGTAATAGGCGACAGACCGGTAGGAATTGACATTGAAAAAGCTCGTGAAGTTAGACAAAATCTGGCAAAACGCTTCTTTGACATATCAGAAGCAGAATGGATTAAAGAGTGTGATAGTGACGAAAGATTTTTCAGAATATGGACGCTTAAAGAGGCATATGGCAAGGCTACAGGTCAAGGTGTGCTTGACATTTTAGGTAAAATAGTTTATAGATTAGAGAAAGGGAAAATGTCGGCGTATGCGTATGGAATTCCCCAGAATTTCACCATTGTAGAAAAGGAAGTTGATGGATTCAGATTATCAGCGATACAATTGTGAAATCCATATCCAACTATTCATTATACAGTTGAAAAATATTAATAATGGCGGTATAATATAGAGTATTAATATCTATTTAAAAAGCCTAAGGAGGGTTTATGAGCAGAAATCATTTTAATGAATTAAGTCCATGTGAAGCATTAATTATGAAGCTTATATGGGAGGCACCACAGGATATTCCAGTACAGGATCTTATTGACCAGTTAAGAGATGATTATAAGAAGGAATATGCAAGAACAACAGTTGTTACTTTTGTAGGTAAGTTAAAAGATAAGAGATTTGTTGATACATACCGTAAAGGTAAGGCAGCATTTATTCATCCACTCAGAACAGAAGACGAGTACAGAGCACAGCTTTTAAAAGAAGAAGCAGATTTCTGGTTTAATGGAAATGTATTTGATATGGTTGCTGCAATTCTTCAGTCACAGGAATTTACAGAAGAAGAAGTTAAGAAAATCAAGAAGATTGTTAACAATATTAATAAGTAATAT
>CEAK01003725.1_pt1 | contig 11522 bp, 9 predicted proteins | sample 480681 | NCBI WGS metagenome assembly CEAK01 (sample SAMEA3182071, study PRJEB8094) | gut metagenome | biome: human; feature: gut; material: Stool; isolation source: human stools | place: Canada | collected 2011-12-06 | reverse complement strand
TTGGCAATACAGGCGGCGAAAAAGCTCTTGCCCGTCCCGACGCTGCCCCAGAGCAGATAGCCGATATTCTCAGCTTGCATTTTGTCAAAATGATCGGCGTAAAATCTCGCGTGTTTCATCTGCGGATTCGCGCCGTTATCCTGTGCAAAGCACCAGTCCCGCAGCTTCGGCGTGTCAAAGCAGTCCTTTTTCAGCTCCTTTACGGTGTCCTCATGCTTACGCTGCCGGTCAGCCAGCCGCTTTTCCTCATAATGCTTCTGCTGACAGGCGCAGTTTGTGGGATGCCGGTCACGTCCAAACAGGGCGGCGTGACCATCTTCAAAATAGGCTTCCTTCGGCGTGTGGCACTTGCCGCAGTACAGCAAGCCGTCCTCGCCGGTATAATCGCCCTCGCTGGGGCTGACTTCCATCATTTTGGAAACAATATCGGTAAAACCGTTCATAGGCTTTCTCCCTCCTTGCAGGTGTAGTCGGGGATGCCCTGTTTTGGGACACCCTTTGTTTTATCGTTTTCTGCCCACCGTCTGATGGTGGCAGCATGATTCTGATAGCTTCTGCCTGTGGATTCCATGTAGGAGGACAGCTCGGATATGAGCCTGTCCAGCCTGTCGGGAAACTCCCGCAGCAGCTCGGCGTATTCGGTGTCAAGCAGAAAAACATTCTCATACCGCCCGTATGCGGCGGGCGCTTCGCTCTCTCTACTCAGGTGGTTCTGATTCAGGTTGCTACTACTCAGGTTGTTAGGGGACAGTTTTCTTTCCATCATAGGGACAACTTTCTGTCCATCAGTCGGACAGTTTTCTTTCTCAATGGAGGGCGGATTTCCGTCTGTCATTTGGAAAGACTTCTGTCCTTCTGGCGGCAGCTTTACATAGATACGATTTGGCTTGGAAAAGCCGCTCCTGCGCCGCTCGATCAGCCCCGCGTCCTCCAACTCGGAAAGAGCGGTTTTCACGGTCATGGGGCTCCTGTCCAGCGCGGCGGCAATCTTCTCTATGGGGAACACAAGGTAAATCCTGCCGCCCTCATCCAGCCAGCCGTTTGCCTGTGAGAGCGTCGCCCGGTCAAGCAGCAGCGCGTACAGCAGCTTCGCCGTCTGGGTCAGATCTGTTTGCAGCAGGAAACGGGGATATGGCAGATACGGCGGCAGCCGGGTATCCGCTCTCATGTACTCAGTGATGGAATGTCACCTCCTTCGTGGGAATTAGAGGTATAACGAATCGTGACAGCCCTCAGTCGGGCGGTTTCCAGCGTTTTGACCAGTAATGCGGACAAAGAACAACGATTGCCCGGAAGCTTTGCTTGCAGCCGTGGACACACCCACGGCAAAGGGGATTGTAGGAAATGCGGTTTCGGTGGTCGAGGAAGAACGACCATTCCAGCCGCCGCTGTTTACTCATTCTCGGCATTTTTACACTCCTATCTGTCGCCAAAGCGTTATGCTCCGGCAGACGGTCAAACTGTAAATCTCGGTATCATTTTCGGAGATTTTTTGCGCTGTACGCTCCACTTGGAGAACGGGTGGTATTGCGGTATGGGTAAGTCCCTTCGGCGCGTTCTGTGCGCTTTCGGGAGGGGCATTTGCTCCTTTTTGGATTTGAAAACAAATTGTATCTTTTTCGTGCGCTGTATTGTATTTCTCGTGCAGATGGCGTATAATAATAGTGCCAGTAGAAAGGGGATGATTTCATGGCTGGAACTACAACAAACATCAGCATCCGAATGGACAGCGACCTGAAAGCACAGGCTGACGCTTTGTTTTCGGAGCTTGGCATGAATCTCACAACGGCTTTCAATATTTTCGTGCGTCAATCGATCCGGGAGGGCGGGATTCCGTTTGAAATCTCCATCAATCAGCCCAACAAGGAGACGATTGCCGCCATGCTGGAAGCGGAAAGGATTGCGAAAGACCCGTCTGTAAAGGGCTATAACGACCTTGACGAGCTTTTTGCCGATCTGAAAAAGTGAGAAAGACAAAGCTGACCGTTAAGCCGACCACGGCGTTCAAGAAGGATTACAAGCTGGCAATCAAGCGCGGACTGCAAATTGAGCTTCTTGAAACCGTGATTGAAACGCTTGCAATGGGAAACACGCTGCCGCCTGAGAACAGAGATCATGACCTGACCGGCAACTGGCGTGGACACCGGGAGTGTCATATTCAGCCTGACTGGCTTCTGATCTACCGCATTGAGGGCGATGTTCTGGTGCTGACTCTTTCCAGAACCGGAACGCACAGCGATCTATTCGGGAAATGAGCATTGTGCCGCATGGGGAAACCTGTGCGGCATTTTGCTTTTTAGAGTTCTGTCTCATGCTTCCGTCCGTGTTTCGGCTGCTGCGGCTGCATCGCCATCTGGTAGTTGCGCTGCATGGTCATCAGCTCGTGCAGCCGGTCGCTTTTCTCGCGGTAATCGTTGTAGCACTCGTTTTTCTGGGATATGAGCGACTGAATTTCCGCAACGACATCCTTGCGCTTCGGAAGCTGCTTGGGTGCGCCCAGCTTATCAAGCTGACGCTTGGCAGCGTCGTTGATGATAAAATCCGCTTCATGCGCGGCATAGAATTTCTGCTTGTCCTTTTCCTTGCGGATCGCACGATACTCCTTGATGACGGGATAGGTATTGCGGTAATTGTCCATCGCTTCCAGCATTGCCTTTTTGTCCGTTACCTTGGCAGCGGCAGCGTCATAGCGGCTGCGGGCTTCCCGCACTTCCGCACCGGCTGCATCCACGGCAGCGCTCAGCTTATCCGGGGATAGAAGATCATGCTCCTGCAAGTACATGAAGGTTTTTGACCATGCCTTGAGGTTGTGCATCGTCGCCCAGCGGTCATAGCCGATGCCTTTGCCCTCGGCGCGTTTTGCTTCACGGTCAACCATGCGCCCAATGGAGGGCGTTTGCGGTGCGCTCTGCTTCGGAGTGTGCCTGTCGGAAGCACCCTTGTTTGAAGATAGGGTGCGGTCAAGCGGGATAGCATCATTTGAAGTGAGGGTATGCTCAGAACGCAGGACGTTTTGCTCCAAAGCGGCAAGCACGGCGGCTTTGTCAAAGCTGTCGCCCAGCTTCCGCGCCGTGATGGGCTTCGTGCGGTCTGGTGTGAGATAGGAAAACCGCCCACGGCTCTCCTTGACAATCACGCCGTATTGCAGGAGCTTCCGCGCAAAATCCTCGACGGTGAACGATTCGTTCAGCGTTTTTCGGATGATCTGACGCAGCTTCTCTTTGTCGGTTTCAAAGCGTGTCGGCTTGGTGGGCTTGCCCTCTGCGGCAAGGGCGGCGTTTTCATGATCCAGCGCAGCCTGTCCCTTTTTCCTCGCCCAATACTCGCGCTCGGTGACGCGGTTTGCGCTGCCGTTCAGAAGGTCGATCTGATAAAGACCGGCTTCGTGGCACAGCTCCATGACCTCGGATTTGAAATATTCCATCGCCGCGTCGGTGCAGCGGTGCTTACATCCGGCTTTCGTGTCGGCGGGTCTGTCCATGTAGGGCAGCAACGGCACATTTTCGATCCGCAGACTGTTGATGACGATATGCACATGGATGTTGCCGGACTGGTTATGCCCGTCCGGGTGGGTGCAGACGATAGCCTGATGACCGGGAAACTGCTCCCGGCAAAACCTTTCGCCAAGCTCCTGCGCCTTATCTACGGTCAGCCCGTTGTCTGGACCGTCCCGTGGGTCAAAGCTGATGATGTAATGGTGGCTCTTGACGTCCTCGCGCTTCTGATTCTTGCCATAGCGGAGGTTGGAGCGCATACAGGCAACTGCAAAATCTTCCTCGCCGCAGTTCAGGGTGGAAATACGGTAATCCTCTCGCGGCACAAGCCGCCCGTCTGTGTCCAGCGTTGGCTTCATGGTAAACTCGTCGTGCGCAAAGGTCAGGTATTTTTCAGCGTCTCCGTAGTTGGCGTTTTTAGAGCTGATATGTTTGAACGTTGCCAACGGCTTCACCTACCTTTTCCAGAATGTCAAACTTCAAAGCGGCGAGATCGGAAGCCGCCGCCCGCACCTCTGCTGCAAGCTGGGGATAGGGATTGTGCCAGTCATTGATAGCACGGGCGATCTGATTGAGGTTATTCCCAATTCTGCCGTATTCGACGGTCAGCTTCCCAAGTGCGGAAAGCAGCTCATCATTGACCGGGGAAACTGTGACAACGGGGCGAATGCTTGCGCCCTGAATGGCTCTGCGGATAAACTCGGACTGACTGATGCCGTAGGGCGCAAGACGGGCAGCAAAATCCGCGTATTCTTCCTCGGTCATGCGGGTTTTGACAACACGGCTGCGGTGCGGCGTGTCATACTTTTTGCGTGGCATTGGCTTCATCTCCTTTCACTTATCGCCGTTTTCGGGGCAATTTTGCACCCTGCTCCCAGCTTGAACTCACAAGGGTTTTTCAAAGCGGAAAGCCCTTTATTTTCAACTCTGCCTTTTCAGACTGCCTGACGTTCTCGGCACTCGCTTCACGCCCGCAATTTACTGATGCGGCCTTTCATCGGATGGTCTGCGACGGTTGTTATCACGCTCGGACGATCCCGGATGGGGAGTAGCTGCCCTCTGCTGTCATCGCCCACCGGGAACGACCCGGCTTTCCCGAAGCTGGCGGTGCTCGCTCACTCCCATACGGGAGGTCATGGCGCGTCCTTCGGCTCGGCTATCACAGAGAGCTTGTTGCCTGAAAAAGCTATTCGGTTGTCAAGGAACACCGTGCCGCCGGGGTCAAACTGTTACCGGCTCCGGCACGGGAAGGGCTTTCCGGTTTGGAAGCCCCTCTCAACATACAACGGACATTTCTTCTCGAAAACTTGGTACTGCCGGAGAAAAAATTTCTGAAAACCTCTCCACCTTACTAAGTGAATCAGCTCCCGTTTTTGTCCCAATGCTTTGCCCTTTCACTTTTCAACGGACAGAAATCTGCCGTTTGTTGAGTATGCCGGTGAGAAAAATTTTTCTGCGGGAGCCGGTTTCAGCTCAGGTGATTTTCAAAACCTTGCGCAGCGATAGAGCTTGCAAAGCTCTGTCGCTGGGCGAGGTTGCCGCAGCCGTCAGGCTGCGTATAGCAGGGTTTGGGGAAAGCACTCCCCAACAAGATTCCGATGGGACAGAATGAGCGAAATGCGAAATCTGGCACCTCGGTAGAATCTTGCTCTCTGCTGCTCCTAACCTCCCTTCACTTTACAACGGACATTTTCTCGGCAAAAAGCAGGGTGTGTATTTGTAAACATTTTGTGAACAAGCTGCCGTCGCCCGCCGTTCGTCGCTGCAACTCTTTCTGCTTTTACGGTATCGCAGCAGCGATAGGATTGCGACATACCAACGGTAACATTGGCGTTACCATTAGCAACATTCAACCAGAGTGTTTTTCTTTCTCCCTACCCTTACTACAATTTCAAAAGCGCTTTTTGGCCAGTTTTCAGAATATTGTTTTGCAGGACGAAAAAAGAACGGTCTGCATGGCAAACCGTTCATAATAAAGCTACGCACAAGTTACTTGTTCCTGTTGCGTTTGGTTCTGCGATATGCTATACTAATGGTGTTTACACCACGGCAGAAAGGAAGTGATCCTCATAGCCATCACAAGCGCAAGTTTGCCCACGAAGAAGCGGATTCTGACCGTTTGCGTGAAGCTGTTTTTGGAAAAGGGCTACAAGCAGACCACGCTGGCGGAAATCAACGAAAAGGCCGGTGTGTCTTTCAGTCAGTTCCAGAATATTTTCCGTGCTAAAGACGGCGTACTGACGGAACTGGTGGAGTTCATGTTTGAAAACCAGTTCGCTATGGCGCGAAGCGCGGCGGGTGCGAAGCTGCCGCCGGTCTATGTCTACGCGGTCGAAACGGCGATCCAGATGACGCTGACGGAGCTGAACGAAAACCTGCGGGAAATCTACATTGAAGCCTACACGCAGAAGGAAGCGTCTGAATTTATCTTCCGGGAAACCGCGAAAGAGCTGTATCTGATTTTCGGCTCGTATCAGCCGGAGCTGACCGCCCGCGATTTCTATGACATGGAGATCGGCTCGGCCAGTATCATGCGCGGCTACATGGCGCACCCGTGCGACGAGGAGCTGACGCTGGAAAAGAAGCTGCGGCTGTTTCTCACCATGAGTCTGCGGGCGTACAACGTCCCGAAGGAGGAAACGGAACAGGCGATCCGGTTCGTGGAAGGGCTGGATATCCGCACGATCTCCGAACAGGTGATGCAGGCGCTGTTCAAGGCGCTGGCGATGCGCTTTGAGTTTTCCCTTGCGGGGATCACTCTACCAGCACAAAAATAGAAGCCAATATGTATTGCAAGGGAGTACTCCCTTGCATCGGGATATATCCCGATGCAATCCCCTCTTGCTCCAAAACGCGCTTCCCACGGGGGACGGGACGACGCGCGAGAAGAAAGTGAGGAATGACTATGAAAAAACGACTGCTCAGCATCCTGCTCATGTGCTGTATGGTTCTGACACTGCTGCCGACTACGGCCTTTGCTGAGAGCGGCACGGAAGAATCATCTGCATGCACCTGCGAAACAGCCTGCACGGCAGAAAGCATGAATACGGATTGCCCCGTCTGCGGCGCGGAGGGGGCCGACCTGGAAAATTGTAAATGCGCCACAGTAGAAAGTGAGCAGAAAGTTGCGCCTATCAGCACCTCGTCTTTCCCCACGGAGGATCTGGTAGACCCTGTGATCCGGATTAACCTCAGTTCTGATGACGGCGGCAACTATGCCATTGAAAATGGTAAAAATTGTACACGGACGGCGGCAGATTTCTTCCAGTCGGGCAAGGCGCCAAAGGGAGCGAAAATCACTGCGGTCACGCCGCCTACTTCTCCCTCCATTCCGGTCAGTGTGAAAGTAGACAGTGACGGTACACTGCGCTGCACGAAAGCCGAAAACACCACGGAACCAGTACCCAAATCAGAGACCTATACCGTCACCATCACCAGCGATGACTATGCGCCCATTACCGCCCTGCTGACCGTGCGCCAGTATCTCAATGCAGGCTTTCAGGGACCAATCCGTTTTGGTTACTATCTCTACGGAGATACCTATACTTACACGTGCCGGGTGAATAACCCCGGTACAAACGGCGTCTGGTCCGCGCTGATACAGGATCCCGAGGTCTTTGAAATTTACCAGGAGACCACCGACACCACCAGCGAACCGGGGAAGTCCATCTACACCGTCCACATCCGAGCCATCAAGGCAAGCGCACGCGTAACTTGGATCGACTTTCTGTATTTTTCCGATACCACACTGGCATCGTCGAAAGATTCCAGTACGGTTATCACCGGCGGTACTGTCAGTACGCGCCCCCTCACCGTGACGGCAGACAGCGCAACCATCACCAAGGGTGATGCGCTGCCAACAGAGCTTGTGACCTGTACTGGTCTACTCGAGAGCGAAGGACGTACGGACGACCGGGATACGGTGCTGGACAATGCTCTGGGCTACCAGCTGCTTGACGCGAACAACGAGGAGGTTGCAGCGGACACGGCACGCAATACCCCCGGAACCTACACCGTCGTCCCCGCTGCCACCCTCAAATCCGGCTGGGACGAGCGGTATTCGCTCAACAGGGTCAACGGCACGCTGACAGTGGAGGATAAGGTCGAGGAGCAGTTCACCCTTACCCCCGGCGGCAGATACTATTTTGACCTGTCGGCGATGAATATTCCCGGCACGGCAAACAGCAATCTGCCGGACAGCACGCTGCATTATGTGCCCTTTACTTATGTGGGCACGGTGAATGCATATTCATTGAAAAATGAAGCCGACAACGATACCACTTCTTACGAACATAGCTTGTTTATTGCGAACTACAATGTAACGCATACGGTAAGCTGGAATGACCTGAATACCGCAGGTCTGATTTTCGGCAAGGACTATGTCGGCGGCGGCGTGGACTATACCCTGCGCGCACCGTCTGTGGGAAGTAACTCTACAGGTTCGGGCGATTCCCAACGCGGTACGCCCCAAAGCAATGAGTGGGACGCGGTGCTGAACAAGAACAGCGGATATATCCAAAACTGGAATATAAGGTTTTCGTGGGGGCAGGATACTTATTCTGGCAACGCGTCGTACCGTGCGTTTCGCGGGCACAATTCGGCCCGCGGCTGGGACGGCTACAATGCTGCGGGCTCCTACCCGCACGTCGGTTTCCGCCCCGTGCTTGAAATCCTGAACGCTGACACACTGGGTTCTGACGGACTGAAGGTCGTTACCCTTGACCTTGGCGGCGGAACGCTCGGCGGCAGCTCCGATGCTATTCAAATCATCGTGAAAAACGGCAGCGACTTTACCGCGCCTGCGTCCGACGGCATGACCCGCCCGGACGGAGATACAGGCAATTTCTTTATGTGGCGCGGAAGCAACGGTAAATTCTACGTTCCCGGTGACAGTGTTCCTGCTGATGTGACAGCACTGACAGGGCAGTGGACAGCCCCGACCTATACTGTGACACTGCACGCGAACGGCGGCACTATCAACAGCGGCAATGTCACCGGATACACCTACGGCGTGGGTGCAACGCTTCCGACAGCCGACGATATGACCTATACAGGCCACACGTTCAAGGGCTGGTATGACAACGAGAGTCTGACCGGCTCTCCTGTTACGGCAATCGGCGACACCGAAACGGGCAACAAGGAATATTGGGCGAAGTGGGAAATCAATCAATATACCGTCACAGTCAAGCCCGAAAACGGCAAAGCAGATATTACCATAACGCAGGATTACGGCACACCAATTACCGCTCCGGCCCTGACAAGAGATGGCTATCAGTTCAACGGCTGGGATAAAGCATTCCCGACAACCATGCCTGCGGAGAATCTGACGATCACGGCACAATGGACGGTTAATCAGTACACGATCACCTATGATCTGGCCGGCGGCACTGCGGAGGGCAATCTCGACACCTACACCGTCGAGACGGACGCCTTTACCCTCAAGAACCCCACACGCCCCGGCTACACCTTCACCGGCTGGAGCGGTACAGGCCTGACGGGCGAGGATAACCTGACCGTCACCATCCAGAAGGGCAGCACCGGCAACCGCAGCTATACGGCGCACTGGCGCTACAATGGCGGTGGCAGCAGCGGCTACAGCTACTACACCATCAAGGCAACTGCCGGAACTGGTGGCTCTATCTCCCCCTCCGGCAATGTCAGCGTCCGCGAGGGCAGAGATCAGACCTTCACCATCACCCCGGATAAGGGCTATGCTGTCGCCAATGTCAAGATCGACGGCAAGAGCATCGGCGCGGTAAAGTCCTACACCTTTGAGAATGTCCGTAGAACCCATACCATCGAGGTCATCTTTATGAAAGCCAACGGCAACCCCCAGACCGGCGTGTTTGTGGATGTAGCCACCGGCAGTTATTATGAGGACGCCGTGGATTGGGCGGTGGAGAACGGCATCACCAAGGGAACCGATGATACCCATTTCTCCCCGGATGGCATCTGCACCCGTGCGCAGGCTGTGACCTTCCTGTGGCGTGCCGCTGGCAGTCCCGAACCTGAAACCCGCACCATGCCCTTTACAGATGTGAACGCTGGCAGCTATTACTATGACGCGGTGCTGTGGGCAGTAGAAAACGGCATCACCGAAGGAACCAGCAACACCACATTCAGCCCGAACTCCACCTGCACCCGCGCCCAGATCGTCGCGTTCCTGTGGCGTTCTGAAAAATCTCCGGCGGCGGGCAACCGCAACCCGTTCGCGGATGTGAAGTCCACGGCCTACTACGCCGATGCGGTGCTGTGGGCGGTCAGGGAGGACATCACCAAGGGAACCACCAACACCACATTTAGCCCCGACGCGGATTGCACCAGAGCGCAGATCGTGACCTTCCTCTGGCGCTGCAAGAAGTGACCGGCTGACATACGGCTAAACATCAAAGCCGCTGGCATGACCACATAAGCGAACATCGGACAGCGCAGCGGACGGGCATCTCGCCCCGGAGCTGCGCTGTTCTCTTTTCGCTGCAAGAAACAAATCAATGACATTTTGAGCTGCGCCTCTATCCCAGCGCGGCAAGGAGACAGCATGATGAAAAGAATCACAAGAATCATTCGTCCGATCATCTGCATGGCCGTTCTTCTCTTTGCCATGACCACGGCAGTCATGGGCTGCTATCAGAAAGAGACGGAGCCTATCGACATTCCCGGCAGAACTCCTTCCGGCACATCTGCTCCTCAGCCATCAGCGACTCCCGCAGGCGAAGTTATCCCCTCGGTGGACAGGCAGGCAGAGTTGGCGGAAGCCAGAGCGAAGAACCCCGACACCGTGGCATGGCTGTATATCCCCGGCGCGGAGGTAGATGATCCCGTGATGCAGGCGGAGGACAACGGCTATTACCTGAAGCTGGATGAAAACGGCGAGTATGCCATGTGGGGCTGCTATTATGCCCATTGTGAAAACGAAATCGGCGGCAGGGATAAGCTGGACAAAAACACCACCATTTTTGGACACTCCGCCAGCAACTGTGATCCGGATGGGCCGAAGTTCACCAAGTTATACCGCTATATGGATGCGGACTTCGTAAAGGAACATCCGTATATCTATCTCTCTGTGGATGACGAGGATATGATTTTCCAGATCACTGCACTATTCGTCACGGATATTAGCTTTGACTATATTGCGCCCAATCCCACGGGAGATGAGCTCACCGGCTTCTTTGAGACGGTTGCACGGAAAAACTGGCTGGATTTTGACGGTGTGACCTTCTCCGAGGAAGATTCCGTCCTGACCCTCTCCACCTGCTGCCGGAAGTATGACAAGGCCAATACCGGCAACCAACGGCTGGTGGTCATGGCGAAGCTGCTGCCGGAGGGCGCAACCGCACAGGAGTTTAGCGTGTCTCTTGTGGATAATCCTGAAATGCCCTAAAACAAAGAGAAACGAGCAGCACTTTTCATACTGCCGAAGTTGACAGGTGCTGCCCGTTCTGATATATTGAGTTTGGATTTCAAAAGCTGTCCCCGTGCTTTGCCGTTCGATTGCTCCGAACGCACGGACAGTGGACGCGATGGCATCACCCTCCATTCGTGATGTAATTTCATATTTTGGTCATTCCATTCTGCCACAAATGAGCTGACCATCGTTGTAATAGCGAGGACTTGAAAGTCCTCGCTATTAGCATACATCGTCGTGCATATTGTTCTTTTCCGTTACCATGCTGATTAGCTCGTAGCATAGGACATAGGTAATGACAAGCCCCGCAATCGGAACGATTACATTTTCAGAAAGGGTCTGTATCATGCTGAAAATATTTGCGTTCCAACCCTGCGGGGTCTGTCCTACCTCGTTTGCGATAGTCCCGACTTTTTCGTTTACGTCCCCGAACATAGTTGACAGATTACCGTTTATCGCTCCGATAAGGATTTCCTTTATCCATTCGTTAATCGCGTCAAGTATGCTCTGCATAGGCAGCTACCCGCGCTTAACCGAACAAGCCGGAAAGCAGAGGTACAAGGATAGTGCCGATAAGGGCAACGCCGCCGCCCGCCATGAGCTGCTTAATGCCCTGTGATTTT
>CEAK01018884.1_pt1 | contig 11857 bp, 10 predicted proteins | sample 480681 | NCBI WGS metagenome assembly CEAK01 (sample SAMEA3182071, study PRJEB8094) | gut metagenome | biome: human; feature: gut; material: Stool; isolation source: human stools | place: Canada | collected 2011-12-06 | reverse complement strand
ACCAACTTCTTCATGAGCATCGGCATGGCCGGCAAGGCGATCTTCCTGTCGTTGTCGCGCCAGTTGCTGTTCCTGATGCCCGGGCTGATCTTCCTGCCGCGCATTTTCGACGTCTGCACCGAGTGGAACGGCAGCTGGGGCGTGTGGTGCTCGATGCCGCTGTCGGATTTCCTGGCTTCGCTCGTGGCCTTCTTCATGCTGACTTACCAACTGCGGAAATTCCGGGCCATCGGTGCGGAAAACGCCGCCAAAGAGGGATAGGACTATGGAAAAATTCGTCATCAATATCGGCCGCCAGCTGGGCAGCGGCGGCAGGACCGTCGGGGAGATCATCGCCCGCAGGCTGGGCGTGAGGCTTTACGACAAGGAGCTGATCAACCTGGCGGCGCGGGAGAGCGGCATCTGCTCCGAGTTTTTCGAGAAGGCCGACGAGAAGGAGTCGCGCGGCGTGATTTCGACCGTGGTGAGCTACCTGCGGGCGCCGTTCGTGGGCGACGACGGGGGCGTGACGAACGTGCTGTCGAATGACGCGCTGTTCAAGATTCAGAGCGACGTGATCCGCGCCGTCGCGGCGCGTGAATCGGCCCTCTTCGTGGGCCGCTGCGCCGATTACATCCTGCGCGAGAACCCGCGCTGCGTCAACGTCTTCCTCACGGCCGACGATGCCGACCGCATCGACCGCATCCGCCGCCGGCAGGGATGCACCGCCGGAGAGGCCCGCGCGATGATGGAGCGCGTCGACGCACGGCGCGCCTCGTACTACAACTATTACAGCTCGCGGACGTGGGGCGAGGCGGCGACCTACCACCTCTGCGTCAGCACCTCGCCGCTGGGCGACGAGGGCACGGCGGATTTCATCCTGGAGTTCGCCGCACGGAAACTGAACATGAAATTTTGAGCATATTATGGTACTTGCGGAACAGATCAAGGAGATCGAACAGCGCCGGGAAGCGCTGGAACGCTGTTTGGACATCGACCAGAAGCGCATCGACCTGCGCAACGAAGAGGAGAAAACCCAGGAGCCGAATTTCTGGGACAACCCCGACAAGGCACGCGAGCAGCTGCGCAAGGTGGCGGGGATCAAGGCGTGGGTCGACGACTACGACGCCATCCGCAAGGATGCAGAGGACCTTCGGCTGATGCCCGACTTCGTGAAGGAGGGAGTGGTCAGCGAGGAGGAGATGGACGCGCACTACGCCGCGATGCTCGAGAAGATCGAAAAGCTCGAAATGCGCAACATGCTGCGCCGCGAGGAGGACAAACTCGGGGCCATCCTCGACATCAACGCCGGGGCGGGCGGTACGGAGGCGCTCGACTGGGCGTCGATGCTGATGCGCATGTACACCCGCTGGGGCGAGGCCCACGGCTACAAGGTCAAGGTGCTGGATTTCCAGGCCGGCGACGAAGTGGGGGTGAAGTCCTGCACGCTGGAGTTCGAGGGCGAATATGCCTACGGCTACCTCAAGAGCGAGAACGGCGTGCACCGCATGGTGCGCCTGTCGCCGTTCAACGCCAACAACAAGCGTCAGACCACCTTTGCGTCGGTGTTCGTTTCTCCGGCCGTCGACGATACGATCGAGATCACGGTCAATGCCGCCGACATCGAGTGGGACACGTTCCGTTCGTCGGGCGCCGGGGGGCAGAACGTCAACAAGGTGGAGACGGCCGTGCGCCTGCGCTACCACGCGAAGGACCCCGACACGGGCGAGGCGATCGAATATCTGATCGAGAACATGGAGACGCGTTCGCAGCTGATGAACCGCGAGAACGCCATGCGCATCCTCCGCTCGAAACTCTACCAGCGCGAGCTGGACAAGCGTATGGCGACGCAGCAGGCGCTGGAGGCTTCGAAGAAGAAGATCGAGTGGGGTTCGCAGATCCGCTCCTATGTCTTCGACGACCGCCGCGTGAAGGACCACCGCACGGGCGTTCAGACTTCGGCCGTGGAGTCGGTGATGGACGGCGACCTGGATGCCTTCATCAAGGCCTACTTGATGGAATACGGTGCGCAGGCATAGGAGGCCTTACTGAACCCAGCAGCCTTTTTGTTCGATGCGCCTGATTAGCCAGCGCCCTTCGGCGGGCGACATCCGGATGTGGTAAATCCCTCCGTCGTTGCTGTATACGCAGGTCAGCGCCGCGGTGCGGGAATCGTTCGGCGGCGGCCGGTCGGCGGATGCCGGACGTATGTAGTCGCATTCGAAGAAGGTCCGATCGTGACGCGTATCCGCTCCTCCTGCAGTTCCATGCACCGCTCGGGAAACCGGAAGGCGTTCCGTCATATAATCCGAGTACGGGTCTTTATGACGAATCTGTGACTGCACGGGCCATGCGGCGAGCAACAAAATCAGTATCGGCATCAGTTTCATGGGTGACGGGTTTTCACAAAGATAGCATTTTTCGGCGCAAAATATTATCTTTGCTCTATGAAGCGATCTGTTTTTATCCTTATATTCACCGTTTTTGCTGCCTTCGCCGCTCCGGCGCAGGTGAAAGTCGGCATGACCGACACGGCGGCCTATTACCCGCTGCTGCGGGGGCGGCGCGTGGCCGTGCTGGCCAACCAGACCTCCGTGGCGGAGTTGCCCGGCACCCCGGGGGCCGATGCCGCCGGACGGGTGCATCTCGTGGACCTGCTCCACGGCGAAGGGTTCGATATGGCGGCGATCTTCTCGCCCGAACACGGATTCCGCGGCACGGCCGACGCCGGAGAGCATGTCGCAAGTTCGGTCGACGCCCGGACCGGGATTCCCATCCGGTCGCTCTACGACGGCAATGCGAAACGGCCCTCGGACGAGGCGATGCGCTCGTTCGACGTGCTGGTCGTGGACATGCAGGACGTGGGTCTGCGCTTCTATACCTATTATATCTCGATGCTGCGGATGATGGATGCCTGCGCCGATTTCGGGAAGCGGGTCGTGGTGCTCGACCGCCCCAATCCCAACGGGCATCTGGTCGACGGACCCGTTCTCGACATGAAATACCAATCGGGCGTCGGAGCGATTCCGGTCCCCGTGCTCCACGGACTGACGATGGGCGAAATCGCCCGCATGGCCGTCGGCGAAGGGTGGGCGAAACCGTGCGGCCTGACGGTCGTGAAGTGCCGCAACTACACCCATGCCACCCAATACCGGCTGCCCGTCGCCCCGTCGCCCAACCTTCCGACACAGCGGGCCGTCTGCCTCTACGCCGCTCTGTGCCCCTTCGAAGGCACGGTCGTGAGCCTCGGACGCGGAACGGACAGCCCGTTCGAGATCTACGGCCATCCCGATATGACCGGGCGCGCCTTTTCCTTTACGCCGCACCCCACGGCCGGGGCCAAGCATCCGCCGCTCGAAGGCCGGCTGTGCCACGGTGTCGACCTGCGCCGTATGCCGCTCTCCGAGGCCCGCGAAGTGGGATTCTCGCTGCGCTACGTGATCGACGCCTACCGCGATCTGGGGCTGGGGGACAGGTTCTTCACGCCGATGTTCGAAAAACTGGTCGGTGCGGGATGGGTGCGCGAGATGATCGCGGCCGGGGCTTCCGACGCCGAGATCCGCGCCCGCTGGGCCGGGGAGGTCGCGCGCTACCGGGAACGGCGGGTGCAATACCTGCTCTACGAATAGCCTGAACAGCCGCTCCGGATTTTTCCGGAGCGGCTGTTCGTAGTTACTGCGCCCCGCCGAAAACCCTCCTGCCTCGAGAATAATAAGAAAGGGCGCAGGTACTCATTCCCCCGTTGGCCTTGCAATGCCGTATCCGGAAATTTTCCCTACGCCCAAGTCTGCCGCCTGCCTTGCGGCAGGGGCATAACCCGGGTTTCAGACAAATTTTACACCGGATATAAACCTGTTATATCGCTATAACAGTTTGCAAGTTTACGGGGTATAAAGGTTGTCTTAACCTTATTATCTGTGTATGTCCCGGCTTACGCCGTACTGTTCTGCAAAGTTAGCATAATTCTTTTTCGGTTCGGTTTGATTTCTCAAGTCCTTTGCATTATGAAAGGCCAGAAACATTATGATACTGCCATAAAATCCGTAGCCGAAAGACTTCGCGCTGTACGGATTGCTCGGGGGTTAACCCAGGAAGCAGTCTATTTCAATACGGGCCTGAATATGCGCCGTGTTGAAGGCGGTAAGACGAATTTGTCGCTTTCGACACTCTGCGAGTTATGCAAGTTCTATGATATTACGTTGGAAGAACTCTTCAAAGAGCTTCCGATCGAATAAAAAGCACCTCAAAACGAGGTGCTTTTCTTTTTCGTATTTGACTTTTGTGTCGCTACTTGCCGCGATTGACCCCGACCTGATGCCGGAGCCGTGAAACGACGGACCGGCTAAAAGCGCGAGCGGAGGGGACGGGGCGCGTGCGCCCCCGCGAATAGTCGCCCGGAGCCAGCGTTAGACGGTTTGTCGTAGGCGGAGGCATCCGTCGGGGAGTTTTTAGTACTTTTTGCGGAAAAAAGTACAATATTTTTCAGCGGACGCAGTCCGCGGTTAATGCTAATGCACCTCTTTGATCCGATCCGCCTCGGTGATCTCCCGCAGGACACGGCAGGGCGAGCCGACGGCGATCACCCCCGCCGGAATGTTGCGCGTGACGACGCTCCCGGCCCCGATCACCGTGTTGTCGCCGATCGTCACGCCCTGCATTACGACCGTGTGGCCTCCGATCCAGACGTTGTTGCCGATGGTGACGGGCAGCGAGCGCATGATGCCTGCGTTGCGCTGGTCGGGCAGCAGGGCGTGGTTGACGGTGTAGATGCCGACATTCGGCCCGATGAAGACATAGTCGCCGATGGTGACGGGCGCTTCGTCGAGGATCGTCAGGTTGTAGTTGCCGGTGAAGTGGTCGCCGACCGAAATCTGCTCTCCGAAGTCGCAGTGGAACGGGCTGTGGATGCAGACCGACTCGCCGACGTGTCCGAACAGCTGCCGGATGATCGCCTCCCGCTCCTCCCGCCGGGTCGGGGGCAGCTGGTTGAGGCGGAACACCAGCTCCTCGGTCCGCAGCAGCGCACCGCCGATTTCGGGACAGATGGCGTGGAGCCAAAGCCCGGCTTTCATTTTTTCGAGATCGCCCATGATTCGTTTGTGTCGTTGTTGGGTTGATAGAAGCGGCCTTTCAGACCGCAAAAAGCACACCCCGTTGCCGGAGTGTGCTTCTCTTTCGGATATTCCGTGTTACTCCGAAACGATTGCCTCGCTCGGGCATACGCCTGCGCAGGTTCCGCAGTCGATACATTTGTCGGCGTCGATCACATAGATATCGCCGGCCGAAATAGCCTCTACGGGGCACTCGCCGATGCAGCTGCCGCATGCAACGCACGAGTCGGTAATTTTGTAAGCCATTGTGTTGAGTGTTTATTGTTAAATGTGTGTGTGCAAATATAAAAACTTATTTGATAATATCAAAACCCGTGTAGGGAATCAGCGCCTCGGGAATGCGGATGCCTTCGGGGGTCTGATAGTTCTCCAGCAACGCGGCCACGATGCGCGGCAGGGCCAGCGACGAGCCGTTGAGGGTGTGCGCCAGCTGGATCTTCTTCTCCTCGTCGCGGTAGCGGAGTTTGAGGCGGTTGGCCTGGAACGACTCGAAATTCGACACCGACGACACTTCGAGCCAGCGTTTCTGGGCCTCGGAGTAGACTTCGAAATCGTAGGTCAGCGCCGAGGTGAACGACATGTCGCCGCCGCACAGGCGCAGGATGCGGTAGGGCAGACCCAGAGCCTTGACGATGCTCTCCACGTGGGCCACCATGCCGTCCAATGCTTCGTAGCTCGTTTCGGGCAGCGACAGCTGTACGATCTCCACCTTGTCGAACTGGTGCAGGCGGTTCAGTCCGCGCACGTCCTTGCCGTACGATCCGGCCTCGCGGCGGAAGCAGGGGGTGTAGGCGGTCATCTTCACCGGGAAATCCTCCTTTTCGAGGATCACGTCGCGGTAGATGTTCGTCACGGGAACCTCGGCCGTGGGGACGAGGTAGAAATTGTCGGCCGTGGCGTGGTACATCTGCCCCTCCTTGTCGGGGAGCTGTCCCGTGCCGAAGCCCGAAGCCTCGTTGACCATCACGGGCGGCTCCACTTCGAGGTAGCCGGCCTTGGTGTTGCAGTCGAGGAAGAAGTTGATCAGCGCGCGCTGCAACCGTGCGCCCTTGCCCTTGTAGACGGGGAATCCCGCGCCGGTGAGCTTCACGCCCAGGTCGAAGTCGATGATGTCGTACTTGCGGGCCAGCTCCCAGTGGGGCAGCGGGTTTTCCGGAAGCGCGGTGTAGTTCTCCACGAGTTTCACCACGAGGTTGTCTTCGGCCGTCTTGCCTTCGGGGACGATCTCGGCGGGGAAGTTGGGCAGCGAGACGATGGCGGCCTGCAACTCCTGCCGGGCGTCGGTCAGCTCGGCTTCGAGACGTGAGGATTTCTCCTTGAGGTCCGCCACGAAGCGTTTGCGCTCCTCGGCCTCCTCGCGGCGGCCCTGGCCCATCAGTGCGCCGATCTCCTTGGCGGCCTTGTTCTGGGCGGCCAGCGTGTTGTCGAGTTCCAGCTGGAGGGCTTTGCGCTGGTCGTCGAAGTTGATGATCTTTTCGATGACCGGTGCGGCGTCCACGCCCTTCTTGGCCAGCTTGCGTGCGGCGGCCTCTTTGTCGTCGCGGATTTGCTTTATGGTAAGCATAGTATCGTGAGTTTTTTGTGTTTTCGCGTTACAACCTGCAAAATTAGTAAATTCGCGCCAAACTGTGACGCCGTGACGCCGTTTTTTGCGATTTTACCGAAAAACCGGGCTTCCGCCCAATGCGGAAGTCCGGTTTTCGGTTGTACGGGCTGCGGATCAGCGGGTGTGGAGCACGAGGTCCGTGCGCAGACGCTTGCCTTCGGCCGGGGCTTTCGCAGTCGCCGCGGCGCTTCCGGCGGCCTTCGCCGGAACGGCTACGCGTTCGCCCGTCAGGTAGGTCGTGAAACGCTGTCCGCCGGTCTCGATGCTTCCGGTCCGCGATTCCGCGCCGCGTGCCGCGGTCTGTGCGGACGCCTGTTGCAGGGGCTTCATCTTGAGGGACGAGTAGGTTTTCGAACCGGCGTACTGGCGCAGGTAGCTCGAACTCGACGCCTGCGGCGTGCTGAAGAGCAGGAACATGTAGCTGTTGACCTCCTCGGCCGAGTAGGGGCTTGAAGCCCAGTAGAGCGTGTCGCCGATGTAACCGACGGCCATTCCGGCGCCGCCCCAGAAGATCGACAGACCGTTCGAGAAGCCGAGCGTCGCATAGGCGCCGTTGTACATCCCCGCAGACTGGGGTTCGACGATCAGCATGTGCAGCTCCTTGTCATAGTAGCCTTTCAGCTGGGGCGCGAAGTCGCGCATGTCGGTCATGCCGCTGATGAGCACGTCGCGGTCGTTGATGCGTGCGATGTCCATGCGGAAGGTCTTTTCGGACGACTGCGAATCGACGTCGACGGTCGCCGTGACGCCGAATGCGCCGATGAAGTCCTCCAGGGTCTTCGTCCGGTCGAAATCCTTGGCGAAGTAGCCGAATGTCGACGCGCTCTTCGAAACGAAAGCCGTGTCGCCGAACGAGTTGTACATCAGCAGGGAGAGCGTGTACGTGCTGCCTTCGTCGAGCGTGTTGAACGCCGTGCCGCGGCCTTCGGGGGAGTTGAGCTGTGTGATCATCTCCTCGGGGACGTCGTAGCCCCGGGATGCGGTCAGCTCCTCGAGTGTCATGCCGAGTGCCTCGCACAGGTAGTCGGCGACGGCGGTCTTGACGCAGAGATACTTCATCGCCGCCACATTCGCGGTCTGCATCTGCCAGACGAGCGTGTTGTAGGGCGAGTAGTTGAGGTTGTTCTCCGGAGCGTAGAACTCGAATTCGAGCGATCGGGGGGCGTATTCGTCGCTTGGGTCGTTCGTGAACCGCTGCATGTAGAGTTTGCAGGGGTTCTCGATTGAGTCGTAGGCCAGCGCCACGGCGGTGTAGTTGCCCGAGGGTACGTTCCACACCGAGGCGTCCTCCGCATGGAGCGTCACCACGGGGGTTACGGCCTCCAGTTTGTCGTCGATCAGCTGCCGGCGCACCTCCTGCTGCCGTTCGGTGTCGGCGGTGATGTCTCCGGCGACGACCGCGGCCTTGTAGTACTTCGTGTAGTCGTTGGGCGAGAAGCGGAGCTTCGGGGCCTTGAACCCGGTGCTCGTGGTTTCGATGCCCTCGAAGGCGATCTCCACGACGGGCGTGGTGTCGATGTCGGTGTCGAAGACCAGTTTCTCGGTCCCTTGGGCGAAATAGCCCGACGACACGTAGTAGATCAGGTAGAACGAGAAGGTGCTCTCGCCGTCGAACGTGCAGGGATAGCTGGCGTACGCCGAGTCGTTGCCGGTGTAGACGGCCATGTCGGCGACGTAGACGTACTCGTTGTAGTTCGAGTTGTAGTAGCCGATCGACTGCGCCGGCACGGTGCAGGTGTTGTCGTCGTGGAGGACGAACTTGAACGTCACGCCGCTGGCCCAGTCATTCAGCCGGAAGATATTGGCACCCACGGCTTTCTCGACCTCCAGTCCCGAATCGCGGCCCGAGTAGTACCCGTTGTAGTGGTAGGTCGCCAGCTGGGGGATCTCTTCGCCCTCTCCGGTGGTGCGGTAGAGCGTCTCCCACTCCAGTTCGTAGGTGGCCGAAAGGGTCACCTTGTCGGAGTATTGCGCCACCTGCGCGGCGTTGTCGCCCGGACGCGCCTCCCGGCTGCTGATGTAGAGCGTGGTCTTGTAGTTCGAACCCATGACGAAGTTCGAAAGGTCGACCTCGACGGGAATCGTCACGGAGTGGCTGCCGTCGGGAATGGTCGCCTCGGCCGGAACCGAGAACAGCTCGTAGTCGTCGTCCTTGGTCGCCAGATAGACCTTGTAGGCGCCTTTGTTGCCCGGACGCGCGATTTCGACGTTGATCACGCCCTGCACGGCGTCCTGCGGAAACTCCTTCTGGATGGACGACTGGATGAAGTGGATCGCCTTCGCATCGTCCTTGTTGGGGGTGTATTGGTCGCCCTCCTGCGTCTGGCTGCAGGCCGCGGTGAAGAGCAGCAGTCCCGCACCCAGGTATTTCGATATGTTTTTCATAGTGTACTTGATTTTCAACGGTTCAAAGGCTCGTTAGGGATTCTGGTCCTCCTCGTTGATGTTCGGATTGGCATCCAGTTCGGCTTTGGGAATGGTCAGCACCCAGTCGTAAGTGTCGGCTTTGGTGATGTTGACGTTCCGGCGGTTCATCATCGAAATGCACTCCTCGGAGAAGCCGTCGTCGGTCCGGCGGTCGATGCCCTGGCCCAGGCGGCGGACGTCGAACAGCCGGCCGTACTCGCCCCACAGTTCGATGCGGCGGTGGGTGAGGATGTTTTCGAGGAACGATCCGGTCCAGGTCGTGGTCGTCGCGCCGAGCAGCGTGCCGCTGCGGTTGTTGGCGCTGTAACCCGGGTCGCGTTCGGCCATGACGGTGTTCATCAGTTCGCGGGCGCTCTTGAGGTCGTCCAGCCGCAGGGCCGCTTCGGCGGCCGTGAAGTACATCTCCTCGACGCGCATGTAGATGTAGTCGCCCAGGAAGGAGGCCACGTTGCCGAACGAGAATTTTTTGCTGACGTAGGGCGACTCCTTGTCCGAGGGGTCCCACCAGTCGCGGCGGATGTCTGTCGCGCTGATGCGGTTGTAGAGCTGCTTGCTGATCAGCTTCGGCGCCGATTTGGCATAGGCGCCCTCCTTGTTGTCCATGTGGGTGAAGAACCCGGCGTAGCCGCCCGCCTGGTCGGCCACCTGAATGCCTGCGCCCCACATGACGTTCTGCTTGCCGAGCGAGTTCATGCCGCCCGTCAGGTCGCTCTTCGTGCCGACGGCGTAGCCGCCTTCGTCGATCACGCGCTTGGCCGCCTTGAACGCTCCGTCCCAGTCGCCTTCCGCCAGACAGGCGCGCGACTTGATGCCCAGGGCCACGTAGAGGTTGATGTGCGATTTGTTATTCTCGGCCAGCGTGGTTTCCCTGGCCTTTTCGAGCAGTTCGATGGCTCGGTCGATGTCCTGGTCGATGCGGCCGTAGACCGTGCGCAGCGATTCGCGGGGCTGTCCGCCCGTGTCGATCGACGTGCCGGTGGTGTAAACCGGTACGCAGGCCTCGTTCCAGCGCGAAGCGCCCGTCAGAGGGTTGTAGGGGGCGCGGGAGAACCACGTCGCCAGGTTCAGGTAGCAGAGCGCCCGGATGGCGTAGGCCTGTCCTGCGACGTAGGCCACGTCGGCCTCCGTTCCGGCCATTTCCGGCTCGGCGTCGATGATGTAGTTTACGTTGGCGATCCACTTGTAGTTGGCGTACCAGACGTCGTACGACCGGAAGGCCGACGAGGTGTAGTTGCTCTTGACGTTGTAGCAGTGGTCGCCCCAGAACCAGCCGTTGCCCTGCGACTGCATGATCAGGTCGTCGGCCATGCAGTCGAGCGCCAGGTTGTAGGCCGCGATGCCGAAGCACTGGTGGGTGTTTGCGGTCGTGGACCATCCGGCCGTCCACATCGAGCGGTAGACGCCGTTGACCGAAGTGATGGCCGTGGATGCCGATTTGAGCAGTTCCTTGCCCGAACCCGAGTCGGTCGGGGAGAAATCGAGCATCGAGTCGCTGCACGAGGGGGCTGATAAGCCGATCAGCGCGATGATAAGATATATTGCTTTTTTCATAGTTGTTTTCTCCCGTGGTTAAAAGTTCAGGTCGATACCGAATGCGATCACGCGCGACGGGGTGTAGCTGTAGGCCACCGATCCCGTGAAGTTATACTGCGGGTCCATGCCGTCCATGTGGTTGAACATGGCGATGTTGTCCAGCGTGGCGTAGATGCGCAGCGACTCGATGTCGATCTTCTTGAGCCAGCGCTTGGGAAGCGTGTAGCCGACGGTGATGTTCTTGATGGCGAAGTACGAGGCGTCGATCAGCGAGTTGTCGGCCGTGGCGTACGATCCGCCCACTTCGAGCATCGGCACGTCGGTCTTGTCGCCCGGCTTCTGCCAGCGGCGTTTGGCGTTTTTGTGCCAGTTGTTGCCGGCGTACTGCACGTACATCGAGCCGTTGTAGAGTCCGTCGTAGACCCATCCGCCGATCGAATAGGTCGTCAGGAACGAGACGTCGATGTTCTTCAGGATCGTGAACGTCGAACCGATGCTTCCGAAAAGCTTCGGCTCGCGGCTTTCGTGGTAGTACTTGCTCAAGGTGGCCATCGCCACGTTGTCGGTGATGTACTCGTCGCAGCGCGTGTTCACCAGCGAACCCTCGTCGTTGACCGTCTGGGTCCAGTAGGCATAGTAGAGCTGCTTGCCCGTGGCGGGGTCCACGCCGGCCGTTTTCGGCAGGTAGAAGGTGTAGATCGGCCGCCCCGCCTCGATGACGCGGATGCCCGACGTGATGACATCCTGGCCGCCCGTGAGCGAGAGCACCTTGTTGCGGTTGAACGAACCCATCAGCGTCGCGTCCCAGCGGAAGTCGCGCTTGTCGAGGATCGTTCCGCGCAGCGAGACTTCGAGTCCCTGGTTGCGCAGCGAGCCGACGTTGTCGTTGAAGCCCGTGAATCCGGTCGAGATCGGCAGCGGACTGTTGAGCAGCATGTCGCGCGTTTTGCGGTTGTAGTACTCGACCGAAACGCCCAGGCGTCCGCCCAGCATCGTGGCCTCGATGCCGGCGTTGAGGTTGCCGTTCTTCTCCCAGGTCACCTCCCTGTTTTCGAGTTTGTCGACGAAGGCGCCCGCATCGGTGGCATTGGGCCACGTGTAGTCGTAGAGACCCTGCCATGCGTAGTAGGTTCCCAGGTTGTCGTTGCCCTGTACGCCGTAGGAGACCTTCAGCGTGAGGTTGTCGAGCCACTGGCGGGGG
>CEAK01035270.1_pt1 | contig 11902 bp, 16 predicted proteins | sample 480681 | NCBI WGS metagenome assembly CEAK01 (sample SAMEA3182071, study PRJEB8094) | gut metagenome | biome: human; feature: gut; material: Stool; isolation source: human stools | place: Canada | collected 2011-12-06 | reverse complement strand
AGCCATTACAGCTAATGCACGCCCATCAAGGGTAGGCGTTTCAGGGCGTTACCCCGTCATTCCACCTATCAAACTATCAGTTCTCCGAACAACGGAAAACCGTTGCCCGTGCGCAGACTTTTTACCGCCTGCGAACGAGTCGCACTCACCCAAAAATCTTCGGAAGCTTTTTCCCCTTCGCCTTTGGTATTAACAATGATTGTTGTAACCAGCTTCAGGATATCTTTTTCAGACCGTATATAAGCAAATGGATTGTAATGAAGGGACTTGGAAAAATTGATGGTATTCAGAACCTTAATCACATATGGCTCATGTACCACTTTTCCAGATTTATCTTTCATGATATTTCCATTCTTATCTTTCTTAGGTGGTCCCTTTGCTAACATCTTCCCGCACTCTTCAATCAAAGTACCTTTGGGCACCATTTCGTCAAGTAGGAATTTGAATAAATGCTTATTTTTTTCAAAATGACTGCGAACCCAGTATTTACGCTGGGTTGCGGACTTCCATATCTAACTCTGCCTTCATAATTTTCATTACTTTTTCCTGCATGGTCATGCTAGAGTTTTGATTAAAATAGTAATTAACCTGATAGCAGGTGTTCCCGATTTTCTTTTCATAGTCTGGATTTTTTTCTTCTGTAGTCTGAACTATATTTCTGTCTTCCATAAAATTTTTCTCCTTTCGCTGAATTGCCCGACAGAGAGAATGATTGTTTTGTCTCTGCCGGACGTATTCATTTAAAGCTGTAATTTGCAACTGGCAACAACATGGTTGAAACTTTCTTTCAAGTGTTTTTCACCACTCATTTTTCCAATTTATAACACTACTATTTTCTTTTTTGAAATATCTTGTTGCCACCTAGTAAAAATAGCTGTAAAGCCTTTAAAATCAGTAGTTTTCGGCGGATACAATAGTGGCAACAACCGATAACCAACCGGGTAAAAATCAGCCTTCCGGCTTCAAAAACTGTCCTCTTTCTCTGTCGGGCTAGTTAAAAGGAAGTGCCATCTGTTCGGCTTCGGAAAGGTCAATAAATCCCTCTCCTCCTTCGTTGTTGCCACCATCTGTATCTCCCCGAATCCAGCATCTCTGCTTCCCATATCCTTCCTTTGTAAAGCGATGATATCCGCCTCTCTTCCACCCGATAATCTGAGTATCCATGATCTGACAGATTTCATTTGTCTCAAATTTCTTCGGCTCTCCGTCATAATGGTTAAAGGCATTTTTCCAAAGCTGAATAGAGCAGACATAATTTCCGTCATAGCTGTCAAGCCACCCTTGAATCATTCCTGCCATTGTATCTTCCTGCATGAACTGTTTCCGATATTCATTGATATTAAATTCCATCTCACTGTCAAACCGCAGTAATTCCGATTTATTTTCAGCTGCATTAAGCAATACCATTGCTTCTGCCCACAGCTGGTCAAAATACTCTCTGGCTTCTGGCTCATCATCAAGAATGTGCTTCTCTGCTTTGCTGCTATCAATTTCAATCGGCAGAAATCTTCTTGCCCCAGTACGATCAAACGGAATGAACTGCCGGTTATTTGATGATCCAGCAAACACACATTGCCTTGGTCTGTCTTCCTCATATTTTTCATAAGGATTTCTGTGGGTTTCCTTCATTCTTGATAAGAAAGATTTTGTTTCTTCGATACTCTTTGCACTGATTGCAGCTGTCATCTCCGACATCTCCAAAATCCAGTGTCCCCGAAGTAATTCATAAGGTTTTTCCATATTCAGGTTTTTCAAGCTGTCTGAAAACCACTGATCGTCCAGTGCCAGAAAGCGGAAAAAAGTGGATTTTCCCGCCCCCTGCTGTCCTACCAGACATAACATTTCATCAAATTTACACCCTGGACAGTAGATACGGTTTAAGGCTCCCATCATAAAATGTTTCAGCATTTCATAAACCATATCCGAATCGTCCGCACCCATATACACTTTCAATACATTACGGATTCTTTCTTTCCCGTCCCATTCAAGAGTTTCTAAATATTCACAAATGGGGTGGTATTCTTTACTGTATGCTTCCAGATCCAATGCATCGTCCATAACACTTTCATTGAACAGACCATAATATTTTTCAAAGAAATACCGAAGTGCTTTTCTTCCTTTGTTCGTTAATACACATGGTTCTTTATTCCACCAGAGAACTTTTGTTACGTCAATTTTCTCTGTCAATCGGTTATATCGAAGACTACCTACTAACAGCGGATCTTTTCTTAATACGGTCACATAATTCTCCATTGAATTTTTGACTGTCCCTTTTTCCGTCATATTCAGGGTTTCTCTGATTTCCCGACAGTCCCCCGGGTTCACCATAAGAATCATTTTCTTTATCAAATCTTTTTCCTCTTTCATTGAAATATCTTTTACATTTTCGCTCAATATTCTCTATCTCCTCTCGCTTTTCTCTCACTATTGTTTCTTTGTCCGCAGGCTCTCCAAACAGCAAGGTATCCAGATAATAATTAACAATCACAAGTTCTCTCAGGGCAGTTGTAAATCTATCGTTCCATTCTTCTGTTCTTGTTTTGGGTCTGTACTTTTCTTTCCATTCCAGCAACATAATCCGATAATCCAGATAAGCTTTCAGGCATCTCATATATTCTTTTTCCCATTGTTCTTCTGGTGTCGGTTCTGGCTTTCTCACCAAAATGTTTCTTCTGCTTGGCAAGGAATCTCTTCCTCTGGCAGAGTAGTTAATTCCAAAATCATCTGCCAGTTTCATTGCCGCATCTCTTAATCCCAGTCCAAATAACTGTGCTGTAAAATCAATCGCATCTCCTGTGCAGCCACAGCCGAAGCAGTAATATCTTCGGTCTACTTTCATACTGGGCGATTTATCATTATGAAAAATACAGCGAATCAGCCCACTCCTGTTTGGCTTCAATCCATACATTTCCGCAGCCTGCCGGACGGTTACATTCTGTTTCACTTCATCAAATAATCCCAATTCATTTCCTCACTTTCTCAAATCTGCTTCCAAAATCTGGGAAGCAAGTTTTCAATAAAAACAAAAAAGCACTCTATCCTATCCTTACGGAATCAACAAAATGCCCTACATCTCTAAATCACTGGAATGTGATTTTCCTCTTTTCAGTTGTTTTCTCTCCGCCTCTTCTCTTTGAATCTTTGCTACATTCAGTGCAAGTTTTTCTCTGATAGATGGCTTCACTTCTTTTTTGATTTCCTCCACAACCGCTTTTTTCTTTTCCGGCTGTTTCAACTGGCTGGTAATCCTTATGACTATCTTCTCCATCGCAGTTTCAATTTTCTGTATCAAACCATCCAATCTTTTTATTGCGTATTCCTTTTCTCTTCGGGAAGCTTTATGCTTCGGATCTTGAATCCACTTTTTTGAATCTTCCACCAGACGGATATCATCTCTTCTGGTAGCCAGCATTGCTTCTTTTGCTACTTTCTCCACTGCCTTGTCATATGCTTCACTGGAGACTTCATCAAGCAAAGTTTCTACATCTTCAATACGAACTGTAAGCTGTTGCAACTCCTGTTTCTGTTCTTCAATCAGATCACCTTGTTTAAATATCCGATCAGAATTATTTGCAAATTCTTTGTCCTGCTGTTTTATTTTTTCTTCCTGTGACTGGATAATTTCTTCGTTTGCATTTACACGACTTGATTGTTTTGCAAGTTCCAGACGATTTTCATTTACCTTATCTATCTGCATAAGGATTGTTTCCTGTCGGTCTGCAATCTCTTTTTTCTGCTTCATACGGATATAATCCTGTTTCTCCAGATACTGTCGTCCACCATAAGCTGGTTCTTCATCAAGTTCCAATCCATGTCGTTTACAGATATCCAGAAACATCGCCCGGCAGGCAGAATCAAAAACGACCTTACGGTTATTTGTCTTTGACCTCTTCTTTTCTGGATTTGGAAGTTCAAAGCCAAGTTCTTCCAGTGCTGCTTCCTGTTTTGGCTCAATCTCTCCATATCGGTTTGTAGCATCAAATACATGACGCTCATGGATATGAGGAGTTGATTCGTCCATATGCAGTGACCAGTCAATGATATGAACATTAGAGCCAAACCGCTCATCAAATTCTTTTTTAAATTCATCAAAAACCCTGATCAGTGTCTCTACAGAAGCATGTTTATCTATCGTCCCCAGCTGATAGATACTTTCTTCAGGGCAGGTCTTTTTATTTTTCAAAATCTCTTCCACACCTTTGCATCTGTCTGGGTGTCGAGCTTTCTCATGTCGCTTATTTTGGTTAATCACATAGTCACTGTAATGCTCCGAATAGTAAGCCATTTCAATCTGGCTAAAAGAAAAATTATCCTCTTTTCCCCGGTCTTCCATTGTGGTATATCCCTGATAGCAGTCCCAGTAAATGTTTTGGCGAACTCTTTCATTGTCGATATGCTCACTGTGTTCTGGATCAAATCTCCGATCATTGTGAAGCGGATTATAAACTCCATCTTTTCCAGATCGTCCGTTATGCCTTGTTCCTTTCAATTCACATTTCCCCTTTCTTTCAAGTTTTTCCCCGAAGGGAATTGCAGCGAAGCTGCTAAAAGTCTCTGTCTCCGTTACAGATAGTACCCAGTACTAAGTGGCGAAACGCCTCTTAACTGGGCAATGGCTGCCGCCCTTAACCTGCTAAGGGCTTTGCCCCTTAACCCCAGCAAGGTGCTGCCACCCTTTGCAATTCTGCCCCAAAGGACTTCCAGCCCTCTGTACTCCCGGCAGACAAAACATAACTCCTGCCGCTGTCCCTTCAGCAAGATTTTCTGTTCCGTCTGTTTTTCAAAAATCCTCTATATCGGATTTTGTGAAAATAAAAAAGCCGACGCAATTTCAACTTTTACAAAAGTCCAAATACATCGGCTCAATCCTTTGACCTGATCGGTCATTATTCATTTTTTCTGACTGGCTCATACAGTCCATTTTTAATAATGAGCAAAACAAAAGGCACTAACTTTTTACGGTTAATGCCCTCTGGGTTAATCATTATATGAATCTAATCTGTAAGTTTAAATTTATATATCTTTTTCCATTTTCCATATACAATGTTGCAAACCCATGCTTTCCTGTAGACCCTCTTTCAAACTTTGTATTATTTAAAAGATATTTTTCAAAAGCATCTCTGTTGTAAATATGATATGCAAGTACTTCACCATTATCTTTTACAATAACGTATCCGCCATTAGCTTCATCGTGTCCGTCCCATTCTTTTGACGGCATCATTCCTAAAGCAATCGAGCATAAAAATTTCTTAAATTTGTAAGCATAAATTCCTTTTCTTGGATATCCCAAAGGATTTTGTTCTTCAATGATTCGGATTAACTTATCACTATCAGTTGCTTGATTTTGATAATACAGCAATAACAAGTGTGCTATGATTTCTTCCATGTAGGTATCAATCAGCATCAAATTTCCTGAAAAAACTTTATTCTTCATATGACTGTATTTCATAGTTCCATTTTCAGTTATCATCTGTATTCTATCGAGAATTTTTGTTTTACTATCTATTGCATTAATCTGTTCAGCCAATTCATCCGATATGCCTGAAACTTCATAAACAAAATTTGTAGCACCTGATGCGTTCAGTAATGTAGGCGCACTTCCTAATTCTGATTTAATACTAAATCCACATATCGGCTCATATCCAGTGTTGATATCATGAATTTGCATCGTTATATCTGTCTTATCCGTTGACGGGGCAGATATTTTTGTACATGCTAATTCATTCATAATTGTATCCGACCCTGGAATCTCAAAAGCACGACTTCCACCTTCTACTATTTTTTCATACAGGTATGCTGCTCTTTTTGCCATCTCCTTTTGAGTAATTGATCTTATAATTTCTGCATTCCAGTGTATCTCAATTCCTTGCTCTTCTGAAACAATCACATACTCTAAATGTTTGTTTTCATCTTCCTGTCTTATAATTTTTAAAATGGGATAATACACATCCTTGATTTTTTGTAGTTTTTCATCAGCAGCATACAATTCGCCCGTTGACAATAACTTCAGAAGCACATACAGTTCACTCCACTCACCTTTATTGCCCGACAGTTTCATGTTTCTCCTCCTCACTTTCGTCCAAAACTTCTTTTATCTTTTGAGCAATTGCCTCTATGACATTAACAGTCACACTATTTCCAAATTGCTTATACATATGTGTATCAGCAAGATCCCATTTAAAATCATCAGGAAATCCTTGCAACCGTGCCCACTCTCTTGGTGTCATTTTACGAATATCTTCTGTGTTTATATGTCCTTTTATATGCGTTGTTGGTATCATGGAATGTTCCCTGTGATCTATCAAAAGATTTCCTTCTCTTCCCATACCACCACACACTATTGTTCCGGCAATTCCATCGAGTTCCCTGATAACATATCCAAATCCATGTCCAGCAGCTTCATGTCTAGCTTTATGGGCTCTAAGAGTATTTACATACACATCTGATAAATAATATTTTGAAGGTATTGGTGCATCATCTAATATATCTCTAATGCTAACATCTTTTTTATCTCCTTCGGGAAAGAGAAATTCTTTTGGCGCAATATCATTTCTAAAACATACTAAATAAATTCTTTCTCTGTTTTGTGGAACACCAAAATCCTTACTGTTCAAAATCTGATGAAAAACCGTATATCCAATTTCTTCAAATGCTCCTTTTATTACTTTAAATGTTCTCCCTCTATCATGGATAGTAAGACCTTTAACATTTTCGCAAAAGATTACTTTTGGTTTATGGTAATCGCAAATACGTACTACATCTTGGAATAAAGTTCCTCTACAACGTCCTTTATAATCATCTTCGAACCCGCCATGTTTTCCAGCCATAGAGAATGCCTGGCATGGAAAACCTGCAAGACATATATCAAATTCTGGGATATCTTTTTCATCAATTTGTGTAATGTCTCCTGCAATTTCTGCTCCAGGATAATTAAGTTTATATGTTCTCTGTGCTGGTTCATCCCATTCCGATACAAATGTGGTTTCTATATCGTCTTTAAACGCATTATCAAATCCTCTACGGATACCTCCAATGCCTGCAAATAAATCTATAGATTTATGCATTCTATAATTCCTCCTCAAGTTCCATTCTATCTAGCTTATTTTCAAATATCGTTTCTTCAATAACTTGAATGCATATTTCAGGGTGTTTTTTTATTTCTTTTCCCCAAAATCTAATAACCGTCCAGTTCAAATACAGCAATTCTTTATTGACAATATCATCTCTCTCAATATTTTTGCTTATCTTATTAATCCAAAAATCCGCATTTTTCCCTTTTTCTAATTGAGGTTTAAGAACTTCCCAATCTTTACCGTGGAAAAACTCACTATCGCAAAAAATTGCAATCCGATATTTCGTTAAAACTATATCTGGACACCCTGGTAAAGCCTTATAATTTTTTCTATATCCATATCCTTTATCACGTAGTGCTTTACGCAAAATACGTTCTATTTCCGTATCTTTGGACTTTATGCTTTTCATATTTTTATGCCTTTGTTCAGGTGTCAAACGATCCATTTTAATTCCTTCTATCGCTAAATATTACCTTGTTCCAATTTTTCGAGCATTCGTTGTTTTCTTGTATATTCTTCAAAGTACTCGAGTAAGGCTCTTTCTACTGCAACTGTTTTAGTTTGCCCAGCCTTATCACAAAATTGGCTAAGTTGTTCATATATTTCTGAATCGATACATACGTTTAAGTATGTTCCATTTTTCTTTTGTCTTGCCATTTTATCTCCCTTCCGTCTAAGCTATAAACAGCTACATTATACTACTTAAAGCTACCGTTTTCAACCCATTAAACAGAATGTATGTTTGTTTTTAGTTGTTCAAGCCCCCACTTATTCAATCAATGCATCCAGCATGACTTGAATTACTTCTTTCAACATCAATCCATCTCTTAATCCCATACGGTAATAGAATTCATTCAGATCACTGCATTTATTTGATGTTTCAGTCATGTAATCAAATAAAATTGTTCTCTGTTTGTCTGAAAGTTTTTGAAACATCTTTTGCAATTTCATTTCCAATTTTTCGTTGAATGGATCATATTGCTGTCCGTCTTTTTCTTGATAGACCTGCTCCATTCTCTCTCCGATAAGATCATTCATAAATTCTTCCATTTTTCCTGTTAATTCCATCTTTTTAATCTCCCATCAGTCTAATTTTGATTGCTTCCAGCCACACCACAATCCAGCCTGCGAGGATAGGCAAAACATACAGTATAAAGCCCATTGCAAGCATTCTGAATGCCTCTGTGCCTGTTTCCTGTCCGAATCCATACCCCAATACAGCTGTGATACAGATGATTCCCGACAGGGTATGAAATACCGTTGCAGACAGCCATGTGATGAACATAACCACCAGCTGTATGATTGTCAGGCATATACGCACCGGCAATAACAAAATTTTTATAATAATTCTTACAACTGCCATGACTGTCCGCCCCTTTCACTGTTTTAAATATCTACGGTAATTATCCAGAACAGAATCCGTAACACCATTTTTATATACTTTACGGATATCTGCGATTTTTTCATGTTTCAGCAGTTTCAGCCAGTCCAACAGGTCTTTTCTGCTGTTTGCGAAATTACAGCATCTTCCATCTGCATATTCAATCCTGTATCTCATAAGCCCCTCCTACACGTACACCATTTCAGTCAGTATCATTTCATCTACCCGGCTTCTTACATTATTTGCCTGGCGAACCCATTCCATTTGATTTCTGACTTTCAATTCTTCTGTAATGTCTTCCTGTTTCATTATCTGCTCCATAAGTAAATCTCTACGTTGTACGCATTGCTCATTTACATCTGCAAGATGCGTCCAGAGTTTTCCACTGAGTGACAAGTAAGAATACAGTCCACTCTTGTAATCTCTCAGATAGTTTCTGCGGAGACTTCCATAAAATCCAATATCACGTGTCTCTTCTGGTACTGCAATTAACGGTAAATAAATCTCTCCAACAAGGATATAATCCAGTCCATTCTCTGTATCATGAATCAATGGTGCTAATTTTTTCATATTCGATAACCTCTCTGCTTGTTTTCTTCCTGTCCTTGTGGTACGATCAAGCCGAAGCGGTGACAGGTAATTCCTGCTCCGGTTCGAGTTCAGTTGGCTCTGGTTCTATTTGGTAGGTAGGCTCCAGAGCCTTCTTTTTTTGCTTGTTTCTCCATTTCTGTGTACTGGCAGTAGCTTTCTTTCTGTTTTCCAGAATCTTTTCATACTCCTTCATAGCCTTCGGATCACCAGCCTGTGCAGCCTTTTCAATCTCTTTTGCTTTTTTCTGCTGTTTCTGATAACTCCGTTTTCGGCTTGCCCGGTCTCTTTCCCGTCTTGCCCTCTCCTTATCCAGAATTGCTTCATACTGCCTGATTGCTTCTTCATCGCCACCTTCCGCAGCTGCTTTGATTCTGGCACGTTCTTCTTTACGCTTCTGTGAACACTTCCTAGCAGCTATCCTCTGTCTTTCTCTTTTGGCTTCTGCTTTACGCTGTTCTTCTTCCTGTCGGGCTTTTCTTTCCGCCTTCAGTTCTTCTTCCGAAAAAGGAACTGCAAACTGTCCGATAAAATTGAAGTAAATATCTATCCGCTGTGTCCGATCAAGACCCTTTCCTACCGCTTCATGAACCATAATTTTATCTACAAACTCATTTAGCATTCTTGGGGTAATTTCCTCAAAGTCCTGATATTTCTTTACAAGCCGGACAAACCGATCTCCACCATCTTCCGATTTTTGATTCTGACCGAGTTCTTGTTCCAGTTCTGCCACCTTTGCTTCCAGTTCCTGTTGTTCATCGTCATATTCTTTCATCATGCGATTAAAATGCCTGTCCGGGATTTTCCCCAGTACATTTCCTTCATACAGGTTCTTTATCAAAGTATCTAACTCCTGAATCCTGTTCTTAGCTGATTCGACCTCTTTTTGTGATTCTTGCAGGAACTTTTCACTGTAAGTTTCTTTCAGCTGTCCCACCTGTTCCAGAAATTCTTTTTGATTCGTCAGAACAAATCTGGCAACTCTGCGGATAGAATCATCAACAAGCTGATCCAGTGCCGATGACGTAATAAAATGGAATGTACACTCTTTATATTTGTTTCCATATGCCGAGCATGAAAAACTACTGTCTGAATCATAGCGTTTCCCATCTTTTCTCTTTTGTGCTTCTGGGCTTCTGTAAGACATTCTGCTGCCACAGTCTGCACAATAGACAAGCCCTGATAACCTGTGTTTGTACGTGCCATTTGCCACACGCTTTGTCACTCTTTTTCTAAACTTTTGTGCCTGATTCCAAGTATCTTCATCAATAATCGCTTCATGTGTATTTTCAAAGATAATCAATTCCTCTGGTCTGGCTTTTCTTCGTTTCTTTGTTTTGAAGTTATCACAGATTGTTTTTCCAAGAATCGTATGCCCCATATATTCCCGCTTATCAAGAATCCCGCTGACTGCGGTAGCATTCCAGATATAAGGATCATGGTAACTGTGATTCCTACTCACTTCGCCTTCCTCATGCCGTTCCAGATATGCCGAAGGAATTAAGATATGCTCTTTTGTGAGAATATCTGCTACCTGTGCCGGACCATTTCCTTCGATTGCAAGCTGATATATTTTTCTTACAACTTTTGCTGCTTCTTCATCGACCAGCAAATGGTTTTTATCTTCTGGATCATGCTTATACCCATAAGGAATTGCACCACTGCATCTCTTGCCAGATTTCATTCTGGATTGAAAAATAGCTTTGATTTTCTTGCTTGTGTCCTTTGCATACCATTCATTCATGATATTCAGAAATGGTGTAAAATCATTATCCGTTGGTGTTGCACTGTCAATACTGTTGTTGATTGCAATGAAACGGACATCTTTCTCTGGAAACAGTATTTCTGTATAATATCCGACTTTCAGATAATTTCTTCCCAGTCGGCTCATATCCTTTACACAAATGGTATCAATCAGTCCTGCTTCCACATCAGCAATCATTTTCTGAAATCCAGGACGGTTAAAGGTAACTCCGCTGAATCCATCATCTGTATAGTGCCGGATATTCGTCAGTCCCTTTGCCTGTGCATATTCTTCCAGATAATTCTTCTGATTCGTGATACTGTTTGATTCCCCTTGCAGTTCATCGTCCTTTGACAATCTCTCATAGAGAGCTGTTAGCTTGTTATTTCGCTGTGCCACGCTTTCCACCTCCTTCCTGCGAAAATGTCTGCAAATACAGACAAATAAGCGTTTCTTCGCAACTTCTGTTTATGAAGCAACGTTTGTTTCTCTGTACTTTATATATTAAACCCTTCGGATCTGTAATGACCATGGAACAGTTCATCTGCATGACCGATGGTTTTACGAAAAAACGTGTCTTACCGGAACCACTGCCGCCGATGACCACTATATTTTTATTTCTTGCATACTTCGGCTGCTTCGGTCTGCTCTCCATGGTCAGTGCTTCTGTTGCTGTCAATGGAATGTTCATCCATGGATCTTCCGACATATAAGGCTTGATATCCTCTGCGGTTCCCCATCTGGCTGAACCATACTCGATGCCTTTCCGTAATTTCTTTGCGTCTGCCTGTTTCTGCCAGACCAACACTTTCAGAACGACTGCAACAACAATACCTGCTAGCAGATCTTTCCAGTTATTGCTTAACACAAAACCAGCAAAAATCCGGTCTGCGTGTTCCATTGCATATAAAAGTTTGTTCCCCATATCTTCTCCCGGACTGTTCCGGTAAAGAAAAAATGCCCGGTCTGCATAGAAAGCAGCCAGAGCATAAGGGATATTTGTAAGAACCAGTTTCTTTTTATCCAGGGCGGACAGCTTACCCCCGATTTTATTCTTCCACTTCTGCATCAGAGTTTTGCCGCTTTTCTTTTTCATCGACTCTGCTCCTGATGCCG
>CEAK01002426.1_pt1 | contig 12236 bp, 10 predicted proteins | sample 480681 | NCBI WGS metagenome assembly CEAK01 (sample SAMEA3182071, study PRJEB8094) | gut metagenome | biome: human; feature: gut; material: Stool; isolation source: human stools | place: Canada | collected 2011-12-06 | reverse complement strand
ATTATATAATGATTATAATTATCTGATATATAAGCTGTTAAATTAAAACTTACACCCTGTTATTTATCTTATAGAGAGAACTATATTTTGCTAAGCAAATTTAGTTTATATCAATATTATCCCTTCTTGTAGTTTCTCTTTAATAACCAGCACGATATCATTATAGAATTAAGAATGATGTATAATGACTATTAAATCGTATCCGGATCCTGTTTTACTTTGTTATATCCTTACTTTAGGAAAGTTTTAATGTGCAAAAAAAGTAACAGTAAATCATACATATCCTTTGATACATATTTCCGATTTACAGTTTCATGGCTATATGGTAGATTATCTTATCTCTACAATGATTTAAGAATAAGACTATTTGCCTTATCTACCAAAGAAGTATCCAATGAGGCGAGATAAATGCGGGTAGTGTTCTCCGAGTCGTGTCCCATAGCTTCACTGATAACAGACAAGGAAATATTTTTACTCTTGGCAATGCTAGCCCAGGCATGGCGGGCAACATACGTAGTTAAAGGTATAGATAACCCCAACCGCATCCCAAGTTTTTTCAGTTTGTGATTCACCAAATGGGCAGTTTTCTTGTACTGTTTCCTTCCGTCTACCTCCATATCTCGTATAATAGGTAGCAGGTAAGGGCTCCCCTGAGTATCATACCTGTCAATTATTTCTTGCATTGGCTTCTCCCATTTGATAAATAATTGTTGCCCCGTCTTCTGCCGGCGATAAGACAGAATTCCGTTCTGCAAATCTTTCTTTCTCAAAAAAGCCATATCAATGAATGACATACCACGGGTATAAAATGAAAACATGAAAATATCTCTCGCATAAGCCAGAGAAGGACTCTTTGTCAGATCAAGTTCCTTTAAACGGCGAATCTCCTCTAACGGAATAGCACGTTTGACCGTCTTGTCTATCCCTGTATAAACATATTTAAAAGGACTTCGCTGAACCGTCAAGCCCTTCTCCACAGCACGATTATAAATAGCCCGAAGATTCCGCATATAATAAGAGGTGGTATTCGGACAAATACCGGTAGACTTCAAATAACTCTCATATTTCATCATCAAACTGGAATCAACTTCTTCCAGCAAGACATCTTTCCCTTTCCGGAAACGTACGAAGCTGTTTAATGTAGTCATATAAGTTTCAGCGGTACGGTGTTTACCAATTTGATTTAACTCCTTGATAAGATGAAGAGTAAAGGATATGAAACCACTATGCTCTGTGGATGCACAATAAAGTTCCACCAAACTATCTGAAGTATAAGCAATGCCTGAACGCTCAAGACGGGTAATAATATTCTTCAGCCTTACACTATCCTCCAACAGAGAATTTTTCAAAGAAAGCAAGTAATCTCTCCGACTTTCACTGGTTACCGAAGACAGGACAACCTCCGAATGTACCGCGTCCCATTCCGCAGGAAACAACTTGTATCCGGTATGTATTTGTCTTACTATACGCTTATGAATCACTTGATAGAAAAGTGTACCTTCTTTCGTAGCGACGGAAGATGCACGGAATTTTACTTTTACTGTTGCCATACAAAATTATTTCTCAAAATCAATATAACCAAACGTAAACTCATAGATATTGAATGATCCGAATAAAACGTTTTATCCGAATTTTACAATAACCACTCTCTATAATTCACATTCCACTATTTCTTCACTACAGAACATACAATTATCGAAATAACTTGCCGCTTTACCTTATTTTAATAACTAATTCTTATTTTTTATGCAATATGTAACACTATCAGCGCTTAACAACAACACCACTAAATGCAAAAATCCCTCAATAATCTACTGATTATCAAGGGATATCCATGTGACCCCGGTGCGATTCAAACGCACGACCTTCAGAACCGGAATCTGACGCTCTATTCACTAAGCTACGGGGCCATTCTTTTTATGCGAGGACAAAAGTATAAAAAATCTTCTCATCTTCCTAATGATTCTTCTTTTTTTATAGTTATTAAGGTACCCACACCTGTTAACACTCTGTTATTTTGAAATGCTTTATAGCACATACTTTATCAATTTGACAATCTTTTAGAGAAATCTCAATACATATATCATTTTTATTCCTATCTTTGCCGACAATTAACATTTAACAAACCTATGAGTTACTTGATAAAACCTAAGAACTACAAACCGCTTCTCGACCTGAAACAGACCGAGCTGGGAATCAAGCAAATAAAAGAGTTCTTCCAATTAAACTTATCATCCGAACTACGCCTGCGACGTGTGACAGCCCCCCTGTTTGTGTTGAAAGGCATGGGTATCAACGATGATTTGAATGGAATAGAACGACCTGTTTCTTTCCCGATAAAAGATTTGGGCGACGCACAAGCAGAAGTAGTTCATTCACTGGCTAAATGGAAAAGACTGACCTTAGCCGATTATCACATTGAACCGGGATACGGTATCTATACCGACATGAACGCAATCCGCTCCGACGAGGAACTGGGTAATCTACATTCACTTTATGTAGACCAATGGGACTGGGAGCGTGTTATTACCGACGAAGACAGAAACGTAAACTTCCTGAAAGAAATCGTTAACCGCATTTATGCAGCCATGATTCGCACAGAATATATGGTATACGAAATGTATCCTCAAATCAAGCCGTGCCTGCCTCAAAAGTTACATTTCATCCACTCCGAGGAGTTACGCCAACTCTATCCGAACCTGGAACCTAAATGTCGTGAGCACGCTATCTGCCAGAAATACGGTGCCGTATTCATTATCGGCATAGGCTGCAAACTGAGCGACGGCAAGAAACATGACGGCCGTGCTCCGGACTACGACGACTACACAACAAACGGCTTGAACGGCCTGCCCGGACTAAACGGCGACCTGTTGCTTTGGGACGATGTACTGCAACGTTCTATCGAACTTTCGTCTATGGGTATACGTGTAGACAAAGAGGCCCTGCAACGTCAGTTGAAAGAGGAGCACGAAGAAAAAAGACTGGAACTCTATTTCCACAAGCGCCTGATGAATGACACTCTCCCGTTATCTATCGGTGGAGGTATCGGACAGTCACGTTTGTGTATGTTCTACCTTCGGAAAGCACATATCGGAGAAATACAGGCCAGCATCTGGCCCGAAGATATGCGCAAAGAATGCGAGGAACTTGATATACACCTTATATAATTGCTATGAACGTACAGATAGAAGAAAGTTGGAAAACACATTTGCAACCGGAATTTGACAAGGACTACTTCCGCACACTTACAGAATTTGTAAAAAGCGAATATAGCCAATATCAGATATTTCCTCCCGGAAGGTTGATATTCAATGCTTTCAACCTTTGTCCTTTCGATAAGGTAAAAGTAGTAATCATCGGACAGGATCCGTATCACGGACCGGGTCAGGCACACGGACTTTGTTTCTCCGTTAACGACGGAGTACAATTCCCGCCCTCACTGGTGAATATATTCAAAGAGATCAAAGCAGATATAGGAACAGATGCTCCTACCACAGGAAACTTAACCCGCTGGGCTGAACAAGGTGTACTGCTGCTCAACGCAACACTGACTGTACGTGCACACCAAGCCGGTTCTCATCAAAACCGCGGTTGGGAGACATTTACCGACGCCGCTATTCGTGCCCTGGCAGAAAGCAAGGAGCACCTGGTGTTTATCTTATGGGGCTCGTACGCTCAAAAGAAGGGAGCTTTCATTGACCGGAACAAGCATTTAGTGCTTACCTCTGCACACCCTTCTCCCCTATCCGCCTATAACGGTTTCTTCGGCAACAAGCATTTCAGCCGGACAAATGATTATTTAAAGGCACATGGAGAAACGGAAATCAACTGGTAGTTGAATACAGGTTGAGAGTTGAAAAAGAAAATGGCTGCGCTATTACCCAATGAATAGCACAGCCATTTTCTTTTTCCATAATATTGCAACAATGCAATTATATATCTTTCAACTCTATGCTTATCCTAGTACCACTGGATATTACTTTGCGTCTGGCTTCTCTGTTCATACTTCAAATCCTGAAGAATGCTTGCATTTGCCCGGATAGTAACATTATAATATCTCCACCGTCCGAAAGGTGAAAGACTGGCGGACAAGTTGAAACAGTGCAAATCACGGGAAATCGTACAAGAAGTTTGTGTGATCTCCTTTGCCTGGAAGTCGTAACCGGAGTTGAATGAAAGCGACCAGTTATTGGATATTTTCACGTTTCCATTCGCGTTGATATTATGTGTATACGTATAAGGATATCTCATAGAGTGGCGGTTAATAGGCTTCGTTCTATCTTCACGGATATTGAACGAATAACTAAAACTCAAAGACCAAGGCATTTTGAATACCTGATAACCGTCCGAGTCCGCTTGCGCATTCTCGACCTTCTTAGTGACAGTTCCGTCTTCCTCCGAGCCTTCCGAATCTTCATCATCACCTTCCGGCTTCTTCTTATCCTTATCTTCATCCTCTTTCGGTCCGAACCACTTCTTCCAAGTATCATTATTGAAAGTATAGTTAAATGAAGAACCATATCCCTGGAAACGTCCGAAGCGACCATACGACCACTCCGTCCGGTTACCGGTAACTACATTACCGCTTTTATCAAAAGTATAAGCATACGTAGCAAATGACGCATTCATATTAAAGGTATAACTCTTGGTCAACTTCAAACGAAGATTTATGCTCAAATCACTCCACGGCCGTTCCTTTGCCGCCATATTATAAGACATATTTGCACTCAAGTCATCAATAAGGCTCACTTTCTTGACCGTATCTTCTTTTGCATCGTAATACTTCATTTCCAAGTTATTGGCTATCGAGAAACTGACTGTTCCCGAACCTTCACGGGAAGGAACGCCATAAGGCTGTCCGGTAAAAGGAGAATAATATTGTGTATCACCGTTATAATCAGTATACTCCTCCCAATACTTGCTAAATCCCGGAGCACCGCTCAGGCTAACTTGTGGCGTAAACACATGACGAATCTGTATTTCCTTTTTCTTCATGAAAAGAGGTTTGTACATACCATACAATTTGGTGCTCAGACTCAAACTTGCCGAATAGTTGGATACCCGGTAGAAACCGTTAATCGTATCGCCCGGCAATGCTTCCAGTCTATGCGTTTCCTCATTATATTGCTGATTTACCTTACGGGTATACCAACGTTCCGTATAATTCACCGAAGGATTAACCTGCAAATATTTGAACAGAGTAAAAGTAGCACTAATAGGGATATTATGATTCATCGCATTTTCCCATTCGCTCAGTCCGGCTTTGAACAGACGGTCGTCTTTCGTACGGATACTGTTTGTCAGACGTCCTGTATAGCTAAGAGAAATCTTTTCATACCAGCGTTCTTCCCCGGCCGCTTTCTTGCGTTTGAACGGGAAGAGACGGCTCAACGATATATTCAAGTCGGGCAACGTCACCGCAATGGAAGAGTCACGCATGGTCTGTGCGATATTGGTCGTTCCGGAAAGCGTCAGACCGATATCAGGGAAACTGCGTGAATAACTGATACTTGATGTTTTGGTATTCTGAGTCAACAACTGTGAATTATAAAGGTTGTTGATATTTGAGCGTTCGTAGCTACTGGTCGAGAAGTTTACACTGGCAGAGAAAGTACTGTTCGGACTCGCCTTGGCATCCTGGCGATGATTCCAGACAATCTTAAAGTCCTTGGCAACTGCATAATCCGGCATCCCTTTGTCCCCAGTCTTAGTGACCTGATAATCCGCTTGCAGCGTACCGGAGTATTTATATCGTTTATTATAGTTGGTCAATCCGGAAAGTCTCCACGAACCTTTGGTAAAGATATCTCCCGTCATTTTCAGGTCCATGATGTCACTGATAGCAAAATAATATCCGCCTTCTGCCAGACCGAAACCGCGACTGGAGTCGTCCATATAAGTCGGCATGATGAAACCGGAAGAATAGCTGCTGGAGAACGGGAAGAAAAAGAACGGAACAGCCAACGGCAAAGGTACATCTTCCACCACCAAATAGGCAGGTCCCGTCACTACATTCTTTTTAGGACGCACCTTGGCCCTTGTCAACTGCATATAGAAGTGAGGATGGTCATGGTGGTCACAAGTCGTATAGCGCCCATGCTCCATAAAAATTTCATCATTGGCCCCCTTCTTGGCTTTGCTTCCGGTCACGTATCCTTCCCCCTGTTGAGTTACGATTTCGGTGATTCCCGCTTTTTTAGTTTTGAAGTTATACCGGATAGTTTCCGTATCATAAGCGGTATCTCCCTCTTTAAATACAGGTTTACCTTTTTCCACTCCCAAAGAGTCTTTGATACCGTAGGCGTGCACCGTGCTGCTATCCAGATTCATTGAAATAACTTCCGCTGCCAACTCTATATTCTGGTAATTAACTTTTCCGCTACCATACAACGTAGCGGCTCCGCCCAAAGTAAAAACTGTGGAGTCGTTAGATTCATAAATAACCGGTGCGTCGAGCGGTTGTTTCTTCTTAGCCGGTGCGATAGAGTCCATGCGTACCGTAACCGTATCTGCTTTCAATGAATCATTTCCGTGGAGGGAATCATTCTGTGCAGTATTGGGGGCAATCATTCCTCTTCTTCGACGTTGAGACGTAGCCTCATCGGGAAGCATCAGTAAGACAATCAGCAGTATAGATGATATAAGTATTTTTGCTTTCAATGGCGCCATTAACTAATAGTTTACGCTTGAAGTGGCAAAAGTACATAAACTTCACCAATTATGAGTTAGAATCTTCGTTATTTAATTATTTTTTAGTGCTATAAAAAGAGAGAGCACCATCTGTCAAAACGGCTTAGGCCTTCTTCACCATATTTAGCAATACTATGACGGGCTTTCTCTACCGACTTTTCTTCGTCCAGGTGAGTCTTAGAAAAGAATTTATCGGCAAAGCAGATTAACTGTTCTTCCAGAGTTATGGGCAACATCTCGCGATGGGGTACAGGAAGCTGCTGGTCGACAATGTCCTGCAAGGATAGTCCGGCCCCTGTATGGCGTTCGCAAACCAGTGCATGCTGCGGAAAACCTTCTTCACGCAAGATTTCAGCTCCCAAATAACCGTGAGCTATATAAGGATGCGAACCGAAACACTGAATCGTAGGCGCATCGGTCTGAAAAATACCGATATCATGTAATAGGGCGGCTTCTTTCACGAAACTCCGGTTCAAACGTAGTTCGGGATGCGCATCCAGTATTTTCATGGCCTTTCCGGCCACAGAAAGACTGTGTATTACTAAGATTTGCCGCTGCTCCGTATTTTCCGGATAATACTTATCAATGATTTCGTATGGATTCATGTGCTCTATTTTTTGTTCTCTTGATGAGAAATTAATATTTTTGTGCAATATTACAAAAAATCACCGACATGAGAAATAGAACTTCCCTCATTCTTTTTTTTCTGTTTGTTACAGTCTTTCCTGAATGCATTAGCGGCAAAGTTGTCGCAGGCGCCGGACGCTTCGAACAATATCTGCCGTTCATTCAAGGCAAACGTGTCGGAATGGTGGTCAATCATACCTCTGTTGTAGGAACGGGGCAGACTCATTTGCTCGACACTCTGTTGAAACAGCATATCAACGTAGTCAAGGTATTTGCCCCCGAACATGGTTTCCGTGGAAATGCAGAAGCGGGGGAGACTGTGAAAGACGGCAAAGATTCCCGCACCGGAGTCAGTATCGTCTCTCTTTATGGAAACAACAAAAAGCCGACTGCCGCCCAACTGAAAGACATCGACGTTATTTTATTCGATATTCAGGATGTGGGAGCACGTTTCTATACCTATATCAGCACAATGTACTACGTAATGGAAGCCTGTGCAGAAAACAATAAGGAAATGATTGTACTAGACCGGCCCAATCCGTGCGACTACGTAGAGGGTCCGATACTCAAACCGGCCTACCGGAGTTTTGTCGGTATGCTTCCTATCCCGGTACTCCACGGATGCACTATCGGCGAACTGGCACGAATGATTAACGGAGAAGGCTGGATTGCCCACAAGAAAAATCCTTGTTCATTAAAAGTAATTCCAGCCACGGGTTGGATACACGGAGAACCCTATTCGCTTCCCATAAAGCCCTCTCCCAACCTGCCGAACGATCAGTCCATTCGCCTGTATGCGTCACTCTGCCCGTTTGAGGCTACCCGCGTCAGTGTAGGGCGGGGAACGACATTTCCTTTCCAAGTATTGGGCGCACCCAACAAGAAATACGGAGATTTTACTTTCACTCCCCGCTCTCTCCCCGGTTTTGACAAGAATCCTATGCACAAAAATGTAGTCTGCTATGGCGAAGACCTCCGGAACGCAGACGATGTGAACGGATTTACACTCCGCTATTTCCTGCATTTCTACCGTTTATCCGGCGAAGGTGCCGCTTTCTTCTCCCGTGCCCGGTGGTTTGACTTGCTCATGGGCACGGATAGTGTACGTAAAGCTATCCTCAGAGGCGGTTCGGAAGAGACTATCCGAAATAGTTGGCAAAAGGAATTACAGGATTACAAGAAGATGAGAAACAAATATCTTCTTTATGAATAAAAAACAAGTATCATACTTTCATTCTTTTTCATAAATCCCTTATAACTAAAGATATAAGTATGATAGATAACTATTATCTCCGGTATCTATCATACTTATACTATTAAAATGAAGTATCTATTTTACCTCCAAAGGTACGACATGATAATACGTACCATACGTTTTCCGTCTGGATTTCACCCCAAGCCGTTGCAAGATACGTCCGAAATAAGAAGCCTGTCTGGCAGAGAATGTCATCTTACTTGCTTTCTGAATCCGTCGCAGGATGTCGATAGCCAACAGCCATTCACCTTCCTCCTCTTCTTCTGCCCCACGATAATAAACCATAAATAGCTGTTCAATAGCGGGTGATTGTTCAAACTCACGATTGCTTTCCGTCATGATAGCCTCTTCTTCGGAGTCAAACCAATAACGTTCGTTATGATAAAGCAGTTCCAACGCCTGTGCATACAATTGTTCATAATCAATGGGACGCGACACATCTATGCCTCCCGTCATATAAATGCCGATGAAACGACGGCTACCGGAAGTATCTGTCAACAAATCCCGATGATTGCTCGTAGCGATGAACGAAGCATACCGGCGAAGTTCTTCCACCGCCGAAGCATTCGGACGGCGCGTGTTCACCACCGGTTTTTGCAGAATATGCTTCAGAAAAGCCTGCTGGGTGGGACTTATCTGGTCGAATTCATCCATATTAATAAGCAAAAAGCGATTCAGATACAACTCCGCATCCCGCTTCCGACTGAAATCAATGCTGTCCGTATAGTACGCCTGTAAAGCAGGAGGAAGAAGCATTCTGCAAAAAGTGGACTTCCGGTATGCCTGCGGGCCAATCAGCAAAGGCGAAGTGCTGTTCGCATGTCTTTTATCCATCCCCATCCAATGGGCAATCATGCTCAGGAACCATCGCCGGAACAACGGTGCCCAGTGCGGATTATCACAGGGAACGCGGTTAGCCAGTTCCAGAATCCGGTCTTTACCATCCCAGCGAGGCAAGTGGTACAAGAAATCCTCCACAGGATGATAGATAGGCACATGGTCGGAATCCAGATAACGGATGACATCCCTGTCCCACATTTTCACTCCTTCACACATGGCGTTCATCGTAATACTCGCCAATACCCGCTTGTCTACCGGGCGAAAATAGAAGTTGAAACTATGCCGTTCGCGATATTCCACCTCCGTGGTCAACACATTGTATCGGAATTCATAACGACGCTTCATAAATTCATCCATCTGCATGGCGAAAAGCTGTTCGGCCGTCAAACTGCTCTTCTTTCCGAATCCTTTGGCGGTCCGGTATACACTTTTCACCGTTTCGCGAATCAGCAACTCGTCCGAAGGGAGCCTGTAATGCGCCTTCGTCCACCGCACGGTATCTTCTTCGGGAATACCCGCCCGGAAGCAATGCTCCGCCAGACACACCAGCAACGGTTGTATATCGTCTCCCTCCCGATATCCGTCCAGTTCCTCAAGCGCCCTGTTGAATGCAGCGGAGAAAAGCACCGACAACGCTTCATAGTTCTCATATCCGGGCGCCATTCGTTGCAAAGGAGAATCGGTTTCCCGCGTTCGCCTGATGAAAGCCGTTTCGGAGGGAAGGCTGACGGGCTGTTTCATATAAATGGGCATCGCTTCCGGATTGAAATAAAGTTCGGGATCGTACGTCAACCGACAATATTGTTCGAGCAACGGTTCTTTCAGTTCAATATCAAAAGGCAGTTGCGGCTGATAATATTTCACGGCCGTCTGATAAGCATGCGCATGAAAAAGCTCTACCTGCTCGCGTGAGACCGGCAAGCGATCGTCCGGATAAGTGAACCGTACCCATATTTTGACAGATTTACCGGAGGAGCCTGTGAAAGCGAGGAACGTTTGCGGAAACTCTTTGACTAATTCCTTTATCTCGTCGGCTTCCGTCCTTCCCGAAAGATGATTGACTTCCATCATCACTACGCCGTTATATTCGTTCAAAGTCATCACTCCTTCTTTACGGACAAAAGCTGCGGCAGGAATCACTTTGGGAACCTTACGCACCCCTTCAATCGAATTTCCCGGAAGAGTATATCTCAAAGCTTCCCTCATTTTGGAGACAGGTTGCGCCTTGACTTCCGTTTTCATCTGCTCCAGAAGGAGCTCTATTTTCAACGTCCGTAAGGTATTTACCTTGCCATCGTCTCTGACTAATGTTATTTTCATCTTTTTTTATTATTCATTCTAGTAAAAGGGAAAGCTGCACTATAACTATACAAAGATACAACAAGCACTTCGTCCAAACAAATTTCCGTATCTTCATTTGCCGCATCATACGGTTTTATTTTACAGAAATAATACTTACTAAATTTGCAAATAAAGCCGGGATAATGTATCTTTGCAGGCAGTAAGACTTCAGCCCGCATACGTGTGCCGTACAGCCCATGTATGCGGGCTGTGCAGTTTACATTCGCGGGCTGTACAGCCCACAAATGTGTGCCCGAAAAAAGCAGCTGCTCCAAGCTGATTATTCAGGCAGCAGAGGTAGGTTATCTTACTGCAAAACAAGCATTAGAGCGCCTTTGGAAAGGCATTTCACCCACATTAACCAATAAAAGAAAAGAGATGTACGCAAAGTATGATTTTCGCAAAAAGCCGTCTTCAAAAGAAGATGAAGATAAACAGCCGTTGTATCCCCGCATCGTATCGAACGGGACTATCGACTTTCAACGCATTGTAAAAGAGATCGCCCAGGCTTCCAGTTTTACCCCGGCAGACATCGAAGGAGTTCAGCTGGCTATTGAAAATAAAATATCTGAATATTTAATCAGTGGTTATCACGTTCAATTGGGCGACCTCGGATATTTTTCAGCCAAGTTGAAAGCACGTCCGGTAATGGATGCCAAAGAGATACATGCGCAGTCCATCTATTTCGACAATGTAAATTTTCGTCCTTCATCTTCTTTCCGAAAGAAGGTTCGCGGATTTGTAGAAAAAGCGAAGTCGGGATTTGCACATTCTGCCGAAATTCCGGTGGAAGAACGTCGTCGCAGGTTGGAGAGATTTCTGGATGAACGTCCGATGATACGACGCAAGGAATATACGCAACTGACGGGACTCCTGAAGAACAAAGCGCTGAATGAGTTGAACGGTTGGGTGAAAGAAGGGGTACTCGACACCATTGGAAGCGGTAGCCATATAATTTATGTGCGGGCAAATACTGGGAAAGATTAAACAATAAAAGCAGTAAAACAGGAATGACAGATGCTCATTTTTCATGAAGAAAGTATGATAGATACCGGAGTTCGGAATGATCTATCATACTTATTTATCAGGATACCAGCATATTAGCAAAAAGAATGAGAGTCATGAAAGTTATTTTTTGCCTTAAGAAACGGTACAGTTGGAAAATAGCGGCGAAAATCGTGACAGTAGCTCCTAAATATCGGTTATTCACCGATGCAACTACAATGTACTGCAACCATTATTCCATTTCCTTCTTTCTCTTCTTCCACAGTTGCCACGAATTAATAATATTCGGTTCATCCGACATTTCGAGTGATACGGCAATCATGTAGGGCATATAATCTTAGTTTAAAGTAATGCTCATCCCTAAATCCATATGCCGTTCTTTTCATTACCTTTATTTTGTTATTGATACCCTCTACCTTTCCTGTTGAGATATGGCAATCATACCATGCAAGTATACCGGTTCTGTGTGCCATTATGG
>CEAK01006404.1_pt1 | contig 12386 bp, 6 predicted proteins | sample 480681 | NCBI WGS metagenome assembly CEAK01 (sample SAMEA3182071, study PRJEB8094) | gut metagenome | biome: human; feature: gut; material: Stool; isolation source: human stools | place: Canada | collected 2011-12-06 | reverse complement strand
TTCAACCCGAACTTCCCGCAATATATGCTGGATATCGACGCGGCTGCCTGTAAGAAAGCAGGCCTCAGCCCAAGCGCCATCCTCAGCACCATGCAGGGATACTTCGGAGGTCTCTACGCTTCCAACTTCAACAGTTTCGGTAAGATGTATCGTGTCATGATCCAGGCCGAACCGAATGCAACCAAGAATTTGGAATCACTCTCCAGCATCAAGGTGCGCAACGGTAACGAAATGGCTCCCATCACTCAATTCGTGTCAATCAAGAAAGTATATGGCCCGGACATCATCAGCCGTTTCAACCTTTACACATCCATGAAGGTAATGGTGGCTCCTGCCAGCGGTTACACTTCCGGTCAGGCATTGGCCGCCATTGCAGAGGTTGCCAAAGAAAGCCTTCCGACAGGTTTCGCCTACGAACTTGGAGGTATGGCCCGCGAAGAGGCTGAAACCAGCGGCAGCACTACCGGTCTGATTTTTGTGCTCTGCTTCGTATTCGTTTATCTGTTGCTGAGTGCGCAATATGAAAGTTATATCCTTCCGCTTTCCGTATTGCTCTCCGTACCGTTCGGTTTGCTGGGCAGCTTCCTGTTCGTCAGCGGTATAGGCTCATTGGGCAACATTCCTGCACTGAAAATGATTTTGGGCACTATGTCCAACGACATCTATATGCAGATTGCCCTCATCATGCTTATGGGTCTGTTGGCCAAGAACGCTATCTTGATTGTAGAGTTCGCCCTTGACCGCCGCAAAATGGGTATGAGCATCACTTGGGCTGCCGTACTGGGTGCAGGAGCCCGTCTGCGTCCTATCCTGATGACCTCATTGGCCATGATTGTGGGTCTGCTCCCGCTGATGTTCGCCTCCGGTGCAGGAGCCAACGGTAACCGTACACTGGGTACATCGGCCATCGGCGGTATGTTAATCGGTATGATATTGCAGATATTCATTGTGCCTGCCCTGTTCGTAGCCTTCCAATACCTGCAAGAGAAGGTTAAGCCGATGGAGTGGGAAGATGTAGATAACTCGGATGCAGAACCTGAGATTGAACAATATACAAAATAGTGATTACTAATCATTCATCACTAAACACTAATCACTAAAATATAGCTTATCATGAAGAAAATAATCACTCTGATGTGCGCAACTGCCTTACTGAGCAGTTGCCATATCTACAAATCATACGACAGGCCCGAAGATATCACAGTGGAAGGCCTGTATCGCGACACCGTTGCCGGTGGCGATACACTTGCCGCCGACACTGCCAATTTCGGTAATCTGCCTTGGAAGGAAGTGTTTACAGACGCCCGGTTGCAGACGCTTATCGAACAGGCACTGGCCAACAATGCCGACCTGCGTAGCGCAGCACTGACCGTAAAACAAGCTCAGGCAGCATTGATGTCCGCACGTCTGGCCTATGCCCCGATGCTGGCTCTCTCCCCTCAGGGAACAGTGAGCAGTTGGGATAAAGGGAAAGCCACACAGACCTATTCACTCCCTGTGACGGCAAGTTGGCAGATCGACCTGTTCGGCCAGTTGCTGAACCCCAAGCGCAAGGCACAGGTTTCCCTGAAGCAGACACAGTTCTACGAGCAGGCCGTACAGACGCAGGTAATCGCCAACGTAGCCAATATGTACTACACCCTGCTGATGCTCGACCGCCAGTTGCAGATCAGCGAAGCCACCTGCGATATTCTGAAACGCAACCTCGAAACCGTAGAAGCCATGAAAGAAGCTGCTATGGCGAACAGTGCAGCCGTAGAGCAAAGCCGTACTGCTTATGCGCAAGTAATGGCTTCCCTGCCCGACATACGCCAAAGCATCCGCGAAACGGAAAACGCATTATGCCTGATGCTGAACCAGCCGGCGCAAAGCATTGCACGCGGCACGTTGGAAAGCCAGGAGCTGCCTGCCGAATTCTCCACCGGAATTCCTTTGCAGCTATTGTCTAACCGTCCCGACGTGAAAGCCGCCGAGATGTCATTAGCCGCAAGCTACTACGATACCAACAGCGCACGCGCCGCTTTCTATCCTCAGATTACATTAAGCGGTTCTGCCGGCTGGACCAACAACGCCGGATCCGCCATCGTCAATCCCGGCAAATTGCTGGCCTCCGCCATCGGTTCGCTGACGCAGCCTCTGTTCTATCGCGGCGCCAACATAGCCCGTCTGAAACAGGCAAAAGCACAAGAGGAGCAGGCCAAGATCCAGTTCCAGACCACATTGCTCAAAGCCGGAAATGAGGTGAGCAATGCCCTGTACCAATATCAAATGACCTCGGATAAAGCCGTTTCACGCGAAATTCAAGTGAATTCTGCCCGTAAAGCTGCGGAAGATACAAAAGAATTGTTTAACTTAGGCACGTCAACCTATCTGGAAGTCTTGTCGGCCGAGCAATCTTACCTCAGCGCACAACTTTCAGAAGTGGCTGATACCTTCGACCGCATGCAGTCTGTAATCAGTCTGTATCAAGCATTGGGCGGAGGGAGAGAGAAATAATTATAAATGATGAATTCTGAATCATGAATTATGGACAGCCCTATGCTGCCGGTTCATGATTCGAAATTCATAATTCAAAATTAGAAAACATGATTAGTCCATTAGCATCTGTAGATTCAACCGCTAAAATCGGTAAGAATGTGACCATTCAGCCTTTCGCTTACATCGAAAGAGATGTGGAAATCGGTGATGACTGCGTGATTATGTCAAATGCAAGTATCCTCAAGGGTACTCGCTTAGGTAAAGGAAACAAGGTACATCATGGTGCCGTACTGGGTAGTGAGCCACAGGATTTTCATTACACAGGCGAAGAAAGCCGATTGATTATCGGCGACAACAACGACATTCGTGAAAATGTGGTTATCAGTCGTGCGACACACGAAAGCGGCTGCACGCGCATCGGTGACAACAACTATCTAATGGACGGCGTACACCTCTGCCACGACGTACAAATTGGCAATCACTGCGTATTGGGCATCAAGAGCACAGTGGCAGGCGACTGCCGCATAGACGACTGCACGATCCTGAGCAGCAATGTCATCCTGCATCAGAACTGCCACATCGGTAGTTGGGTGCTGATTCAGGCAGGTTGCCGCATTGCGAAAGATGTGCCGCCTTATATCATTATGAATGGCAACCCGGCAGAATACCACGGCATCAATGCAATGGTGCTCCAACACAAGCATCAGGTCACCGACCGTATTCTGCGCCATATCGTAAATGCTTACCGCCTGGTGTATCAAGGAAACTTCAGTGTGCAGGATGCCCTGCAAAAGATTGAAGACCAGGTCCCGATGAGTGACGAGATACACAACATCATCAACTTTATCCGTAACTCCAAAGGTATAGCGAAGTAGTTCCCCGTACGTATAGCATGTCTCCGCATTCCAAACTCTCCGTAGCCGCTACGGAGAGTTAGAATGATAGCTTCATTCATAAAAACCAAAGTTTTATTCTTATAAATCAAACCTTCATTTATAAGAATAAAACTTTTATTTTAAGACTGAATGGCAACGGAAGCAACTATCCCCTACGAAGCCGGCAGGTTGCCATAGGATAGTGGTTCCCTCTTACTCGAAATGCAATTCTCCGAAGAATTCCGGACAATGAAAATTCGGTTTTTCCAAATCAATGGGACTCCACGACAAGAAATGGGGAGTCTGCAACTTATCACCGCATTTATAGAAGTTGGCACGAATCGTCTTACCACCCAGTGAGGTGATGTTATGCATGAAGAAAGCCGAATAAGGTATCACCAAAGCTACTTCCCAGCTACACTCTCCTACCCGCTCCTCAAAATCCTCACGCCCTAAAGAAGACCAGCGCTGCACCTTATCGAGCACCTCCTGCGGCGCATGCCTGCGACCGTTCCGCCCTGCTCCCGCACCGATAAGCAAGCGTCCCGCACAGTTACATTCCATATTATAATACACCCCGTCTTCCGCAGGAACGGAGAAGAACTCCACACACGAATCTTCCCAGACAGGCCCGTTGTCCCTGCCCGCTACGGCACGTATGCTGTTTTCTTTCACTTTATAATGAATCAGGATAGCATTATCCGCATAAGCCATGCGGAATTTGACATCCGGACAATACGGATATGCCGCCCAGTTCACTGTATTAACCGGCTGAAAAGCCACTTTTTCTTCATCCAAAAGAGCAGGAACCGATTCCACCGGTATGTTTGCCATGCTCACTTTCTTGACATCCAGTTCTTTCATCATCTTATTTTTGGAGGTTAACGCGAATAAGGGGAAAACACAGCACCCCATTACCGCTGCTATCATATATCTTATCGAATACATGAGGCTATGAACTCTTGCATTTCCGGAGTATGCTCTTCCACGCTTTGCAGCAATTTGAACTGCGCTTTGGTGCGCACCAGGTTGTGTTCCGGATATTGAATCTTATAGTATGTATCACCGTTAATGTAATCGGCAAGGAAACGCACACATTGCATATAGGGGAACAATGCGGCCGCATAAGGCAAATTCTCTATCTCCACCGGCAGCAGGAAAGATTTGGCCGACTCCAGATAGCCCTTTGTGAAAGCCTTGAATATCTCCATATTGAAATTCACGTTGGAGAGGTCTTTGTCATCTTCCAGCCCCGTATTGGCTCCCGAACGCAGAAAATCGCCAAAGTCGGAAAATACAAAACTGGGCATCACCGTATCGAGATCAATGACGCAGAGCACATTGCCGTTTTCATCGAACATCATGTTGTTGACTTTCGTATCGCAATGGCAAACACGCTTGGGCAACTTGTTTTCACGATGCAAGCGTTCCGCCTTGCACATTTCATCGGCGCGACGCTCAATTTCATCCAGAAAATACCGCACTTCCCCCACACGTCCGGCAGCATCGGCCGCCACAGCATCATGAAGCTGCTTCAAACGGAATTCCATATTGTGGAAATTGGGGATTGTCTCACCCAGACGGTCGGGAATATCGGCAAGCATGGCCTGGAAGTTGCCGAAAGCCGCACCGGCATAGTATGAATATTCGGGATTGACCGTTTCGTATGTCCTCGCATTGGGAATAAACGCCATGACACGCCAGTAATTCCCGCCGTCGAACCAATAAGTCTTTCCATTGCCGGCAGGAAGGAAATGGAGCACCTTACGCTCGATATCGCCTTCACCTTTTTCTTCCAGTTTCCTGCGGATATGAGTGGTTACGGCATTGATATTTGCCTGCAACATCTCTACATCTTGGAAAATGGCATGATTGATGCGCTGCAATACGTAATCGGGCGCATCGACTTCGAGTGTGGTTACTTTATACGTGTCATTGATAAGCCCGGCTCCTAAGGGCTTGATTTCTTGCACTGTACCTGTTAATTGGAAATGAGATACGATAGATAAAAGGTCTTTCATGATAATTAAGAGATTAATTTATGGTACAAATATACCTTCTTTATTAGGTATAATCAGTTTATAATTGTTCGATGAAGTTCCAAATTTATACATTTAAGCAGACATAACCTCAAAATCCAAATAATAAATGAGATTCTTTGCCTAAAATATTCATATATTTGTAACTGAAACCTTAAAAATGACTCAACGTGCAGAAGCTTATCATCAGACTACTCTTCATTTTAGCGGGCATGGCTTTCGCAAATGTATATGGCCAGAACATTACTTTCAACCACCTTACCACTGACAACGGGCTATCGCAATTCTCCGTAAACAGTCTGTACATCGACGAAAGCGGTATTCTATGGATTGGCACGCGCGAAGGGCTGAACCGCTACAACGGGGAAGACATAAAGACCTATAAATTACAAAAGAACGATCCTAACAGCCTTTTCTGCAATACAGTACTGCGTATTGTGGGCAACCGCAACGGAAGCATCTATCTGCTCTGTACCGACGGAGTGGCCGAGTTCAACCTTATCACCCAAAAATTCACAACCTTACTGCAAGGGAGCATCAACAGCATCTACTACAATAACGGCCTTTTCATCGGTAAAAAGAACGAAGTCTACCGGTACAATGAAGAGACCGCCAACTTCGATCTCTACTATCAGTTGCCCAACGGCAGTCTGGATATCTTTTGCATGCACATTGACAAAGGTTATTTATGGATAGGCACTACCACCAACGGTGTATACCGCCTGAATATAGACAAAAAAGAACTGGAACACCCCATTCGGAAAGGGAATATCATCAGCTTCTATCGGGACAGCGGAGGAGAATTATGGATTGGTAGTTGGGAAGAGGGACTGTTCCATGTAAAGACAAACGGAAAGATCGAGAATTTCAAGTACGATGCCAAGAACCCGCACAGCCTTTCTTCTAATTTCGTCAGGGCCTGTTGCGAGGACAATCTGGGAAATATATGGATAGGCACCTTCAACGGACTGAACCGTTACAACAAAAGTACCGGTTTGTTCCAAAACCATACCGCCAACGACATACAGAGCGACGGCCTTACACACTCTTCCATCTGGTGCATTGTAAAAGACAATCAAGGCACGCTCTGGCTGGGAACTTACTTTGGCGGTGTCAACTACTTCAATCCGGAATATGAAATCTATACCCGCTACTCTTATTCTTCCAACGAAAAGCAAGGACTGAGCAACCCCGTCGTAGGGCGTACCATCGAAGATAAAAACGGCAACCTATGGATAGGAACCGAAGGCGGAGGCCTGAACTATTTCAACCGCCGTACACGCGAATTCAAATGGTACCGCCCTCAAGAAGGACGCAACAGTATATCGCACAATAATGTGAAAGCACTTTATTACGATGCCGACAAAGAAATTATATGGATAGGCACTCACTTGGGCGGTCTGAACAGACTGGACATACGCTCCGGGCACTTTACCCATTACCGCATGGAAGATAACAACCGGCAAACTCTCCCTTCGGATATTGTCCGCGACATCATTCCTTACAAGGACCTCCTGATTGTAGCGACTCAAAACGGAGTGTGTCTCTTTGACCCAGACAGCGGAAAGTGCCGGCAACTGTTTAAAGACAGCAAAGAGGGGAAATCCATAAAAATGGTGGCGGATATACTACTCGATTCGGAAGGTACCCTGTGGATTGCCGCCACCGGAGAGGGCGTGTTCAACTATCGTTTCGATACCCGGAAACTGACCAACTACCGCCATGACTCCGCCAATCCGAACAGCCTTAGTAACAACAACGTAAACAATATAATGCAGGACAGTCAAGGCCACCTGTGGTTCTCCACTTCGGGCAGCGGCCTGGATCTATATCATCCTGCAAACAATGACTTCGAAAACTTCGACAAAGAGAAAAACGGCCTTGCCAGCGACTGCGTCTACGAGACGCAAGAGTCTGCCGCCAGTGGCAAATTACTGCTTATCACCAACCAAGGCTTCTCCATTTTTGACTATCAGAACATGCATATTAAGAATTACAGCGCCGAAAATGGGTTTCCGCTGACAGCCGTCAACGAGAATTCGCTCTGCATCACCCGCGATGGCGAAATTTTCCTGGGTGGCGTACAGGGCATGATTTCTTTTCATGAAATGGAGCTGAACTTTACACCAAAACCCTATAACATCATCCTTTCACGCCTCATCGTCAACGGACAGGAAATACACGCAGGGGACAAAACCGGTATCCTGCAACACTCCTTGTGCCACACCCGGGAGATAACGCTCAATGCAGACCAAAGCATGTTCAGCATAGAGTTTGCCACATCCAACTACATACCTGCCAACAAAGACGATATCATTTATAAACTGGAGGGCTTCTCCGACGAATGGACCAATACGCGCGGACTGCACTCCATAACTTATACCAATCTGAACGCGGGCACTTACACCCTGCTCATCAAACCGGAAGAAAAGGATGAAAGCCTTTGCCCGCAAGCGAGGCTCATCATCCATATACTACCTCCGTATTACAGAACAACCTTTGCCTACTTCATCTACCTCATCCTAACGACGGCAGTGTTATGGTACCTGATACGTACCTACAAATCCAGAATCAAACTGCAAGAATCCCTGAAATATGAGCAAAAACACATTCAGGATGTAGAAGCATTAAACCAGTCCAAACTGCGCTTCTTCACCAACATCTCGCACGAGTTCCGCACTCCGCTGACGCTGATTGTGGGCCAGGTGGAAACCCTTCTGCAATTACAGAACTTCACCCCCGCCATTTATAACAAGATATTAGGCATTTATAAGAACAGCATCCAGCTACGCGAACTGATCACCGAATTGCTCGACTTCCGCAAGCAAGAGCAAGGACATATGAAGATAAAGGTCAGCCCGCACAATATCGTGAATTTCCTATATGAAAACTACCTGCTGTTCCTCGAATATGCCAGCGCAAAACGCATCAACTTCAACTTCGAGAAAGAAACCGACGAACTTGAAGTGTGGTACGACCAAAAGCAGATGCAGAAAGTCATCAACAACCTTTTATCCAATGCCATTAAGCATACGGAGGAGGAAGATACCATTACGCTCAGCGTGAAAAAAGAGGAAGACAACGTTGTGATCCGCGTAAAAGATACAGGAAGCGGCATCGATGCAAAAGAAATCGACAAGATATTCGACCGTTTCTATCAGATAGATCCGGTTAACTCCACCGATGCCGGGAAAAGCGGTACGGGCATCGGACTGGCGTTGACCAAGGGCATCATAGAGCTGCATCATGGCACTATCCGCGTAGAAAGCGAACTCGGCAAGGGAACCAGCTTTATTGTCACCCTGCGTTTAGGCAACGGAATTTTTGACGCAGAGCAAATCAACCCCAACCCGGATTGTGTGCAACAAATAGAAATACCTAAACCGGAAACAGATGCTTTCCTGAAAACGGAACTTGAGGAAAATGCACCTATCAAGCGTATCCCGGATGCTAAAATGCTAATCGTAGAAGACAACGATTCCATCCGGGAAATGCTCGCCAATATCTTCAAACCATTCTACCAGATACTGACAGCTACCAACGGAGAAGAAGGCTGGGAACTGGTGTGCAACGAGATGCCCTGCATTGTGGTAAGCGATGTGGTGATGCCCAAAATGTCGGGAACAGAGTTGTGCAAACTTATAAAAAACGATTTCAACCCCTGCCATATTCCCGTAGTATTGTTGACCGCACGTACCGCTATCGAACAGAATATCGAAGGCTTGCGCATCGGTGCGGACGACTACATTACCAAACCATTCAACACAAGCCTACTGATTTCCCGCTGCAACAACTTGGTGAACTCCCGTATCCTCTTACAGGAGAAATTCAGCAAACAGCCGCAGGCAGCCGCCCAAATGCTCGCTACGAACCCGATTGACAAAGATATTCTGGACCGCGCCATGGCTATCATCGAACAACATTTGGATGATACGGAATTCAACGTCAATGTCTTTGCCAGGGAAATGGCAATGGCACGCACCAACCTGTTCACCAAGTTAAAAGCAATCACCGGACAGACTCCCAATGACTTTATTCTGACTATCCGCCTAAAGAAAGGTGCCCTGATGCTACGCAATAACCCAGAACTAAACATCACAGAGATCTCCGACAGGATAGGATTCAGCTCTTCACGCTATTTCAGCAAGTGCTTCAAAGATGTCTATCATGTCAGTCCGCTGGCGTACCGCAAGGGAGAGGAAGACGACAAGGAAAAGGAAGAGGAAGGGAGCGAAGAATAGGTTTTACATGTTTTGGACTTTTCATGCCTCTGTGTGTACTATTCTATACACAGAGGTTGGAAAAGAGCACATACCTTTGGAGCGGAAATCAAACTTTAAAGCCCAAAGACTATGAAACATTTATCTAACCTCCTACCATATCTCCCAAGCGCAATCCTCTTGGCGGGATGTGGCAATCATTCCAAACAGACAGCTCCAAGCAGCCAATTGCAAAAGCCAAATGTCATCTATCTTATTTCGGATGACCTGGGCATTGGCGACCTTAGCTGCTATGGCGCCACAAAAGTAAGCACTCCGAATATCGACCGCCTTGCCGGTCAAGGTATGCAGTTTACCAACGCTTATGCCACTTCCTCCACAAGCACTCCCTCCCGTTTCGGCCTGTTGACAGGTATGTACCCCTGGAGACAAGAAAATACCGGCATCGCTCCGGGTAACTCCGAACTGATCATCGACACAGCCTGCGTTACAATGGCCGATATGTTCAAAGAAGAAGGCTATTGCACAGGAGCCGTTGGCAAATGGCACCTGGGATTGGGGCCTAAGGGCGGAACGGACTTCAACCATGAAATCAAGCCGAATACGCAAGACATCGGTTTCGACTACGAATTTATAATTCCTGCTACTGTGGACCGCGTACCCTGTGTTTTCGTAGAAAACGCCCATGTTGTAGGACTCGATCCCAAAGATCCTATCACCGTCAATTATAATCACAAAGTAGGCGACTGGCCCACCGGGCTTGAAAATCCAGAATCAGTAAAAATGAAGCCCAGTCAGGGACACAATAATACCATTATTAACGGTATTCCCCGCATTGGCTGGATGACCGGCGGCAAATCGGCCCTCTGGGTAGATGAAGACATTGCAGACATTATTACCGGCAAAGCTAAAGATTTCATCATTTCACATAAGAATGAACCTTTCTTCCTGTATATGGGCACACAAGACGTACATGTTCCCCGCGTTCCTCACCCACGCTTTGCAGGGAAAAGCGGTTTAGGACCGCGCGGTGACGTCATTCTGCAATTGGACTGGACCGTTGGCGAAATTATGCGTACCCTCGACAGCTTGAACATTGCCGACAATACAATCTTCGTATTTTGCAGCGACAACGGGCCTGTCATTGACGACGGTTATCAGGACCAAGCTCTCGAATTGCTGAACGGACACACGCCCATGAAACATTATCGTGGCGGCAAGTACAGCTCGTTCGATGCCGGCACCCGTATTCCATTCATTGTCCGCTGGCCCAATGGGATCAAACCGGGCAAACAACAGGCCCTATTCTCCATGATTGATGTATATGCTTCATTCGCAGCCCTGCTGGATCATCAGCTTCCCACAGGTGTCGCCCCCGACAGCCGCGACCAGCTTGATAGCTTCCTCGGTACGGATACCGCCGGGTGCAACTACATAGTGCAACAAAACCTGAACAATACCCTATCCATCATCCAGAATAACTGGAAGTATATCGAGCCAAGCAACAAACCGGCCTTGGAATACTGGACAAAAATAGAAATGGGAAACAATCCCGAACCCCAACTTTATAACCTGTCCATTGATCCTTCCGAGAAAAACAACGTGGCTAAGGACCATCCGGATAAAGTAAAAACACTCTCCGCCCTATTGGAAGAAGTGAAAAGCGCAAAGAACCAACAATATCGACAGACACAAAACTTCTAACCTAATCTCTATGTCGATAATCAATTAAAAGACTTTAATTGATTACACTTGAATGAGAGAGAAGGATCGTGAGATTCTTCTCTCTTTTTAGAATATCGCTCTCTTCATAAAAGATACGGAATAAAAACGTATCTTTGCAGCCATGAACAATAATTTATTACCTATACATTTCGCTCCGCTCCAAGGCTATACAGACGCGGTATATAGGCTGGCACACGCCCGTATATTCGGTGGCATCGACACTTACTATTCCCCTTTTGTACGTGTGGAACATGGTGAGATCCGTCGTAAAGACGCACGCGATATAAGTTCGAAGAATAACCGGGAAGGAATACACCTGATTCCCCAGCTGATTGCATCACAGCCCGACAAGCTGGAACAGATAATCACTCTTTTCATCGAGAACAATTATCAGGAAGCAGATATCAACTTGGGATGCCCTTTCCCAATGTTGGCCAAACGTCACAATGGCGCCGGAATGTTGCCGTATCCGGACGAGGTAAAAGATCTGCTGACCGCCGCAATAGAAAAATACCCTCAAATCCATTTCTCCGTCAAACTCCGGCTGGGTTGGGAAAATGCAGAAGAATGCCTCGCACTGCTGCCATTGTTCAATGCCCTTCCTTTGACACATATCATCCTACATCCGCGTTTAGGGAAACAACAATACAAGGGAGAGGTGGATTTAAGTGGATTTGAGGCTTTTTATAACGGGTGCGAAAAGCCTTTATTATACAATGGAGACCTGCATACAGTGGAAGATATACAAACGATTACAGAACGCTTTCCAAAATTGGCAGGAGTAGTCATAGGACGTGGCCTGCTCGCCAATCCTGCCCTGGCATGGGAATACCGACAAGGGAAAAAGCTCTCTCCCGATGAGATAATTGAGAAAGTAGGACAGTTGCATGCAGAAGTTTACAGCACCTATGAAGAGTTACTGCAAGGCGGAGAAACACAGTTGCTAATGAAAATGAAAAGTTTTTGGGAGTACCTGATGCCCGACGGAAACCGTAAAGCAAAAAAAGCCATACACAAAACCAGTAAATTAGCCAATTACCGGATAGCAG
>CEAK01025658.1_pt1 | contig 12480 bp, 19 predicted proteins | sample 480681 | NCBI WGS metagenome assembly CEAK01 (sample SAMEA3182071, study PRJEB8094) | gut metagenome | biome: human; feature: gut; material: Stool; isolation source: human stools | place: Canada | collected 2011-12-06 | reverse complement strand
GTTTGCACCCGTCGCCCAGTTCGCACCCGTCGCCCAGTTTGCACCCGTCGCCCAGTTCGCACCCGTCGCCCAGTTTGCACCCGTAGCCCAGTTCGCACCCGTCGCCCAGTTTGCACCCGTCGCCCAGTTCGCACCCGTAGCCCAGTTCGCACCTGTCGCCCAGTTTGATATTGCGCGCCTCAAATTCGGAGGATAATTCAGAAAGTTCATTGTACTGAAAGGGTGTCCAGCCTTTGCCTGAAACCCAGAGATAAATTGTTTTCATGGTTGGTTATCTTTGTGCTTAAATTTTAAAACAGTTTATGGATTAAAATACAACCACCATTGACGGGAACGGAGCACTATTTTTTTGGCCCCCGAATTTTAGCCTCCCCTTTATAAATCTAATTTCCCGTGCTTTGTGGTAAATAAATTCGTGAAAATATCGAGTATCTGTACGCGCCGGAATCAACATTACAACTATTGTGTTAATTTTTTGTGCCTCCATGCAGCATTTACGAACCCATGCGTATATATCCCGACCGTATGGCGGATTGCAAAAAACAGTATTCCCGCCCCAATCTTGTCGGAGCCCGTCCTGCTCTTTGGTGTAGAATTTAACACACTTAGCATTATGCGGGGTGGCGCAAGGATCAAGTGTAAAATTAAATTCACTATTGAGTTTATCATAGAAATCCTGTGGTGTAGCCCATAAATCGGTCTTAGATGAAAACATCGTTTCTGTATTCATAAATTAGTTTTTTTGTGTTTAACTTTCCGATTAGGTATACAGGAGATCCAGCCCCAGAACGGTATGCGCCGTTTCAAGTAGTTCGGATCATCCTCGTGGTTGTATGCCTCTGTCTCGAAGCAGGTGTAGTAGTACGCGCCCGGATAAGGCGGGATAATCACTTCGATCAGCCACGAAATGCCGTAGCAAATCCATCCGGCGAAGAGAATGCCGACCACCGTAAGCGCCCAGCCCCACCAAGCGAAAGAGCAGCTTATGGCGAGTGGCAGGAGGATTGCAGCGAACAGCACGGCCAGTTCGATCTGCTGGGCGCAGTGGATTCCTTCATGGCGGCGCGTAGTCTCGTCCATGCTCCACGCCATCGGCTTCCGGGTAAAAGACCACAAAAGCCATGTTACCCAGTTAAACCCCTTGAACGGGATCAACTTGTTGTGAACTTCGATAGGTAGTTTCATCACAGGTTCAATTCATAGCCGTTAGACACTATCCACTCAATACGGTTGCACAGAAGTTCTATCAGGTTATCGCCCATTTCATCCCCAATATTATCGGCTTCTAATGGGGTAAGTACGGGGGTGTAACAGAATCTCCATCCACCGCCAACCACTGCTTTCAGTGTCAGTTCGTAAGTGTTGTGGGCGTCCTGAATCACATTCGGAAGCACCTTTTCCAGCAGGTCGGCGTCCGTGAAGGCGGGATAGTACTCATGCCCGTCATCAATAAGTTCTTTAAGGTCGATGCCCGAGGAAGCAAGCTCTGCTTTAAACGACGGAATGTCTGCGTTATTCACATACACCATGCTCGCCTTGTCCGCGGGCACTCCCAGCTCGATCAGCCGCTTCGACTGCTCGATGCTCGTTACTTGGTCTGTCATAATTTTTGCTGTTTTATAATAAACTCCATGGGATTAGGCATGCAATCTGTATCATAAGATCGGCATTCTGTTATTGATTTACCTTGGTAGTTACAGCGTTGAGCCTTTGCACGACGAGAAGCAATACTTTGTTTTACGGCTACGCTGTCGTATCCTAAGTTCCATCCCCTACGACGTAACTCTAAATTTTCTATGCTCACATTTCGCAGATTGCCGTCGAGATGATGCACAACATAACCATCGGGTATTGCCCCGAAAGTAATCTCCCAGATATGGCGAGCCACATTACGTAGCTTTCCGTCTATTCTTTTAATCAGAACACCTTTAGCCAAATATCCTTGGGTATTTTTACGTCGATGCACACGCGCTGCTGTGCATTTAGACAAAGCCGCCATGCTCATCCAGTCCCGCTGGCGACGTCCTTTATTATGAGGCACATGACCTGATTTATATTTACCTTTATTGGGCATAGCAGCTATTTTATGAAGATGCAATTTAGACTTGTTCAATCCCAAACGAGATGCTTTGTTAGCAATGGAATTCACAGAACGACCGAGCAGAATAGATATATTGGAATTCTGCATGTCAGAATAAAGTTCCTTGAGCATCGCCTCCTCTTGTGGAGAGTATTTTATATTCGTTTTTTTCATCTTTCAATCGAATTATTTGTGAAAAACAAAGGGGATTATTTAATATGTTTGCTACTAAGTATATGGACGAGCACTCTTCTGTTAAAGTATCTTCATGAAATACAACACCTTGAATACCACGAACGCTGAGATTGAATAATAAAAAAGGAATGCTGCGACTTGATTTTTCAGAACAAATGTAAATGTGATCAATAGGACTGTAATTAAATAGCGAATAATTGTTACGCGATCTCCACCAATGACGTATCAACAGAGACCCGGTGCCGGCAGAGGGCTCATAGGTGATTTTGGCTGAATCTGACGAAGATATACGCAACAGGACATCCGAAATAGATTTTGGCGTAAAGTCCTGTTTCAAATCCTTGCGTTGTGCGTACAAGCTCTGATAAAAATCATAAAACCAATCATAGCTTAAATCATTCGCATACATATCACATATAGCCCGGTAAATAGGATCCCGGTCGGAATCGCCGTAAAAAAGAACTTCATTTAGGCGATATGGAATAGAATCTACGGTTTCGGCTCCCAATATGTCACATAGCTGTTTCATCAATTCAAATACTTTTTATGGCTTGATTTCACATTTTCAACATCCGTAATAGCATACAACGTCGTTGTTTCAATGTTCGAATGACCTAATAATTTTTGTACTTGATCTATCGGCATTCCGCGACTCAAAGCCATGGATGCGGTAGTCCGCCTGAAACGATGCGGATGTACGTCTGAGACACCGGCCCGCTTCCCTATATCATGCAGAACCTGCCGAACATAAGATGTGGATATATGATTCGATGACCGAGATGCAGGAAAAAGGTAACAATCTACGTGACCATGTGACATATGTGCCAGAACGGCCCGTTTCGCTTTGGCATTTAAATACACATAGCGTTCTTTACCGCCCTTCCCCAAAACCTTCATTTGCATATTCTGAAAATCTATATCCCTAATGCGTATTTGAACCAACTCCGAACAGCGAATCCCTGTTGAATAAAGAAGTTCTACCAGAGCATGTTCAAAATTATTTCTGACAGAACCCCGGATAGCTTCCATATCGTCATCCGTAAAGGGTTCCTTTACTCGTTTATCAACTCGAATAGATTTTATTTTAAGCATCGGATTGACCTGAACATATCCCTCTGATGATGCCCATGAAAAAAAAGACGATAATACACGTCGTTCATTATTCAGTGTCACTTTACTGACTTTGCCCAAAACACTACGCATGGCCAAATACCACCGCACAACATCCGAACTGATGCATTTAAGTGATTGATTCGGAAACTGGGTGGTCGTCGAGGCGAAAAACTGCTTTAAAATTTGATGGTAATACGCTATTGAACGAGGACTGAATCCTTCGACCGACTTGGCAACTAAAAAATTCTGAACGACAAATTGTGCTTCGGAAATACATTCCGGTTGATACGAAACTATAGAGGTTGAATGTTTTTCAATACGATAATCTGAGCAAACAAGTAAGAGGGATTCAACAATACGGCATACTTGATCCGTGGTAAAAAATCCCAAAAGCTCATGTTTTATCCGAGAAATATACTCTTCTTGACAACTCATTATTTGATTGTTATCCATCTTTTATTCGTTAAAGGTTAACTGAGGGGACTGGGGCTTTCAAGCGCCACAAATACACCCCATTCACACGCTCAAGAGTGAAATTATCTTTAAGAGAGCCGCCCAAACGACGGAATCGAATGTAGGCCATTGCTTCATCCCGTGTGTAATACTTTTCCCCGGATTGCACACTTGGCGGCCCGCCATCCTTAAGCGCCTTGTCGAGTTTTGCGTAACTGACAAAAGCCGTATAGGCATTCGTGTGTTTGAGGTATGCCTGCTTGCTTTGCATGGTAGCTATCAATCGGCGAATATCTTTCACGTTGTAGTCCTGCAACAGCCACACGGCCTGTGCTGCAGTTATGGGCTCGGGCATCGAAGCAATACATGGCGCGTTCGTGGCGATCCATTCTATGAGTTCCACGGCCTCCGTCTCTTTTCCCCCTACAACCCCCTTTTTAGTATCTACCAGTGTGTGTGTATATTCTTCTATTCTTTCTTTCTTATATTCTTTAGTTGTGGTTATTTGTTGGTTATCTGTTGGTTGTTTGCTGGTTGTTTGTTGGTTATCTGTTGGTTGACAACCATTATCAAAACCATCCTGTGCTTGTTGGTATAAGTCATAATTACAGACAGTTATGATAGTATATTTGCGTGTTCCCGACTTGGTTATAAACCCGCAATTATCCAGCTTGTCTATTGCGGTGCGTATTTGCATCTCCGAAAGTCCTGTCTCTTCGGACAGCTGTCCTCTGCTGGTTACCAATTGTCCGCGGTCAATGATTAAACCCTTCCACTTCTTGGCCCGGTAATTTGCCTTCAAAATGAAATGCAATGCCAGCCGTACGCAGTTCGTATCCGGATACCACTCCCAATCGAGGAAGCTGCGGTACATCTTAATCCAACTGTTATTTGAAGTGTTACACATTGCGAATTAATCGTTTGTAATAATTGATCTTATCGGACATCTCCGACCTCGACATTTTGAATACGCTGTGCTTACTGCGTTCAAGTTCTTCAACGACTGCAAGTCCGTATTTTCGGATCAGTACTTGGCGGTAAACTCCAATGCGACCAGCAGAATGCCTGTTGCAAACCCTGCATTGGGCGTGACAATTCCTTTCGTCCCATCTCGTAGACCTGTGAGCTCGGTCTATATAGTGCCCGCAATCGCATGTTTCAGGCGCTATGGGCGCCCCGCAGGTGATGCAGAAACCTCGCCCACCCGGACAGTCTCGATGACGTATAAAAAGGCTGAAAACACGGTCGTATTCCCGTTCTAAATCTGTCATGCGTTATAGCCTATTTGGCGCATCTGCTCCTTCTCGAAACTCAGTTGCGTACGTAGTATGTCTACTTGATGGACACACGTGCGGTTGATCCTGTCGAGCATGTTAACGACCTTGTTCTCCTCGGCACAGGACGCCCGAAGTATTTCTTTTTGGATACTCGGCGCCAGAGGTATCAGGTCTTTCAGCCGGGAGGCTTTCAGCATCGCCAACTCCTGTTCGTATTTCGCCTTCGACAGGAGATAGCCGCTACGCGCCATACGCACACTCAGTTCTGACATGCGCTGTGAAATTGCCTGCGGCTCAGTAGGCGGTTCTGCTTCAATGAAGAGCTGCATTTCCTCGATCTCTTTAAGTTCAGATGTATCCATGGCTTAGAAGGGAAGATCGTCGGGGTCAGATTGCATTTGGGAGGTAGTAGAGGTGCATGAAGCCTGGGATTCCCTGCGCCCCAAAATCCTGACCGTATCGGCCATGATCTCCGTGATGTATCGTTTGATGCTATCTCGGTCGGTATAGTCGCGGGTTCGCAACCGACCTTCGACGTAAATCTGCGCCCCCTTCTTCACGTATTTATCCACGATATCCGCGGTATTGCGCCACGCCACCACATGATGCCACTCCGTTATCTCCTTTACGGTTTTTGTTTGCCTGTCGGTGTAACGGTCGGTCGTCGCCACACTCAGGCTGGCAACCTTGGCGCCCCCGTCCAATACACGAACTTCGGGATCAGAACCTACATTCCCGATGATGATGACCTTGTTTACCATATTTTCGTTGTTGTTTTTTGGCGAATATTTTTAACCTGCGGATGGCATCCCACTCGCGCGTGGATTGTTCAGGGAGCGGACGAAGCATATCAATCGCCCGAATCACCCTGCGCATATCGGAATTGGATACATTCATTGCAGTGGTTTTTTAAAAGTAGTCTTGATAATAGTCTTGCTCGACCTGGCGGGCGGGAACAACACTTCCCCCGTCTCCGGATCCGCCAAGCCCGATGCAGGCATACTGCGCAGCATCATCTCCCGCTCTTTGATGTCCACTTTTAAAGCTTCAAGCGTTTCATACATATCTCGCAGTTTGCTGTCGCCGCACATAGAATAGTCGTATTTTACGCCCGATTCGGCCTCCTCCAGCCGGCAGTCCCCGAACTGGTGCGATTTGCCATATTTAGACAGTTCGCGGAGTGTGATATCACGCACCTGCGTATCGTCCTTGAATTGCTTGATCGCATTCTCCATGCGGCTGATCTGGATATGCGCCTCGATAGGGCTGATGTCGCCATTTACGACGGCGCTGATGGCCCTGCCCGCGAGATCGGCAATGGATGCCGTATCTCCGAATAGTGTTATCTGCTGATTCATGCTTTATTTTCCCTCGTTAAATTGTAATATTCGGTAACTTTGACATTGACTTTCGGAAGCATTTCTTGATCGACGATATACTTGGACTCCAAGAATCCGACTAATGAGAATCGCTTATTGGCTCCTTTGGCGTTTTCCTTAGCCTTGATTATCTCTTCGAACAAGTCCAAAGTCAGCAATTCGTCAGTAAGCGTAGGCTTGGAAGCCGGGCCGACATCCTCATGCCGAGGCAGCCGGTCTACGTCATCTTCATCAGTGGCTATATGAAAGTATTTGAGAATGAAATAACGCTCCCCGTAGGTCATTGCCGAGCCTACACCTTTGTCCCAATCATTCTGCCCGTTGGCGCTCCATTCGCATACATCCTTCTCTCCGGATTCCACGTCAATCCAAGTGAAACGCATCTTTACACTCGATAGGATTTCGGATTTAGGTCGCTGATCCCGGCCTACGGTATAATCCTGACGGATATTTGTGATGTCGAGAACCTCCGTTTTGAGGATCACACCGAGTTCGTCCATCTTGGGACGGACGATGCCAAGTACTTTCGAACCGCTGATGTACTTGTAATTATTTCCATCAGCATTCGGAAGCAACGCCCTGACGCTCCTCTGGATTTCCAGCAGTTTGCTATAGATTCCCATGGTTATAAGTTGTTTTGTTCTCCGTATTCTTTTAGCCGGTGCAACTGCCCGGCGTGCATGCCACCGTCGATATCCTTGACCTCGATGATTTCGATGGTATCGCGGTCTACTTTGAAATAGGTCTCGCAAATATCCATATAGCTGTCACCACCTTGTTCTTCGTGGACTTCGTAGTGATGGATCGCTTTGATGTCGTATATTTTGTAGGCCACCGTATAGACCCGCTTGTCTTCGTCACCGCGCATATCCTTCTGAATGGCTTCGCGGATAGCCCGATAAATCAACTTTAGGTCTACCTCCATCAGCGTTCTGGCCCTCTGGGAGAATGGCGTCCGCTGACCCGTTATATGTTCGCTCGGAATATCATAATACTCTTCGAACGTCAGCACCGGGGACGTGGTAGTCGTGTAATATTGCGTGTCCATGAGCTATCGTATTTCAACCCGGTAAATACGGGGCTTGTTCTCGTTCTTCAATGCTCGGTAGATGGCCTTGGATTGTATCCGGACAGCCTTTGACCGCAGGCGGTATTGGGCTCGCCAAATGCGCCCCTTTATCGTCGTCCACACGCATTTAACCGTGATTTCCGTAAACTCATTCATGGCTTTCGAATATTGAGGTTAGCAATTTTCCAATCTCCTTTGCGCGGTGCTGATTGGATAGCACCCAGCCGAATACCACGGCAATCGGCGCGATGAACGCCAACAAGGTGATAAGATGTGCCATAGCGGCCTGTTTTAACGGTTGGACTTGGAGGGGAATACCCGGCTTACGAGTATGGTGCCGACAACGACAGCATACGCGGGATAGAGCACGCGGAACTGAGCAAGGAAACAGCCTAAAGCATGCTCCTCGCACGTGGCGCGGATAACGTTGGTGTAATCGACCCTATCAGATGAAAATAGGGGTTTGTTGGCCTTCAGATGGCAACGGTAGAATGCGGTGCGGCTTTTCTTCGCGCGCGGTGTGGTCTGGGTGTTATTTACCCGGGTACCACTTGTGTTGTTCTGTCGCATTTGTTGAACACAAGTTAGGTTAATGTATGGTATAAAAAGAGGGCGTGCCCCCTAATTCTTGCGACAGAACCACAACTACGTAGCGTAGAAGTGCAACGGGAACACGCCCAAAAGACGTTCGTATATTTCTAATGACTACGTAAAGTAGTTCTGTCGCAACAGCAAAGATAGAAAATCATTTCGAATCTGCAAAATTATTTGCCATCGGCATCGAAAAAAGGTATCGACGGCTTCTCCTTACGGGCGATTCGGTACATCATTTCAGCCTTTGCGCCGTTGATGATCTTACCCGCAATGTTAGCAATCTCCGATGCCTCTTTGATCTCGATCTCTCGTGCCCGAAGCTCTGCATACACGCGGCCCAAATCGGCCGTCAATTCCCGGATGTTCTTAATCTCTTTCATCGTTTTGTTGTTTTTTGATTTCTCGGTATAACTTTAGTTGAATACGTTTGTAGTCGATTGTTTCGGGGGTTACGGGGAGGTTGCAGCGCTTTAGTTTATCCATTAAATACCCGTCAGTCAGATTCTCGCGTTTCTTTCGGTCATACGCCCGGTACATTTCGAGATTAGCTGCGTAATACTTGCTGGCATTCGCCCGGTACTTTTCGAGATTAGCGGCGCGCCACTTACGGTGCTTTTCCCGCGCCTTTTCGGAATTAGCTGCGTAATACTTTCTGGCATACTCCCGACACTTTTCGGAATTGGCTGCGTAATACTTGCGGTCATACTCCCGACACTTTTCGGAATTGGCTGCGTAATACTTGCGGTCATACTCCCGACACTTTTCGGAATTGGCCGCGTAATACTTGCGGTCATACTCCCGGCACTTTTCGAGATTAGCGGCGCGCCACTTACGGTGCTTTTCCCGCGCCTTTTCGAAATTGGCTGCGTGCCACTTACGGTTATTTTCCCGCGCCTTTTCGAAATTGGCTGCGTGCCACTTACGGGACTGCTCCGCCTTGCATTGTTTGCAAATATGGCTATGACCTAATACGCATTCCTTATTCTTCGCAAACTCTTCCAACGGCTTTTCCTGCCCGCATTTGCGGCAGACGCGGGTAATGTCATCCATAATTTCTTACTTTTAGGGGTTATTCGTAGATAGGACGCCAGCCGACAATACTACTATGGCGGTAATACTATTGCGACGCAGGGAGGATTAGAACAGCCGCCCCTGAACATTATCATCCGGACGCCTCACAGCATCCGCCCACCGCTCGTGTACGAACATCTTTTCTACGCGTTTTATCGTTTTTGATGATGAATAGGTGCATGCTTTGTCAATACTCGCAAAGCATATAAAGTCGTCCGGCATGGAATATTCCGAAACGAACACCGGGAATTCCATGCTGCGCAGCCATCTATAAAATCGTTCATGGTCGAAATCGTCGATATACCCCGACGTGTTAGCATACGGCGGGTCGCAGTATACCGTCGCGCCCGGCGGTATAGCAACATCGCTGTAATCCTTTCGGGACAGTTTCAGTCTTTCCAGACTTTGCAGTCTTTGCAGTCTTTCCAGACTTTGCAGTCTTTCCAGACTTTGCAGACTTTGCAGACTTTGCAGTCTTTGCAGTCTTTCCAGACTTTGCAGTCTTTCCAGACTTTGCAGACTTTCCAGACTTTGCAGACTTTCCAGACTTTGCAGTCTTTCCAGACTTTGCAGACTTTCGTTTAAGGACGCCCACGGAATAGTTAACGCCGGTAAAATTTCTTGCAACTTCTCGTATTGTTCAGAGGATGGCAACATCCATTGAGATTCGCTAAAATAATGCCTACCCATATAATTCCCAAGGTGTCGGTCGACATCTTTTTGCGTAAGACCGGATAATTTCAGGGCGTCCTGTAAATATTTTCGCAAATACGCTGATTTAACCCGAAAAACATCTGTATGTATCGCCTTTGTATTCAATGTGCCGTCCGCATTGTATTGAGGTGCCACGTCGCACGCTGCGCACAACTTCAGCACCTTTTGCGTCAGCTCTCCTATTTCATCACGGACTTTTGCAAATTCCCGGACAAATCCTTTCCATGCCAACCGCGCGCTCGTGGGCGTCCCCGCGAAAAATACCGCGTGCAGGTGCTTCTTAAACCGCTCAACCTCCGGATCATACAGATATGACCGCATACCATTCCCAAAGCTCCAGCAAAGCCGCACGTAGGGGTCGATGTCTTTGAGACGGAAGAAATCCTCCCGACTGATCCATCGACATTCATTCCGGTATTTCCCATCGATGGCATCACGGAAGACTTGGGGATATTCCGTAATATCGTTTGCAATGAAACGCCCGAATTTACCAGACAATATGGCAGCGTGAGTTACCGCACATCCTCCGGCGAACAAATCCACGAACGTATGCGACGCGGGAAGATTCGAAATAACCCATTTCGCAATACTATTCTTAGAACCCTTATAAGGTAATCCGTAATTCATAACTAATCTAAATTCAATGCCATCCTCCGCGACCTCTCGGCATTCTTGAGGTAGCGTGTTTTGTACTTCTCATTGGCCTTGTCGGGTGTAACCCAAAGCACCGTGTTGTTGTCGAGCCGTAAAGGCACCAGTCCTTTGTCTTTGAGCTCTTGAAGATATTTATTCATGGTCGTTTGATTGTATCCAAAAGAAGCGGGGGCTTCTTACTGCCCCCGCGGTGGCGGCGTTACTGTGCTTCGCGCCGCCGATTTGCGTTCTTTATCTCCCGTTTCGTGGGCTTAGCCCGCCTCGGCCTTGCTACTTCCTTCACGCAGCCTCGGATTGTCGAGGGATATACCCTCTGTCAGCTTCCGTTGTGACAGACGCCCAAGCGCCCGATCAAACTCACAACATTAGGGCTAGAACCCCGTTGAGCTACCCGGATTCGAACCGGGAGTACCGCCTCCAAAGGGCGGTGTGTTAACCATTACACCATAGCTCAATAAATGCCGCCGACATCTCCACTCACCCACGCCACCGCGTAGGGCTTTAATGCCGACGGCACACCATCCGCGTGCTTCACAGCAGGCCAATGGCAAATACCAAACTTAAAATGCGATTTGCGGATTATTGGCAGGAATCCGCTACCTGTGGCATATAGTACTCGTTAAACTGTGTCGGCCGTCCGTCTTCCGTAACGGCCCTCTGTTTGTTCGAGCAAATGGAATATCCCATTTTCCGGAGCCGACTGATGATCCGGCGCAGCTCCGTTGTGTGGTACAGCCTCTCAGCCTTGCGAACAGTCAGCCTGCCGCCGGCCTTGAGATAGGCCAGAATTTTATTTTGAGGATCGTGTTTCATGGCCTTTGATGTATTTGCCGCTTTTCCCACGGGTACGGTCGAATTTCCTGAGCCTGCCTTCCAGTTCGTCGATGCGCTTGTACAGGGTATCACGTGCTTGAGTGAGCGCCAATACCTCGTGTTCCCGCTCGATAAGGCGTCCATCCGCTTCATTGCGCTCGCAAAGGCATGTAGCAAGCCGCACCTCCAGGTCTTCGATCCGTTTCCACATTTTCCACCTGGGCGTCAGGTCGAAGCATAGAAATCTCCTCTTCCTCAAAGTGTTCTTCTCCATAGTATAATTGTTTTAAGGTGTTGCAAATAAGCCCGCGCGCACTGTAACTTTAAACTCCATTTCAAAACTGCGCCACCGAAAAACGCACGCGGGCAAGATGCAGACCTCACGCCTAAAATGAAATAACCCACTGCTGAAAGAACGGTGCGCAAGGTCTGCCATAGAGCCTGGATAGGCAGTCAAGCCACACCAGGCGTAATAATCAATACGGCTCTCCGGATTACTCCGGGTCATCGCTCGTTCATTGGTATTTATCTGTTGCCAGCCCTTCTGCGCCAAGTCGCTCGCCGGGTTTTACATCCGCTCGGATGGTTCTCGTGTATCAATGTGTCAAAGAACACAGAAATTGCTTTTGCCTTGCGGCGGGGTTAGTGCCAGCAATCAAACCCCTCACCTATGCGGTGGCTATCTTGGAAGTGCGGCAGGATTCGAACCTGCAACCTGCGCCCGGAAATGCAAGGTCTTTCAACCTCTGTGCTTCTATTTCGCATCCCTGCACCGCTCTACCTTTGAGCTACACACCTCGTGCTGTTATTTGTCCTTTACCTTCTCAACCTTCCACGTCTTGTGCATGGTGGCGATCAGGTCTATATACCCTTTGTATTCCTCCATCTGCTCGGGACTATAGCCTTCGGCCTCGCCAATTATTCGGAAATGCTTCTGCCACTCGGAAATGGTGTAGCGTTTGCAGCCTATTTGAATAACATCCTCACCCCAATAGGATACTGTATGACGAGATGCGCTGATAAATAGCGATTTCGGAACATCGCACCCGTCGCCCAGTTTGCACCCGT
>CEAK01027465.1_pt1 | contig 12772 bp, 15 predicted proteins | sample 480681 | NCBI WGS metagenome assembly CEAK01 (sample SAMEA3182071, study PRJEB8094) | gut metagenome | biome: human; feature: gut; material: Stool; isolation source: human stools | place: Canada | collected 2011-12-06 | reverse complement strand
GATAAAAAGTCTTTAAATAATCCAATATCTTTACTAATACTTTCATCATTTATATCAAATGATTCTGAACTACCCGAACCTGTGTTTTCAGAATCTGAAGTTGATTTGATATATTCTTCCAATTGTTTAATTATTGGATTTTCATCTACACTAATTATTGGAGCAAATAGCTTACCTTTTACAATAATTCCATGGTCTCTCAAAGATTTTTGTAACGCTATTAGTGTTCTTGATATCATTACATTTAATATATTGGATTCAAGATATATACAGCAAGAAGACAAATTGACAAAAATTGGTAATATTCTATTTTTTGAAAAATCATCTGAAAGTTCGCTTTCGGCAACTTTCATTAACATGGTTTTTCCGGTTCCTCTACTTCCAACAAGCAAAATGGTTTGTTTGCTCTTTAAGCATTCTATTATTTCACGCTCGCTATCAGTTTCTACAAATAGATCTTTTACTTCATTCAAGCTCAAGTCTTCAGTTCTTATTACAGCATCACTCATTATTTACACCTCATATTTTCGTATTAATACGTCTAATTGATTTAACTCATCTTGATCTAAGTTTTTATCAAATTCTTGTTTAAACCGTAAATAAAGAATAATCTTTATTATTTCTATTGTTTCGTAAAAATGCTTTACAAAGCGTTCAAAAGATTCGTCATCATATTTTACTGAAGAATATGTAACCGTTTGCATATAACCATATTTTCCATGTACAGATTGAGAACACTTATGATAGGCATCTGTAACTTTTTTACTAAATTCAGAGAGATTAATTTCCCTCTGCCAAATAATCTTATAAAACTCTTTGTTGTAAACGCCCTTTTCTCTATCAGTAACTGTACACCATTGCGTATTTATACAATCAGATTTCCACAAAACATACTCATAATTACGATCATAATAATATATGAAGCTAAACATTAGCTCGAGTGAACTTCTTAAACACATAAATGCATTTCGATAAAATCCTTGACATGAAAATACGATTGAATTCAATAAATCGTTCTCAGCTTCGGAAAACACAGAAAAAACATCATTAGTGTTAGGTTGAATTGAGCTTGAAATCTCCTCGATTATTTGTAACTCTTTATAACAATTCTCGATATTATTTTTCTGTTTTTCATCTGATACTCTAATATTTTCTCTTAAGGCATCTGCTATTTGCATAATAGCATCATTTACTGTATCTGTATACATCATTTTTTCAGAACCTCATGTTAATTTTTTTATTTTCTAAAAACAAACAAATACTCATGAGCTATCAAAAGGAAATTGTATTTAACGCTGTTGGTTTTCCAATATCCCGTTGCTTTGCAATTATGTTGCTCTTTAATGATAAGCTCTTTCAGCGTAAATCCTGCGTCCTGAAATATCTTCATTACGTCAAAGCTCATAGGTATCATGCAACCCTTTTGACGAGTATCGCCCATAAGCACTGCACAGAACTTCCCTTTTTTTAGCACACGATAACACTCAGCTGCAACAGGCTTCATAGCTTTAAGAAAGTCTTTTACTTTGAGTTGCGATAAATCCTCAGGTATTCCGTCACTGTATTTGATTATATCAGCATAGGGCGGGTGAGTGCATATAAGGTCAACCGATTCATCACTCTGAAAATATAAATCACGAGCATCACCCTTATACAAAAACACTTTGCCCTGTGCAGGCGGATAGTCAAAATCTATCTTTTCCCGACAGCGTTTGAGGGCTTCATCATTGCAGTCAACACCGATTATATTTCTGTTGAGCAGCTTGGCTTCGACAAGGGTTGTACCACCGCCTGCAAATTGATCGAGAACTAAATCACCTTCCTGCGAATATCTGAGAATGATATTTCTTGGTATATAAGGCGACCAGTTTCCACGCCACTTAGCATCGTGGGTTGCCCAATCCCCACGTTTCGGAAATGACCAGTGAGTAGTCATTTCAAGTTCAAAATCATCGGGCTCCCATTTTTTTATATTTTTCATTTTATACCTTTTATGGATTTAACCAGTCACGATCAGGTCTTGCTAGAAGTCTAGCATTATTCATAGCCATATCCAATGTCAAACAAGTAGAAGCACGGTACATTGTACCATAATCTTCAACTACTATTGCTAGATCTGCGTTTGAAGGCGATGATAGGCAAAGCGGAATTAACAATTGTATCGTATTACCTGTAAAAAAATACTGTGGAACAGCAATCTTATAATTCCGCTTTAATTTATTTTTAGTCATCTCTATACAACCATTTACTATCATTTTTAACTGATAATCAGGCATTGAATTATACGGTGCTGGAAATCTTGTTCTATTGTCAGCAATAATATGCTCAACATTAACAACTAAATTTTTTCTAGTGTCATATATAAGCTTTGATGGTTCGTCCCAATAAAATGCCATTTCAGGTAATTTATCGAACTTGCTTACCTCATGCTCACCTTGTTTAAAGAATTTGCTAAAATGCCAATAACAATCAACATTAGGATTGACATTTTCTGAAAACATCATGTAAACTGTTTCGCCTTGACCTTTTGTAACTAATCCTGTGTCAAAACAGCAGTATTTTAAGTCTTTGGAATAAGAGACCTTTTTTTCTATCGCTATTCGCTTATAAGTGTTATTTATATAGTTTTCAAGAATAGGATATGTTGATGCGGTTGAAGTGTTATGATATGTCCAATCTTCATCTTCTACCATATTTTTAAGGTCTTCAATAACATAAGGAAAATTAGGAATCTGTGCAAATTCATATAAGCTTTCGCTTAATTCATATATATCGTTTTTCATAGATTATGCTCCTTGTAATTAGATTTTATTTAATACACCTTTTTCTAAATCATCAATCGAATAAACCGTATCCAGTACATCAAACGTCTCCTCAAGGTTACGTCTTGCACTCTGCCAGCCCTTGCCGTCGGTAAACCACACGAATGTAAATCCGTCAATGGTATCAACTTCCTGAGCTATCTGCTTATAGCTTCTTGCGGTTTCATTCAGCTTTGAGCCGCCGCTTGCATAGAAGTTCGTTTCAATACCATAAATCATATTCTCGGTCTTTATAACAAAGTCAAAACGCTTTTCAGCTTTGCCCTGATTGGATATGGCAGAAAGGTCGATGCCCCATTTCTCTGTTATTTCGTGTATGTACATCTCCTTGAAATAATTCTGACCTTTGACATATCCAGTCTTAATAATAAAGCTCTCAACAAGATCTTCCATAAGATGTCCGCCACGATTCTTTCTTCCGTTGGAATCAAGACCTGTTTCAACACCTGTTGCATAATCGACCAGGCTGTGGATGATATGCTTTTCCATAAGATCAAACAAGCCTGTTTTACGCATAAATACAGTGTACTGCTCGGGAGAGTAGTTCATCTTCTTGAAGTTATAAGAAAACTCCCCGTCACCGTCTATTGCATATATTTCATTCGCCCTGACAGCAAGCAGCAAAGGAATACATTTCAGCGTTTCGGGATACTTGCTTACTATTTGCATAAACTCGTTTTCTATATCCTTTGAGCCGATTAAGGCATTCAGAATATTAAGCTCAACCTTTATGCTGTCAACGTTCCTATGTACCTTTGCAAAGTCAATGTAGTATTCATAGTTAGCTATACTATCCCGAAATTTTCCGAGCCATTCGTTAAAATCTCTTTTCATTTTGATTATCCTGCCTATACGTTGTTAAGATGTAAACTATTGGCAGAATCAAATGATTGCTGCCAACAGTCACTTCAAAATCCGAATAGATGATTATTCATCATCATCGTCATCATGTCCACCGGAGCTTCTGCAATCTCGGCACCAAGACTGAGGTATTGTGCGACCGTCGCCCATATTTCTGTATCCGAACAGTTCCTCAATCTCATCTTCACCATGAGCAGTTTTTCCGCAATTAGGACACTCTGCGTACTCACCGTAAGGCATAGAAATCCTTCTTTCTTTTTAATAATTGCAAATCAGCAGTTCACTGACTGTTCCTCGACCATTTGATTTGCTGTTTATCATTCTTGTAGCGGCAACTCTGTCAATGAAAAACATCTTGTAAATATCATCAAAGAAATTATCATTTTCATCTGTATTATGCGGATCAGAATTACTCGCTACAACCTTAGCACCCTTTTCAGAAATCTTTTCAATGAAATGTACAAGCTGTATCTGCTGTTCATCGCCGAACTCTGTTTTGGCGTAAGAGGTAAAAGATGAAGTCACATTCAATGGGCGGTATGGCGGATCTATGTAGACAAAAGCATTATCAGTAATAAATGATTCACATTCACTATAATCGCCGCAGTGAACGTCTACTCTTTTTAGAAGTTTGCTTATTGTGCGAATATTTTCAGCATCGCAAATAGGTGGTTTCTTATATGAACCAATAGGAACATTGTACAGCCCTTTGCCATTGACTCTATAAAGTCCGTTAAAGCAAGTCTTGTTAATGAAGATAAACAAAGCAGCTTTTTCTTCAGTCGATGCACTTTGCTTTATAAGTTCATTAAAGCGCTCTCGCTGAGAATAAAAATATTCTTTACGCTTTTCATCATTCATATCCCAAAAATCGCCCTGCATCTCTGAAAGTGTGGCAATAATACTTTCAGCATTATTTCTTATCTGAATATAGGTATTTGTCAGTTCGGGATTGATGTCGTTTATCAGCACTTCCTTTGGCTGAAAATTTGCAAGCACATCAAGAAGCACAGCTCCGCCGCCGACAAATGGTTCGCAGTAACGTTCGATCTTAGCAGGGTACTTCTTTCTTATTTCTTCAAGGAGCTGACTTTTGCCACCTGCCCACTTTATAAAAGGTTTTACAGTTGTGTACATTTTCATCACCCTAAAACAGCCTAATTATAGTTATCAATATCCAATTTACATTATAGCACAAAGAGGGCGAAAGATCAATGCTTTAGGCGGATATTTTGCTTAGATTTCACAATTTGTAACCTTGACGCCAATGGAATCAAAGTCCCCATAATCGCTTATTCTCCGCCAGCGCCTTATCCCTGAAAGTCTTGATAAGAGCTTCCTGTTCCTCGATCGTATGAGCCAGCTCCGCAACAGGCAATCCAAATTCAACACATTCTGCCAGCTTGCTGTCAACGACAGCCTTGCATTTCTTTTTCAGAACATCAAACTCGTCCATGACGTATGGGCTGACTTTGGCTATCTTCAGATCTTTTTTCTTATTTCTGACATAGGCGGTGTAATTATCCATGTCACGAGTGTAGTCGCTGTTTTTACGTTTCTCCCTTATCATCTGATTTTTCAGCCTTTTATTTTCAGCAAGACATTCTTCACGTTCACAGCACACAGCTTCTTCCGTTCCGAGAAAATGGTGGTGACAGAACCTGCACTCGCATACTTTAAGCCCCGCATTGTACACTGCGAAGCTGAATTCATAGAAGAAAGTGAGCAGCGGTTTATCGGCAACACGATACACTATGTTTGTATTCTCTGTGCGAATGACAGCAAGCTGCGATCTCGGGGTAGCAACAAGTATTTCGCCCGTAGCCGAGTAGTCAAAATTTCGCTCATCGTTCATAGCCTGCAATATCTCGTCAAACTGCTTCTGAAGCTCGGATCTTGCCGTTTCCGCCAGCTTTTTATGGTTGAACCTCTCCTTAACATAGTCCTTCGGCATCAGGATAGGCTCACCGATGTTCATATAAGCTACCGTAAGCAGATTACTGTAATACTTGAAAAATACGTTGTCACTGTTTTGGATAACAGCAGACCCGACATTTTTTACAAGATCCTGAACCTTGATACGCTCGTTCAGACCGCTCATCATAGTGATACGGAGATTTTCAAATATCTCACTGCGACTATTGCGAAAATCTTCAAGCTGGGACAGTATCTCATCAAACGTATAGACCTTTTCTTTTTCAGAAGCCAACAGAAGTTCATTCTTATTGATAGACCACACGATACTGACGGTGCGGTCTTTTTCGTTTATACGGTATAACAGCATATTCCAACCTCTCCTTTGATACGAAAATTTGTTTATTCGTATATACTGATTATACGCTTGATACGGTATCTTGTCAAGGGATTTGGCATATTTTTTCAAAATTAACCGTATATTTTACAGTATATACGAATTATGTTTGCTTTGTTACAGCTTCGTATGGTACGATGTTCATGTCAGCAAGAGAAAGACAGCTGACAGCGGAACAACATACTTCATGTTGACCGCAACAATTATAAAGCGTTTTATAAAATATCAAACGAAAGGACGATGATAGATCGTTGAACAATGAAACACAGTGGGTCCAGCCCACACCACTCCGTCCCGACGGGACAAACCTCCTGCCGTTCCCTGTGAACGCTTTGCCACCTATTATAGGAGACATAGCGCAGGCGATAGCGACAACCACCTCAACGGACGTTGCAATGGCAGGGACTTCAATACTCTCGGCAGTCAGCTACTGCTTCTCAGGCGTTTACAGAATGTCCGTCAAGCGTGACCATACGGAGCCGCTTGTGCTTGACACATTAACGATAGCGGAGCCGAGCTTCAAGAAATCACCTGTAATGTCGCTGATAAAGCGTCCGTACATTCAGTTCGCTCACGACTGGAACGAGAACAACAAGCAGGATATCTTCACGGCACAGTCGGAACGCAAGCTGGAAGCTCTTGGAAAGAAGAAAGATGTCACCGCTGAGGAGATCGCCAGGCTGCAAACAGAACTGAGCAACATTCCACCCAGCAACTTCCGCAGGATAGCCGTGGACGATGTAACTCCCGAATCACTTGTGAATCTGCTCGAAGAAAACGGCACACTTCTTATGATCTCGGACGAAGCCGGAATGCTCGGTAATTTCAGCGGACGCTACAGCAACAATGTGCCGAATCTTGATATTCTGCTGAAATCGTGGAACGGCGAGACCTACATCAGCGACAGAGCGACCAGAGCGAGTATTGTGCTGAAAAAGCCGTACATGAGCATCTGTCTTGCGTGTCAGCCTTATGTGTTCGGCGGTATGATTAACAATCCCGTTTTTCGTGGCAGCGGTCTGATAGCGAGGTTCATGTATTGTTTCCCTGTCAGCAACATCGGTTCTCGCAAGTATGACACACAAGCTGTTCCCGAATCCGTTGCTGAGAATTACAAGGATTTGGTCTACAAGCTCCTTGAAACGAAGTTCACCTACCACGATGAAAAAGAGCTGTATATGCATTTCGATGCAAAAGTGTACGGCGAGTTCGTAGACTATACTACAACAACTTCATCGAGCCGCACCTCGTCACGGATATGGCTTTTTGCAAGGACTGGGGCGGCAAGTATCACGGCGAGTTGCTTCGCCTGTGCGGTATCATTCATTGTATCAAGTGTGCGCTGAATGGTGCCCAGCCTGTGGAGAACCGTGTTACGCTGGACACATTTTGCAACGCCATTGAGATCGGTGAGTATTTCCGGGAACAGGCGATATATGCTTACAGTCTCGGTGACGTTGACCTCGGCACGATCAAGGCAGAACGTGTGCTGAACAAGATACGCTCCAAGCACATTCAGCAGATCAGGCAGAATGATTTATACAAGCTCTGTCGCTGCACACTTTTCAAAAACGCCGCCGACTTTGCTGAGACAATGGATATGCTAGAGGAATACGGCTATCTCCGCCGTGAAACTGTTCCGGCAGCAAACGGCTGCAACCGTTCGGGGGTAATGGTCTATATCAATCCCCACATCCGTACACAATAAACATTTTAGACATTATAGGAGCTATTGTGCTTAAAATGTCTATAGTTCACAACATAAAAACTGTAGAAAGAGAGAGGTTTATTACTATGAATACAACAGAAAAGAAAGCAATCGTAGACAACATTCTGGAGCTGCTCATTCAGCTCACCGAGGACGGGGAGAACTCCGCTCCGCAGACCGCCAAAACACCGACCGCTGACAAGGTGGAGATGCTGACTATCAAAGAGAGTGCCGCACTCATCAGCGGACTTTCCGAACACACCGTCCGTCAGCTTGTGAAGCAGGGTAAGGTGAAGTCCGTAAGAACAGGCGCAGGCAGGAACGGAAAAATACTCGTGAACAAGGCTGACCTTGTAGAGTATTTTCAGGGAAAGGGGGCGTGAGACATGAGTAAGCTCGAAACACTTAAATTTATCCTCTGGAAAAGAAGCGGTCTTCATCTCCGTGATGCACTCGCTCGCTACTACCTCTACCTGTCGAATGAGGAGATCACGCTCTACGAAAATGAGCTTGATCAGCTCCTTGAAAAGTACGAAGTTGAGGTGGAGCTTCCGTTCTGATTTTGCAGTTTTCAGAATCGCATTTCTGAAATTTTGTAATGCGGATTTTGAATAAATGCGCCCACATTTCTGGCTGCTCCGACAGCCGTTCTTTTCCCGTAAGGGATAGCCCCGCAGGGCGGAGTAGTTCTTGTGGCGGTCTTATGCTGCCGCAAGTACTACGGAGTTACAAGCAGCGCTCACGTCCCCTTGTAATCGGCGCTCCGCGCTCCTCCGCCCGTCAGGGCTTTGCGTTAGCAATTCCGCCTTAGCGGTCATGAAAGGAAGTGTTGCCTATGATTTTTTGATTGGATTTCGTAGAGAGAAAGAAGTAAATCCAATGAACAAGAAAGGCGAAATTATGAAACAGAAAAGAATTTCATTCGGTCAGGGAAAGGGTTCTCTGGCTCACAATAACAGGGAGTTCATGGCGGACAATGTTGATCCGCTACGCACTCCGCAGAACATCACCTTCGTGCGTCAGCCAATTGGTGAAGCCTACGAGCAGCTTTTTGCTGAATCCACCGAGCGTTACAATGCCAAACAGAAGCGTAACGATCGCAAGGTTCACGGCAGCTACTACGAACACCTTTTTGGTGTGAAGCCCTGCAACATTGTCCGCACTGCCGCCGACAAACGTAAGAGCTTTTATGAGGACGTTGTGCAGATCGGAAAGCGTGAGGATTCGGGATACGGCACTGAGGATTTTCAGCTTGTTGCCGATTGCCTGAAAGAGTATATGGAGGGATTTCAAAAACGCAATCCCAACTTCTACGTTTTCAACGCTGTCCTGCACATGGACGAAGCAACACCTCACATGCACATCGACTACATTCCTGTCGGTCACTATAAGCGAGGGCAGGACGTTCAGAACGGTATCGCTCAGGCTCTGAAAGAAATGGGGTACGGTGAGGGCAAGCAGGCGATTGCCCGTTGGCAAGCTGCTGAAATCGAGGTTCTGAACGTTATCTGCCTTGAACATGGTATCAAGCTACTTGCTCCCGAAAAGGCGAGAGGTACGGTTGAGATACCTGAGTATAAGGAACAGCGCCGCCAAAATGATGAGCTTAAAACGCAGAACGCTCAGGCAGAAGCGGAGCTTTCGGAGAAGCAGACAAAGAGCGAAAAGCTCGATCAGCAAATCAAAGAAAAGTCGGCGCAGGTCAAGGCAATACTCAACTATATCCCCGACTAGGAGAAGGAGTTCCAGATTGAGGTCGAGTGTGAGCAGCTTTGCAGAGAACTGACAAGTCTGCTTGACGGTAAGCTGTCTATTATGAAGCATTCGGACGAGATCATCTCCAAGGCACAACGCCTGAGCAAGATTATGAAGAAGCTCAGTGACAGCACCCACAAGTCCGGCGATACGGTTTACGTTCTCCGTGAACGGCTTGACAGGAGCCTGAAAGAAACGGAAGATGTGCGTCAGCGCCTGAAACAGACTTCGGGAGAATGCTCGGAGCTTCGCCGTGATGTTTCTTCTCTGCAAGCTGAGAGGTCGATGACCTGACGGAGTTTGTGAGCCTGATGAAACGCTTAGAGCCGCAGAAATACGCTGAGGTCAGACAGGCACAGAAGTATGTTCACAGCCAGCGTGAACAGGAAGCACAGCATTCCACCACCAAAAAGAAAAAATCGTGGGGACTGGAATAAACATAAAATAAGATAGAACAAGAGGAAAAATGTTACAGTGCACCTTGACAACGCCGATATACTGCGCTACAATAGGTATTGGAAAGGTACGCTGTGATATTACCGAGGAGGTACATATTATGGCAACTATTCAGAAACGTGGCGACAGTTACTCCATCAGGGTGAGTTGTGGCTACGACAGCAAAGGCAGGCAGGTGATCCAGTCAATGACATGGAAACCTGAGCTGAAAATGACAGCAAAGCAGATCGAGAAAGAGCTGAACCGTCAGGCGGTCATGTTCGAGGAAGCCTGCAACAAGGGCTATCAGAGCAAGGCTATCAAGTTCGAGGTGTTCGCAGAACAGTGGTTTGAGGAGTATGCAAAGCCCAATCTCCGCAATACCACCTATGAACGTATGCTCCAACTCCGCAAAAGGGTGTATGCCGCTATCGGTCATCTCCGAATGGACAAGATCACTCCGAGACAGATTCAGGCTTTTGTCAATTCGCTTTTAAAGGACGGTGCAAACGAACGCACAGGCAAGCCCCTCGCCCCCAAGACGATAAGGCATAACCTGAGTTTTGTGTCAGATGTGTTCGCCTACGCCGTGAAAATGGGTGTGGTAAGCGACAATCCCTGTGCAAAGGTCACGCTCCCCAAGAACGAGCAGACGGAAAAGAAAATCTATACGCCCGAACAGGTGCAGAGATTCCTTTCTCTGCTGAACGATGAGCCCTTGAAGTACCGCACATTCTTCAACCTGATGATATACAGCGGTTTCCGCCGTGGTGAAATGCTCGGTCTGGAATGGAATGACGTGGATTTCGAGAATAACATCATAAGCGTCCGTCGCACAAGCAACTACACGGCGCAGAAAGGTGTTTACACCGACACCACCAAAACACGCAAGTCGCAGAGAACGCTGAAATTTCCGCAGGAGATCATGGATATGCTGAGGGAATACAAGGCTGAGCAGGACGAGCAGGCACTCAAATGCGGTGACAAGTGGGTAGAAACAGACCGTCTGTATGTCAAGTGGAATGGTGAACCTATGCAGAACGGCACGCCTTACTTCTGGCTCGGTGAGTTTTGTGAGAAGCACGACCTTCCGTTCTACGGCTTGCACAGCTTCCGACACTTGTTCGCATCGCTTCTCGTCAATCAGGGAGTGGACATCGTGACCGTTTCGGGAGCGTTAGGACATTCGACGGTTTCTACAACAAGTAATATTTATTGTCATATGTTGGAAGAATCCAGAGCAAAATTCTCCGATGCCGGCAGTTCGGCACTCGATTTCTTAGGCAAGAAAAAAGAGCCGAAGGGTGCTTGACCCATGGCTCCGTACTCCGCATTTTCAAAATAAAGAACAAAGCGGATTTTCACTATAAAAGAAAAACTCGGAAACAGCGTAAATACGCCGTTTCCGAGACTGTTGAATGGTGACCCGTACGGGAATCGAACCCATGATTCCGCCGTGAAAGGGCGATGTCTTAACCGCTTGACCAACGGGCCGTAGAAATGGTAGCGGCAGTCGGATTTGAACCAACGACACCCTGGGTATGAACCAAGTGCTCTAGCCAACTGAGCTATACCGCCATATCTTTCTGTTTTTGTCGCTCTGTATCAGCGACTTTTATATTATATCACAGCGTTTTATGTTTGTCAACACTTTTTATAAAATTTTTTCGATTTTTTTTGAATTTTTTAAAACGCTGTGATTTTGTATATAAAACGGGAATAATCAGACCTCTGCGTACCGGTTTCTGCCGGTTTCAAAAATGTTGCCGCCGACAGCGTCGATCGCAACTATAAGAGGGAACTTGTCGAAAGTCAGCTTTTTTACGCTTTCGCAGCCGAGATCTTCAAATGCTATTACCTCACACTCGGTTATGCATTGACAAGCGAGTGCTCCGCATCCGCCTATTGCACAGAAATACACCGCACCGTTGCGTTTTATTGCGTCAACTACTGCGGGCTTGCGTTCGCCCTTTCCTATCATTGCAGACAGCCCCATATCAAGCAGCAGAGGAGCGTAGGGGTCCATTCTGCCTGATGTTGTAGGACCGCATGAGCCGATAGCCATACCTTCTTTAGTACCTGTAGGTCCTGCATAGTATATGGTAGCACCGTCGATTTCAAACGGGAGCTTGCCACCCTCTTCAATAATCTGTTTTATGCGCTTGTGTGCAGCATCGCGTGATGTATATACAGTACCGCTGAGTTCTATTTTATCTCCGGCTCTGAGAGTCTTTGCCTTTTCTTTAAGTTCGCTTGTATTAAGTTCCAAAGTGGTTCTCCTTGTTATTTTACCCATTTATTATGCCGGAAAGCAAACACTTTCCGGCATATGATATTTACTATTAATTAAAGATCGAAGAAGCCGACATTGTCTGAGCTCATCTCATCATCGTCATCATCGCCGTTTAATCCTTCCATCATCTTAAGATCCCATGAGGGGTCATACTGTGCGGTGTTGGAGGTCATATTATCGTTGATGCCGCCGAGCATAGAGGAATAATCAGACATATCGATCTTTTCTTCCTTTGCTGGTGCCGCAGATGCTGCAGGATCGTCGAACGAAGATGTCATTCCGTCGTCGTCGGCTGTTTCTTTGCGGGCAGGAGGAGGCGTTATAGTCATACCGTTCATCTGAGCCTCAAGATCCTTCCAGGGATCGTTCACCTTTTCTTCCTTGCCGGCAACACCCATTGAACGGCTTTCATTCAGCTTTTCCTTGGGTTTGTTACTGCCACGGTCGGCTATGCGCTCGGATTGTGCCGGAGCATCCGCAAGTAAATCACTGAAATCATCTGCCGCAGGAGCAGGTTCTTCTTTTACTTTGGGTGCAGGTGCGGGAGCAGGCTCTTCTGCGAGCAAATCGCTGAAATCATCTGCCGC
>CEAK01031945.1_pt1 | contig 12817 bp, 8 predicted proteins | sample 480681 | NCBI WGS metagenome assembly CEAK01 (sample SAMEA3182071, study PRJEB8094) | gut metagenome | biome: human; feature: gut; material: Stool; isolation source: human stools | place: Canada | collected 2011-12-06 | reverse complement strand
ATATTTGATGTCGGAACGGTTTACCGGACCGCATCCGGTTCGGTTCAGCCCATCCGACTTTTGCGTACCTTTGATAAAAACATACCGATCATGGACTTTACGGAGATCAGACTTTCGGGCAAAACCCGTCGTGAACACGATCTGCTGGGCGAAATGGAAATCCCGGCGGAGTATTATTTCGGCGTGCAGACCATGCGCGCGGTGGAGAACTTCCACATCAGCCGCGTGCGGCTCAACTTCTTTCCGGAGCTGATCCGCGCCCTGGCCGACGTCAAGCAGGGCGCCGCGATGGCCAACCGCGACCTGGGACTGCTCGACCCCGCGATCGCCGACGCGATCATCCGGGCCTGCGAGGAGCTGCGCGCCGGGAAACTGGAGGAGCAGTTCGTCGTCGACATGGTGCAGGGCGGCGCCGGCACGTCGACCAACATGAATGCCAACGAGGTGATCGCCAACCGGGCGCTGGAACTCCTGGGCCACGAAAAGGGCGAGTACCGCTACTGCCACCCCAACAACCACGTCAACCTCTCGCAGTCGACCAACGACGCCTACCCCACGGCCGTGAGGATCGCATTGGTGCGCAGCATCGAGAAACTGGTGGCCTCGCTGCGCGAACTCATCGCAGCGTTCCATGCCAAGGGCGAGGAGTTCTCCGGAATCATCAAGATGGGCCGCACGCAGCTTCAGGACGCCGTGCCGATGACTCTCGGACAGGAGTTCGAAGCCTACGCCGCCAACCTCACCGAGGAGACCGAGCGGCTGACGGCCAACATGAAACTTTTCTTCGAGATCAACATGGGGGCCACGGCCATCGGAACGGGCATCAACGCCGACCCCGACTACGCGGGGCTTTGCACCCGTTACCTGCGCGAGATCACCGGACTGCCGCTCGTCGAGGCGTCGAACATGATCGAGGCCACGAGCGACACGGGCGCCTTCATCATGAACTCCTCGGCCCAGAAACGCCTCGCGGTGAAGCTCTCGAAAATCTGCAACGACCTGCGCCTGCTCTCGTCGGGTCCCCGCTGCGGACTGAACGAAATCAACCTCCCGCCGCGCCAGCCGGGATCGTCGATCATGCCGGGCAAGGTCAACCCGGTGATCCCCGAGGTCGTCAACCAGGTAGCGTTCCGCGTGATCGGCAACGACCTCACCGTGACGATCGCATCGGAAGCCGGACAGCTCGAACTGAACGTCATGGAGCCGATCATTGTCCACTGCCTGTTCGAGAGCATCGAAATGCTGATCAACGCCATGAACACGCTGCGCGAGAAGTGCATCGCCGGCATCACGGCCAACGAGGAGGTCTGCCGCCGGATGGTCTATAACAGCATCGGGCTGGTGACGGCGCTCAACCCCTATCTGGGTTACGAAACGTCAAGCATGCTGGCCAAGGAGGCCCTCGAAACCGGAAAGGGTATCTACGATCTCGTGCTCGAACACCATCTGATGAGTGAGGAGGAACTGCACAAGGTGCTGCAACCCGAAAACATGGTCCACCCGCGCAAGAAGATCGGAGAGTGACCGGAACGGAACAGAGGCTTGTCCAACAAGCCTGAATCTTACGGTTTCACCCCTGTCAGAGCAATCTCCGGCAGGGGTGATTTCCGTTCTCGGCGGCTTGCCGGCCCCCCCTTCCATTGCGCCGGACGACTATTCCGCCAGTCCGTAACGGCGCATCAGGGGTGTCGCGTCGGGCACGGCGCCCCGGAAACGCACATACTGCGCCATCGGCTCGTCATACCCCGCTTCGGTCAGGATGTGGCGGCGGTAACGGCGCGCGGTCCGGGGATCGAAAATATCGCCCGTTTCGGTGAACGCCGCGAAGGCATCGGTGTCCAGCACCGCCGACCACGTGTAGGAGTAGTACTGCGCGGGATAACTGCTGGCGAAGATATGGTTGTAATAGGTCGTCCGGAAGCGGAAAGCGGTATGCTCCGGGAAGTCGTAACGTTTCAGGAACGCCTGCTCGAACGCCCCGACGTCGCACCCTTCGACCGGCTGCCGCACGGTATGCCATTCGAGGTCGAGCAGCGCGGTGGCATAGAAATCGGTCAGGTAAAGCCCCTTCAGGAAGTTCTCCGCCTCCTTGAACTTCGCGATCAGCGCATCGGGAATCGGCCGCCCGGTCTCGTAATCGCGGGCGTAATGCTTCATCACCTCCGGCTCCCAGGCCCAATGCTCGTTCAGCTGCGAGGGCAGTTCGACCATGTCGCGCGGGAAACTGCCCGTCACCTGGGGATACGGCCCGCGCGAGAAGAAGCCCGCCAGGGCGTGCCCGAATTCGTGGAAGAGGGTCTTGACCTCGGAAGTCGACAGCAGTTGCGGCCTGCCTTCGGCCGCACGTGAGAAATTGCAGCTGATGGTCACCAGCGGCAGCACCTCCCGCTCTGCGGCACACGAATACCCGCGCAGGCGCGAGCACCACGCGCCGCCGCGTTTGCCCTTGCGGACGAAGCAATCCAGGTAAAGCAGTCCGAGGGGACGGCCTTCGGCGTCTCTGGCCTCGAAGGTCAGCACGTCGGGGTGGAAAACGGGAATGTCCGTGCGCGGCGTCATCGTGATTCCGAAAAGGCGGTTGGCCACATAGAAAACGCCGTCATTGAGCACATTGTCGAAAAGCAGGTAGTTGCGCATGCGTCCCAGTTCGGAGCCGAATTTCGCCTTGCGCAGCTTATTCGAATAGAACGCCACGTCCCACGGTTCCAGCCGGAAGGCCGAATCCCGTTCGTATTTCACGGCGAAGGACTCCAGCCTGGCACGCTCCGCACTTCCTTTCCTCGCGGCAGCATCCTTGAGCGGCAGCAGCAGTTCGCGGACCTTTTCGGGCGTCCCGGCCATGTTCGTCTCCAGCGTATAGGCGGCATAGTTCTCGTATCCCAGCATCCGGGCACGTTCGAGGCGCAGGTTGACGATGTCGACCGACAAGTGCCGGTTGTCGTACTTCCCGTCCATGCAGCGCGAGGTGTAGGCCTCGTAGAGCCTCCTGCGCAAATCCCGGTCCGTGGCCGAGGCCATGACCGACGCATAGTCGCCGTTCGTGAACCCGACGGCCCACATGCCCGGGTGTCCCTGCCGGGCCGCATTGCGGGCGAAGCGCTGCCGGGTCGTCGCCGCAAGCCCGTCGAGCAGGCTGCTGTCCTGCACGTACAGGACGAACTCCTGGGTCGCCTGCGTGATGTTCTGTCCGTGGCGGATGCGTTTGAGCGAAAGCTCGCGGTTCAGTTCCTTGAGCCGTTCCTTCTGTTCGGGCGCGCAGAGCGCCCCGCCGCGGATGTAGCTCCGGTAGACCTTGCCGAGCGTCCGCAGCTGGAGCGAATCCAGCCCGGCCGCGTCGCGCCGGTCGTAGACGGCCTTCACCAGGCGGAAGATCGCCGTGTCGAGTGTCACGGCGTCGTACGCCTCCCCGGTCAGCTGCGCGGATTCCAGGGAGATACGGATTACGGAGTCGTCTCCGAAATTCGATTTCAGGTAACCCAGCACCGCGCGCGGAACGTCCAGCAGGCTGTCGGCGCGGTCGAGGGGCACGACGACGTTTTCGAAAGTCGCCTCCGCGGGGTCCAGCGCCCTGATTTTCGCAATCCCGGCCTTATAGGCGCGGACTCCCTCCTCAATGGCGGGCATGATGTCGGCGGCATGGATGCGGTCGAGACGGGGTGCCCCGTAAGGGGCATCGGAAGGCGTCAGCAGGGGATTTCCGGCGAAAAGCCGGCCGGAGAGGAGAAGCAGCCCACATACGGAGAGGAAGAGCGTTCTCCTTACGAACGGAAAAGATCGGGTCATAGCGAACGAATGGCTGAATTTTGCCACAAGATAGCAAAAAAATCGCTTCGGACAACGCCCGCCGGAAAATTAAAACCCGGCGGAAAGGCCGGTTCCGCCGGACGACATCCCGTTTTCCGGGCAACTCGTCAGGAACTTTTCCGCAGTCGCACGACGACGGGGTGGTGGTCCGAATAGTCGACCGGAAGCACCTCGTAGGAGAGCGGTTCGAAACCGCCGCTCAACACGTAGTCGATGCGCAGCGTGTTGTAGAAACCGCGGAACGTATGCGCATAGCCCGACCCGCACTCACGGAAGGCGTCGCGCAGCCCCCGCGCCATCGTGCGGTAGACATACGACATGGGCGTATCGTTGAAATCGCCGCAGACGATCCGCCGCGTGCGCGTCGCCCCCACGACCTGCGCGATGCTGTCAACCTGTGCGGCCCGAAGCACGCTGTTCTCGCGCAGCCGGGTCACGATGCTGCGGATTTTGGTCTCGCGCGCCGTGTCCGAGAGAAACTGGTGGCTGGTGATGAACTGGTTGTCCGAGGCGTTGATGGCCGTCGAGCGCAGGTGGTTGTTGAAAATCCGCACGGTGTCCTCGCCCACCATCACGTCGGCCCAGACCGAAGACGAAGGCGTCAGCACGGTATCCGAACGCAGGATGCGGTATTTGCTCAGGATGGTCAGCGTCGATCCGTAGACCGAGTCCGGGGCCTGCGTGCGGCCGAAGTGCGCGATCTCGTACTTCTCGCCCAGCAGCGTAAACTCCTCGGACTGCTCCGCGAGGCGGGCATTGAACTCCTGGAGGCAGATCAGGTCGGGAGCCTGCTCCTCGATCAGGCGCAGGATGTCGTCGACACTGCTCCGGCCGTCCTCGCCGTAGAAACTGCGCACGTTGTAACTCATGACCTTGACCGCACCGCGGTCGAAAGCCGCCTCTGCGGCATAGCTGCGGCGGATTTCGGGACGCCAGAAGAGCGAGACCTTGAAAAGCCCCGCCACCACGATGGCCAGCATCACCCCGGCGCGCACCCAGCGCCAGCGGATGATCCAGTAGAGCGTCAGCACGACCGACGCGACGTAGACCGCGGGAGCGGCCAGCCCCAGCACGGGGAAGAACCACACGCGGCCCGGATCGACGTACGGGACGAAATAGGTGAGCACCATCGTCACGCCCACGACCAGGGTCACGAGCGTCAGCACCAGGTCGACGAGCCGCATGACGAGACTGCGGCGCCGTTTCCCCGAAGGGCCTCCCCCGTATTCGTTATAGTAATCGGAAGCCATCGCCTAAAAACGGATCGTTCCCCGGCGTTTCCACCAATGCAGCAGCAGGAATCCCCACAGCATGCCGCCCACGTGGGCGAAGTGGGCCACGTTGCCCACGCCCCTCCATCCGAGGAACAGCTCGATGACGGCATAGATGATGACGAACCACTTGGCCTTCATCGGAATAGGCGGAATCAGCAGCATGATGACAGCATTGGGGTGCATCACGCCGAACGCCAGCAGCAGGCCCATCACCGCACCCGAGGCGCCGACCAGCAACAGCGGCAGCTCGCCGAACGCCAGCGCCGTGAGGTACTGGATCAGCGCCGCCCCCACGCCGCAGACCATGTAGAAGGTCAGGAAACGCTGCGAGCCGAGTTCATATTCGAGCGTGCGCCCGAACATCCACAATGCGAACATATTGAAGAAGATATGTTCGAAATTGGCGTGCAGGAACATGTAGGTGATGAACTGGTAGGTATGAAAATAGGGCGTTCCCAGCGACAGGGCGCAATACTGCATGATCGTGTCGCCGACGGGCAGCAGCGCCGTGGCCATGTAGACCAGTACATTGATGATTATCAAATTCTTGACCACCGGAGGGGTCTGAAAATAGCGGTTCATGCGTTTTAATTTTTGCAAATGTAACTCTTTTCCGCCGGATTATCCCAACTTGGCGCGCAAATCTTCCGGCGTGATCTCGGCGGTGATCGCCTTGCCCGAGGGCGAAAAACTGAAACTGCCCGTGTCGGCCAGCTGTGCGAGCAGCGTCGCGGCCTCCTCGCGCGACAAGGTCCGTCCTGCGCCCTTGGAGCCGGAGCGGGCCATCACGCCGGCGATCTTCTCGCGCCGCACGTCGGAGAGCGACACCGGGGTCGCAAAGGCCTGCAACAGTTCGAACAACAGCCGGTCCACCGAATCGGCGGGCATGTCGGCGGGCGTACCCTTCACCTCGACGGCCCCTTCGCCGCAGAAGTCGATGTCGAAGCCCAGGGCCGCGAACTCCACGGCGTTCTCCTCCAGGAGGGCGTATTCGTCGCCCGAGAGGACCAGCCGCTCGGGAAACAGCAGCTGCTGGCTCACCGACGAGCCGTTGCCCAGCATCCGGAGGTAATCCTCGTAAAGAATCCGCTCGCGGGCTCGCCGTACGTCGACGACCACGAAGCGGCCGCCCAGCAGGGCGGCGACATATCCGCCCGGCAGCGGCAGCGCATCGGTGAATTCCGGGCGCTGCGGCATATCGAACCGCTGCTGTTCGGGAGCGGCCGACGAAGGGATGAAATCCAGGGCGCTGTCGTCGAAACCGCCGCCCGAAGGGGTGATCTCGAAACCGCCGCCCGACTCGAACTCCTCGAACTCCCCGGCGTCCGCACCCGGCAGGGCGAATCCGCCCGCCGCGGCCCGCGGGAACGACGGCACGGCGCTCCGGCCCCCGCCCGTGCGCAATCCTCCGGCGGCGCTGTCCGACACGCCGTCGCGGTAAGGCACGTCGAAACCCGTGAAATCGACGTTCGGATCGGGCGCCGAAGGGTCGATGTACTCTTCGCGGAAAGGGTTGTAGTCGCTGTTCGACATGGCCAGCGGCTCGCTGTAGACGGCGCCCTTCTGCAAAACGGGAATCTCCACCGTGCTGTCCCGGTCGAAATCCATCAGCGGCACGGCACCCGTTTTGGCCAGCGTCTCGCGCACGGCGGCGTTGACGATCTGCCACACGGCCTCCTCGTCGGCGAACTTGACCTCGGTTTTCTGCGGGTGCACGTTGACGTCGATACGCCCGGGATCGAGCGTCAGGTAGAGGAAATAGGAGGGCTGGCAACTCTCGGGAATCAGCTTCTCGTAGGCTTTCAGGATAGCGCTCGTCAGGTAGGTGCTCTTGAAAAAGCGCCCGTTGACGAACAGGTATTGCTCCGTGTTGCGTTTCTTGGCGGCCGCCGGACGGCCGATATATCCCTCGATGCGGGCGATCGAAGTGTCTGCCTCGACCTCCAGCAGGTTCTGCTTGATATGACGTCCCACCACATCGACAATGCGCCCCGCCAGGGACCCGGCCTGCAACGTATAGACCGGTGCGTCGTTGGCGTAGAGTTCGAAGGCGATCTGCGGGTTGCAGAGCGCGATGCGCTGGAACTCGGCCTTGATCTGCGACGCCGAGGTGGTGCTCTTGTCCAGAAAACGACGGCGCGCCGGAACGTTGTAGAAGAGGTTGCGCACGAAGAACTGCGAACCCACGGGGCACATCACCGGGTTCTGCGCCACGAACTGACCGCCGTTGATCTCGGTCTCGGTCCCCACCTCGTCACCCGCCTGCCGGGTGCGCAGTTCGACCTGCGACACGGCGGCGATCGAAGCCAGGGCCTCGCCGCGGAATCCGAACGTGTGCAGGGCGTAAATATCCTCCACGGCCCCGATCTTGCTCGTGGCATGGCGGTCGAAGGCCATGCGCGCGTCGATGGGCGACATGCCGCAGCCGTCGTCGACGATCTGGATCAGGTCCTTGCCGCCGTCGCGGAAGTTGACCTTCACCGAAGCCGCCCCGGCGTCGATGGCATTCTCCATCATCTCCTTCACCACCGAGGCGGGCCGGTTGACGACCTCGCCTGCGGCGATCTGGTTGGCAACGACCTCGGGCAATAATCTGATCTTGTCTGCCATTTACTCCTCGTAATCGTTGGGAACGACCGTGATAGGCGCATAGGGATTGAACCCGCCCTCCTCGACCTGCTGCGTTTTAGCCGCAGGCACGGTCTGCGCGCGCAGGAACACATCGGCCAGCTTCGGGTAGAGCAGGTAGATGAAAAGCATCACCAACACGGCCCCCGCGGCCATCTTCAGCACGCGGATACGCCCCCGCTCCTCCTCGTTCGAACGCCGCACCTCCCGGGCTTCGCGCTGGGTGCGGATGTACTGTCCGGGCTGGTACTCGCGATCGGCATCCTCGGCGCGCTCGCCGCGCAGCTCGGCACGGCGCTGTTCACGAGCCTCTTTCTCGGGGTCGTAATAACGCGGGATATAGTTGAATTTATTCGCGTGTCGTTTGAAGGGTGTAAAGCCTAACATAACAGTAAGTTCTAAATTATTGCAACCGTAAGTACGTCCCGGAGGGGTGTCGTCACGGCGTTCCGCCGTGTATGCAAATCTGACCCACCCCTAAGTCCCCGCCGAGGCGGGGACTTGTATCTGCCGCTATCGCGGCAGAAAGAATAACCCGGACGGCCCTAAATGAAAAATTCGTCTCCTCTACTTGGTAAAGGTACGAATTTTCCGCGGTTTTAGTATCTCTTTACCGGAAGAAACTCTTCATCCGTTCGAAAATATTCTGGTTCTTGACCGATTCCGCCTTCTGGAAAGAGGGCTGTGCGGCCAGTTGTTCGACAAGTTTCCGCTCCTCGGCCGAGAGCTTCGACGGAACGGTGATGTCCACCACCACCAACTCGTCGCCGCGGCCGTAGCCGTTCACGTCGGGCAGTCCCTTGCCGCCCAGGCGCAGCACCTTGCCGGCATGCGTTCCCGGGGCGATCTTGATCTTGGCGCGCCCGTCCACCGTCGGGACCTCGACCGTACCGCCCAGCAGGGCCGTCGTCACGGTGATGTTCAGGTTGTGGATCAGGTCGTTGCCGTCACGCACCAGTTCAAGGTTGCGCTCCTCCTCGATCATCACCTGCAGGTCACCGTTCACGCCGCCCTGACGCGCGGCGTTGCCCTTGCCCGTGACGGTGAGGACCATTCCCTCGCCCACGCCGGCCGGAATCTTGATCTCCACGACCTCCTGCCCGCGCAGCGTGCCTTCGCCCTTGCACTTGTCGCACGGCGCGGTGATCACCTTGCCCGTGCCGCCGCACGTGGGGCACACGCCCTGCGTCTGCATCCGGCCGAAGAAGGTGTTCTCCACCCGCGTCACATGGCCCGTGCCGTTGCAGGTCGAACAGGTCGAATAGGAATTGGCATCCCTGGCTCCCGTGCCGCCGCACTTGTCGCAGGCGACGGTCTTGTTGATCTTGAGTTTCTTCGTGACGCCGTTGGCAATCTCCGCCAGCGTCAGCCTGACCCGCACGCGGATGTCCGAGCCGCGGTTCACGCGCCGCCCCCCGCCGCCGTTCGACGAGCGGAATCCGCCGCCCCCGAAATGGCCGCCGAAGATGTCGCCGAACTGCGAGAAGATGTCCTCCATCGAGAACCCTCCGCCGCCGAATCCGCCGAAGCCTCCGGCCCCGCCGCCTGCCGCACCGCTCATTCCGGCATGGCCGAACTGGTCGTAGCGGGCGCGCTTGTCGGGGTTCGACAGCACGTCGTAGGCCTCTGCGGCCTCCTTGAATTTCTCCTCGGCCTCCTTGTCCCCGGGGTTTTTGTCGGGGTGGTACTGGATGGCCGCTTTGCGGTAGGCCTTCTTTATTTCGTCTGCGTTAGCGTTCTTCGCAACGCCCAGCACTTCGTAGTAATCCCTCTTCTCTGCCATGGTCTCACTCTCCTACAACTACTTTTGCGAAGCGCAGCACCTTCTCGCCCAGCATGTAACCCGTCTGGACGACGTCGATGACCTTGCCCTTCTTCTCCTCGCCGGCGGCGAACCGGGCAACGGCCTCCGAAAGATCGGCGTCGAACTCCTTGTCCAGCACCTCGATCTCGGTCACGCCCTTGCGGCGGAGCGCCTCGGTAAATTTCTGTGAAATGAGCGTCACGCCCGCCCGCAGCGCCTCCAGATCGTCGCTCTTCTGCATGGCGTCCACGGCGCGCTGCACGTCGTCGCGCACGGGCAGCATCTCCAGCAGCACGTCCCGGCCCCCGGTCTGCACCAGGTCCATCTTCTCCTTGAGCGTGCGCTTGCGGTAGTTGTCGAACTCGGCCTGCAGACGGACGTACTTGTCCTGCCACCGAGCCACGGCCGCTTCGAGCGCCTTGGCGGCGTCGGCGTCGGCAGCGGATTCGCCGTCTGTCATTGTGTCAGTCGCCTCGTCGGTTTCATCTGACACATTGGCACAAGGCTCCCCGTCGCACGACGGATAGCCATCGCCGGGGGCGAACCCTTCATCGCCGCTAACAGCCTCATTATAAACTTTTTCCTTTTTCATATCTTGTGATTTTTCAGTTTTCTTCCCCTTATTCGAACAAATTGCATACCAACCCGGCTAAAAGCCGGGCTTCAAGGGCAATACCTGCATGCCGGGCATCGAACCGATCTGCGTGCTGCCGCCCAAAAACCGCTTCACGGCAAGACGCCGCTATCCGATGATGAAAATGGCCGGACGCCTGTTCATTTCGGGCAGCCGACAGCGGCGCCACTCCCCGGCCGTACGGGTCTCGATCCGCTCGCCCGGAGCCGTGAGATCCACGGCGACGGTCAGGCGCGTCTGGGCCCCGAGCGTCTGCACCAGCTGCTCCATCAGCTTCACATTGCGGTACGGAGCCTCGATGAAAAGCTGCGACTGCCCCTCCGTCAACGCACGGCGTTCGAAAAAACGGATGGCTTTGACCCGTTCGGGCGGCTTCACGGGCAGGTAGCCGTTGAAAGCGAACGACTGGCCGTTCAGCCCCGAGGCCATCACTGCGAGGATGATCGACGACGGGCCGACGAGCGGCACGACGCGGATGCCGCGGCGGTGGCACGCCCCGACGACCGGCGCCCCGGGATCGGCGACGCCCGGCACGCCCGCCTCGGAGATCACCCCTGCCGAGCGGCCTTCGAGCAGCGGCGCAATCAGCTCCTCGATTTCGCGGCCGGCCGCGGTGTGCTCGTTCAGTTCGCGGAATTCCAGTTCGCCGATGGGCCGCGCGATGCCGGCTTTCGACAGGAAACGCCGCGCCGTGCGGGTGTTCTCGACGATGAAGTAGTCCAGCGCATCCATCACGGCCCGATTGGCCGCAGGCAGCACGTCCCACGGCGCCGTTTCGTCCGAAATCGGACAGGGAATCAGGTAAAGGGTTCCGGTTGCCATTACTCTTTGAGGTAGATTCGTTTCACACGCGACGAGACCGAGGTCATGATCTCGTAAGGTATCGTGTCGAGCACCCGGGCCATCGTTTCGAGGTCGTTGCCCGGCCCGGCGGAGAAGACCGTCACTTCGTCGCCCTCGCCGACGCCCGGAATGTCCGTGATGTCGATCATGCAGCTGTCCATGCAGACGCGGCCCACGATCGGCGCAGGCCGCCCGGCCACGCGCATCAACCAGCGTCCGCACCCCAGGTGGCGGTCCAGCCCGTCGGCGTAACCGATCGGCACGGTCGCCGTCACGGTCGGCCGCAGCAATTTCCCGGCGCGCCCGTAGCCCACGGCGTCGCCCGCTTCGAGACGCTTGATCTGCACGATGCGGGTTTTGAGCGCCGAAACCGGACGCAGACCCGCATTGTGCTCCCAGCCGAAGCCGTAAAGCCCCAATCCGAGGCGGCACATGTCGAACCGCGCCTCGGGGAACCGCTCGATGGCCGCCGAATTGGCCGTATGGCGGATGACGGGATAGGGCAGCGACGCGGCTACGGCGGCGCTCATGCGGTCGTAGCGCGCGATCTGCGCCCGGGTGTAGGCATCCTCTTCGGGCATGTCGGCGCAGTTCAGGTGCGAGAAGACCGACGCCACCTTCACGGCGGGCATCGTCGGCAGCACCTCGCACAACCGCCCGATCTCCTCCTCCATGAAGCCCAGCCGGTGCATGCCCGTATCGAGTTTGATATGAATGGGATAGCGGGTTTCGCCCGCATGCGACACCGCATCGGCGAAGTCGGCGAGCGAACGAAAACTGTATATCTCGGGTTCGAGGCGGTTGGCGATCATCTGGTCAAAACTGTCGGCGTCGGCGTTCAGCACCACGACGGGCATCGTGATTCCCCGCTCGCGCAGCAACACGCCTTCGTCGGCGAACGCCACGGCGAGGTAATCGACGCCCTGATGCTGGAGCATCTGCGCCACCTCGAAATCCCCCGCGCCGTACGACCCGGCCTTGACCATCGCTACGAGCCGGGTCGAGAAATCCAGCTTCGAACGGAAATAATTCAGGTTGTGGATCATGGCATCGAGATCGACCTCCAGCACCGTCGTGTGGCTCTTGCGCGCCAGGGCATGCGCCAACTTCTCGAAACGGTACTCCCGCGCACCTTTCAACAAGACGGCACGCCCTGCCACGGCCCGGCGGCCGATGCGGGCGATACACTCGTCGGTCGAAGCGTACAACTCCTTGTCGCAGCCGAACAGCGCGGCGTAGCGCTTCAGCTTCGGGCCGATGCCGACGAGCGTATCGACGCCTGCCCGCGCGACCATTCCCGCCACGCGGCCGTAAAGTTCGTCGTCGGTCAGTCCGCTCTGCGCAATGTCCGACAGCACGAGCGTCCGGCGGCGTGACAGCGCCACGCTGTGCAGGTAGTCGAGCGCCAGGGCCAGCGAATTGAGATCGAGGTTGTAGGCGTCGTTGATCAGCACCGAATCGTTGATGCCGTCCTTGACTTCGAGGCGCATGGCGACCTCGGGAGCCTCCGTAAACGACGGCGCGGGATACCCCATCGCCGCGCAGAACGCCTCGACGATCTGCGCATTGCGGCGCGATGCCGCGTTGCCGATCACCGCCTCCGGAACCTCCGGACATGCCGCCGCATCGCAGAGTTTCCGCCCCGCGAAGCGCGAGGCGATCATGCGGCCCAGCGGGTCGTAGTGACTGTGGTAAACGATGGTCTCGGCACGGTGGGCCAGAACCATCTTTTCGTCGCATTTCTGCTCCAGATTGAGGAAATTCTCCTGATGCGCGTCGCCGATCGAGGTGAAAACCACCACGTCGGGACGGATGATGCGCTCCAGCCGC
>CEAK01002409.1_pt1 | contig 12886 bp, 10 predicted proteins | sample 480681 | NCBI WGS metagenome assembly CEAK01 (sample SAMEA3182071, study PRJEB8094) | gut metagenome | biome: human; feature: gut; material: Stool; isolation source: human stools | place: Canada | collected 2011-12-06 | reverse complement strand
CTGATGTTACATTAGAGGAAAGCAGAAAAATAGAGAGAGTACTTAGAAGAAATAATATATCATATTTTGAGAAGTGGAATTTTCACACAGGCGTGTTCAAGTTCCTTAATAATAGCAAGAATTCTAAGTGTGATATCTATGTTCATATGGATTCTATGGACAAGGCAAAGGAACTACTTGCAGATATGTAGAATATATTTATAACAGAATATGTCTAAGATAATGGTCAGAGTGATTTACTCTGGCCTTTTTTTATGCTATAATTTTTTTACTTTGTGTGAAAGGATAGAAATTATGACAAAGAAAAGGATAGCATTGAAAATAGTAAGGAGAGTAGGAATATGTATTCTTACCACAGTGGTTCTGCTTCTCATAGGACTGTTTGGCGTTGTAAGAATTATGGAATTCGGACCATCAAAGACAGCAAGAAATCTGTTTGTTAATTCAGCAATGGAATCAAGTGCAGGAGGAATACTTGTAACACTATTTTTTTCAGATGAAGAGATAGCCAGAATAAGAGCAATCAATTCCATACAGAAGACAAATGAAGTGACAGATTCTTCGCTTATATCAGATACAAAAATTCTTACACAAGAAGAAAAATCAATGATAGAGGTTATTGATATAGAGAAGGATACTTACAGAGGTAAGATGATGATTGTAAGAGACCCATCAAGAGTTATGGTAGGAACAAGCGGAGAATATGGAAAAAGCTGTAAGGGAAAGAAAGTATCAGAGATAGCGGAAAGCTATGGAGCAATAGCTGCGACTAATGCCGGCGGTTTTCGGGATGCAGGAGGAATAGGAACAGGTGGCGAGCCGGATGGACTTGTTATATCAGAAGGCATGTTAAAGTGGGGGTCACTGGGAACAACTTATGGAATTATAGGTATAGACAATAATAATGTACTTGTAGTGGGAGATATGACAGCACAGGTGGCACTTGACCGGGGAGTAAGAGATGCCGTAAGCTTCGGACCGGTGCTTGTTGTTAATGGAGAAGCGGTTGAAGTTAATGGGAGCGGAAGCGGTTTTAATCCAAGAACAGCAATCGGACAGAGAGAAGATGGTTCAATACTGCTTGTAGTAATAGATGGACGCCAGGTAAACAGTCTGGGAGCGTCATATTCAGATGTGATAGAGATCATGCTTGAGTATGGTGCAGTTAATGCGGCTAATCTTGATGGTGGCTCATCATCACTTATGTATTACAATGGAGAATACATCAACAGTTGTGCATCAATGTATGGACCAAGAGATTTACCGACAACAATAATTGTTAAATAAATGTTTAAAAAGGGGCAGGCCGGAGGCTGAGAAAATAATGATTAAAAAGACAATAAAAATCCCGTTATTCTGGGAAATATATATAATAGTTGTCACCATAGTACTGATAGGATTTGTTGTACTGTGGAGCATCCTGTGGACAGCTTTAAAAAAGTATGAGCAGTCACGACCAGAGTATGCTATGGATAAGATAACTGAACAGATACAATTACAGGATACAGGAGATTTCACAAAGTATGTACACACGGGGGAAAACGCTTATGAAGGCAGTGAAGCGTTAGATGAAGCTGTAAGAGAATATATTAAAAATGTATTATGTGAGGGAGCGTGGGCATACACTAAGAAATCTGGTGAGTACACTAATGATAATCCAGTATATCAGTTAAAGAAAGACGGGCAGAAAACAGATATAATAATATATCTTGAGAAAAAAAGTAAAAATGAGTGGACAATTGCGGATGTGTCAGGACTTAGCTGTGAAGGAAAGACCTATGAGATAATAGTTCCGGAGAATTCAGAAGTGACAGTTGATGGTAATAAGCTAGGAAGTGAATATGTAACAGAAACTAAAGATGCAGAAGTACTAAGTAATGTTGCCAAACACATTAATATGCCTAAGACAACAACATATCATATAGAGAATGTATATAAAGAACATGAAATAAAAGCAACAGGTCCTGTGTATAACAGTGAACTGGAGCTTATAAGCAGCACAGATAATGTATATGAATTTGGATTTGAAGCTAATGGCAAGCTGATAGAGGAACAGGAAAGCCGTATAAAAGAGATTACAGAAATTTACGGTAAATATGTAGTTAATTATGAAAGCTTTGCAAAGCTTTCACCATACATACTGCCTGGCTCATATGCATACTCATACCTGTCCAGAATATCAAGGACTAATATATGGTTAGAGGTAAGCAGGGAACCAGCATTCAGTGATATGAAAGTATATAATTACCAGTCATATACAAAAGATTGTTTTTCATGTGAAGTAAGTTTTGATTTACAAGTATCCTATAACAGTGGCAGTTTCAAAGATTACCCTACTCATATGGAGTATATATTCGTAAAAAGAAGCGGCAAGTGGTATATAGCGGATATGGTGATGTTGAAGTAATTGCCAGTAATTTAGGAATTAGTTTATATTTCATAAAAAATCGTTTACAACTGAAGCTCGATTTATTACGAGCTGTGTGGGAGTTAATGCCGTTATATGCATAAGGTCTGTGAGTGAAAGCTCGTTCAAGCGAAGCGCGTTTGCTTTCACTCACAGTAATAAACATTGCAGATGACGGCATTTACTCCCACTAAGCGTAGTAATCCATGAGAGCGTAAGCTGTAGACGATTTTTTTATGGCAAAATGTAAACAGCAATCCCTTTATTCACTATCTTTCGGCAGCGACTGCATATACTGATGCATTGATTCTGCCACAATCTTGCTGTGTGCGACAGCTTCTACTACGGTTCTTGCACCGTTGACAACATCACCTGATGCAAATATACCCGGACGGCTTGTGTGACCAGTCTCGTCTGCATCAAGAAGTCCCCTTGCAGTAGCTTTAAGACCTGTTGTTGTGTTGACGATACGGTTCTGAGGTCCCTGACTGATAGAGATGATAACACTGTCTGAGTGATGAAGTGTATCAGTGCCTTCTATGTCAGTGAAAGTTCCGTCCTCATTTTCGATGATATCCCTGAATATAACGCCATCGTCCTTAATCTCAACAGGGCGTTTGTTGTATTCAAATGTGATTCCCTCAAGCTGTGCATAGCTGAATTCATATTTGCTCGCGGCAACTTCCTTAGTGATAGAGAAACAGATGACATTGCGGGAGCCTTTTCTCTTAGCAGTTCTTGCAACGTCCATAGCGGCATTACCGGCACCGATAACAATAACAGTTTCACCGAGGTGGTAGCTGTCAGGGTTATTGAGGTAATTGATACCAAAGTGGACATTACCGAAAGTCTCTCCTTTAATGTGAAGAGAGTTAGGTTTCCATACACCTGTACCTATGAATATAGACTTGTAGCCGTCACGGAACAAATCATCAATTCCGATTGCACCACCGATAGTGGTGTTAGGACGAATCTTGATACCCTTTAAGGCAAGATGTCTGTATTCAATATCGTCAAGAACAGTCTTAGGAAGTCTGAATTCCGGAATACCGTATCTTAATACGCCGCCAATCTTGTCCTTTCCTTCAAATATAGTAACCTGATATCCGTATCTTGCCAGAATAATTGCAATAGTGATACCGGCAGGGCCTGAACCGATGATTGCGACTCTCATGCCGTTAGAAGGCTTAGGACCTTCAGTCATCTGGTTGGCATATGTACTTGAGATATAATTCTCAATCGTAGAAAAATGTACAGGAGCGCCCTTTCTTCCAAGTACACAGTGACCCTCACACTGGTTCTCATGATTGCAGATAAGACTACAGACAGTAGTCAGCGGATTGTTTTCAAAAAGCATTTTGCCAGCTTCATTAAGCTTGTTCTCTTTAAGTAAACGGATTGCCATAGGAATGTTAGTGTTAATAGGACATCCCTTCTGACACTGAGGTACTTTGCACTGTAAACAGCGGTTCGCCTCGTCCATAACATGTAACGCCATAATATATCCCCCTTTAAAGATGTTATATAGTAGATTGCATATGCGCGTGTGTATCAGGCTGTCCGGCACCTGTCTGTGGCGCTGGAACTCAGGTTTTCCTCGCTTAGCAGGAGTAAAAGCCGCTGTCTGCAGAGTTTATTACATCGCTCAAAAGCAAACGCGCTTCGCTTGAACGAGCTTTTGAGCACTGCACTTATGCAGACAGCGGCTTAACTCCTGCACAGCTCGTCAAAATTCATTCCAGCGCCACAGACAGGTGCCGGACAGCCTGATACACACGCGCAGCTTAACTAACTAAATCATAGCATTTTTTAATGTGGAATTAAAGGGGAAGTTTGACGAAAGCGTGGCTGAAAGGCGGGCTGTTTTATGGATTTTTTTGGCAAAATATAGTATGATATAATTTAATGAAATTGCATGCTGTCGGGGGCAGCAGGGAAGGAATTATTATGCCAGTTACAGAGTACTTAGAGCGCAATGCAAGAGAATATCCAGACGAGGTTGCATTGGTAGAGCTTAATCCTGATGAGAAGGATACAAGAAGGATGACATGGAAGGAGTTCGGGCTTATTGAGCCTACAACTTATTCACCATACCGGAGAGAGATTACATGGAGCGTATTTAACGAGAAAGCGAACAGATTCGCCAACATGCTTATTGGCAGAGGAATCAAGAAGGGTGATAAGGTAGCTATTATTATGTATAACTGCCTTGAATGGCTTCCTATATATTTCGGAGTGTTAAAGACAGGTGCGATAGCAGTGCCTTTCAACTTCAGATATGATTCAGACGAAATCTATTACTGCGCAGAGCTTGCAGAGGTAGATGTTATTGTATTTGGACCACAGTTTATCGGACGAATTGAAGTAAATGCTGAGAGATTATCAAAGGGCAGACTCCTTATCTATGTTGGAGACAACTGTCCAAGCTTTGCAGAAAGCTACAGAGAGCTTGTTGCTGACTGTTCAAGTAAAGCACCTGATGTAACTATAACAGAAGACGATTATGGTGCAATATATTTTTCATCAGGAACAACGGGATTTCCTAAGGCAATACTTCATAAGCACAGAAGCCTTACACAGGCTGCCGAGATGGAGCAGAAGCACCATGGAACAGGAAGATATGACACATTTTTATGTATTCCGCCGCTTTACCATACAGGGGCGAAGTTCCACTGGATGGGAAGTCTTGTGGCAGGAAGCAAAGCAGTACTTCTTAAGGGAACTAAGCCGGAGACAATACTTAAGGCGGTATCAGATGAAGAATGTACAATAGTATGGCTGTTAGTGCCTTGGGCTCAGGATATATTAGATGCACTCGACAGAGGAGACATCAAGTTATCAGATTACAGACTTGACCAGTGGCGACTCATGCATATAGGTGCGCAGCCGGTTCCACCTTCACTTATCAAGAGATGGAAGGAATACTTCCCTAAGCACCAGTACGATACCAACTACGGACTTTCAGAATCAACAGGTCCGGGCTGTGTACATCTTGGCGTGGAGAATATCAATAAGGTTGGTGCCATCGGAATTCCGGGTTACAGATGGGAATGTAAGATAGTTGATGAAGACGGCAATGAGGTTGAGCAAGGTGATGTCGGAGAACTCTGTGTTAAAGGACCGGGTGTCATGACATGTTATTACCGCAACGAGGAAGCTACTAAGGAGGTTCTTAAGGATGGCTGGTTATATACAGGTGATATGGCTATGCAGGATGAGGATGGCTTCTACTTCCTTGTAGACAGAAAGAAAGACGTTATCGTAAGCGGTGGAGAAAACATTTATCCGGTTCAGATAGAGGACTTCATCAGAAGATTTAATAAAGTTAAAGATGTAGCTGTTATCGGACTTCCAGACCATAGACTGGGCGAAAAGACAGCGGCTATCATAGAAGTTAAGGACGGAGTTACATGTACTAAGGAAGAGATAGAAGACTTCTGCATGGAGCTTCCAAGATACAAGCGTCCGAAAGAGATTATATTTGCAGATATTCCGCGTAATGCTACAGGAAAGATTGAGAAGCCGAAGCTTCGTAAGATGTACGGCGCAGACAGACTTGTAGAACAGGAAAATAAAGGCTGATAAGAATACATAGAATGGAGATTGTTATGAGAGAATTAATGCTGGGCAATAAGGCAGTTGCAAGAGGAATGTATGAAGCAGGCTGTAAGGTAATATCAAGTTATCCGGGAACACCAAGTACAGAGATAACAGAAGAAGCAGCAAAATATGATGAGATATACTGCGAGTGGGCGCCTAATGAAAAGGTTGCATTAGAGGCAGCACACGGAGCAACACTCGGTGGAGTAAGGGCAGCATGTGCAATGAAGCATGTTGGTTTAAATGTGGCAGCAGACCCGTTATTTACAATATCATATCAGGGACTTAACGCAGGACTTGTAATCTGTGTAGCAGATGATCCGGGAATGCACTCATCACAGAACGAACAGGATTCAAGACATTATGCATTTGCAGCCAAAGTACCTATGCTTGAGCCTGCAGATTCAGAAGAATCAAGACTTTTCGTTAAGGAAGCATATGAGATATCAGAGAAATACAATACACCGGTATTTATCAAAATGTGTACAAGAGTTGCACATTCACAGAGCGTTGTATGTCCTGAGGAAAGAGTAGAGCCTGCACAGGTTCCTTATGTAAAAGACCCAACTAAGGTCATGATGACTAAGAATTCAAGAGATGCACATGTAAGAGTTGAGCAGAGAACACTTGACCTTATACAGTATGCAGAGACAAGTGGAATTAACAGAATTGAAGAGTGTGCAGAAGGAAGTCTTATTAATGGTAAGAAGATAGGTGTAATCACATCATCAACATCATACCAGTATACTAAGGAAGTATTTGGCGATAAAGTAAGCGTACTTAAGCTTGGAATGGTATATCCACTTCCAGAGAAGCTTATCAAAGATTTTGCAGAGGGCAAGGACGAAATCTATGTAATAGAGGAGCTTGACCCAATTATTGAGAACCACTGCAAGCAGCTAGGAATACAGGTTCATGGTAAAGATACATTTCCAATATGCGGAGAATTCTCACAGAATCTTATTAAGAAATGTATGGGAATGGAAGAACCTGAATACACAACAATAGATGCACAGATTCCGGGCAGACCACCAGTTATGTGTGCCGGCTGTCCACACAGAGGAATATTCTACATTCTTCACAAGAAGAAGATTATGGTATACGGAGATATCGGATGTTATACATTGGGCGCAGTTGCACCGCTTAATGCGATGGATCTTAATGTCTGCATGGGTGCATCATGCTCAGGACTTCACGGCTTCAACAAGGCTATGGGAGAAGCTGGTGAGAGTAACAGCGTAGGTGTTATCGGAGATTCAACATTTATGCATTCAGGAATGACTGGAATTACAGATATATCTTACAACATGAGTAATTCAACAGTAATTATTCTTGATAACTCAATCACAGGTATGACAGGACATCAGCAGAATCCTACAACTGGTAAGAACTTAAGAGGAGAGCCGGCAGGTAAGGTTGACCTTGAAGCATTATGCAGGGCTTTAGGCTTTAACAGAGTAAGAGTTGTTGACCCATACGACCTCGCAGCAGTTGAGACAGCAGTAACAGAGGAGCTTGCAGCTAAAGAGCCATCTATAATCATAAGCAGAAGACCATGTGTAATGATTAAGGGAACTGTACATAAGCCTGCAATCGCAATTAATCAGGACAAATGTAAAGGCTGTAAGGCATGTATGCAGATTGGCTGTCCTGCTATATCATTCAAGGATAAGAAAGCACATATTGACCCAACTTTATGTATCGGATGTGAAGTGTGCAAGCAGATGTGCAGATTCGATGCAATAGGAATGTAAGATTAGACAGGTAACTGAAGGGAGATTCAATATGACAAAGAATATTATGATAGTTGGTGTTGGCGGACAGGGAACACTTCTTGCCAGCAAGATGTTAGGATATGTATTATTAAAGCAGGGATATGATGTTAAGGTTTCCGAGGTACACGGAATGAGCCAGAGAGGCGGTTCTGTTGTAACTTATGTAAGATATGGTGAAAAGGTATATTCACCGGTAATCGATAAAGGTGAGGCTGATGTTATCATCTCATTTGAGCAGTTAGAGGCTGCAAGATGGGTTGAATTCTTAAAGAAGGACGGAGTTATCATCACCAATACACAGAAGATGGAGCCAATGCCTGTAATTACAGGGGCAGCAGAGTATCCGGAAGGACTTATTGAGAAGCTTACAGCAGCAGGCGCCAAGGTTGATGCGAAGGATTTCCTTGCACTCGCTGAGGAGGCAGGTTCTTCTAAGGCTGTTAATATAGCACTTATGGGAAGATTCTCAACATACTTCCCTGACATAACAGACGAACAGTGGCAGGATGCCATAGAGAAAAATGTTCCTGCTAAATTCCTTGAGCTTAACAGGAAGGCATTTGAACTGGGAAGAAATGCTTAGATAATACACACAGGGGGAAGGCATTTGACGAGATTTACTATATGTGATGATGAGCCTGGGCATGGCGAATTAATAAGCAGATATATAAAGACTGAATATGCAAAGCATGTTTCAGAGACTGATATAGCAGAAGTTGTGGTATATCAGTCTCCGGAGAAAATGCTTGAGGAAGCAGTAGAAGATACGGATATATTCATACTTGATATTGAGTGTGGAACGGTGAATGGATTTGATATTGCAACGAGGATACATGAACGAAAGAAGGATGCAGGGATAGTATTCTGTACTTCACATGATAATTATGTGTATCAGGCATTTGGTTTCAGACCAATAGGGTTTATAAGAAAAAACAATATGAAAGATGATATTGTGCATACGATGTACAATATCATGAGTTATCTCGGAGAAAAAAAGAAGATACTTGTAATTGAAGATGGTGACATAATAAGGCTTTCGGATGTTGTAGCAGTAAATGTGATAAAACATAATCTTATATTCAAAGGCGAGAATGGTGAGAGAAAAATAAGAGCGAACTTAAGTAAGTATGAAGACAAACTAAAACCATTAGGATTTATTAAAATATCATCAGGAGAGATGGTTAATAAGGATTATGTAAAAGAAAGAAAAAGAGATAATCTTATTATGAAGGATGGTACAAGCTATCACATAAGCAGGAGCAGAGTCGATGAGATAAGGAGAATGTTTATATGATGCATATAATATTTGAAAATGTCATAAATCTGTTTCAGAGTGTGGTTGTGACAGTATTCCTTATGGCTAGTCTTGGATGTAAGGATAAGTATAATAAGAAATGCATAGGCATAATCGGGATAGTTACCACATTCATATATCTTACAGTATCTAATCATATTGCATATTTTGAGAGTGTGGGAATATACATATATATGATTTATTCTCTTATATTCAGCTTTTGGGTATTGGGCGGTACTATTATTGAGAAGCTATTCTATAATGTTATGATGATAGGTTGTCTGGCTGGAAGTGCATTATTAGGTGTTGGTTTAATATCACTGGTTATAAAAAAAGACTTTCTCAATGCTATTCCATTCGGTACAGTTTCTAGATATGTAAGTGGTATACTGGTACAGTTATTACTTATGTTGTTTCTGGGATTCTTTATAAAATTAAAGAAGGTTTTAAAAGAAAAAGATAATAAATATATGTTTACTATGTCAATGATACCAGCAATTTCAGTGGTAATATGCTGTTTTATGATATATCGTTCAGATAAGAGTTATGAAATGAATGTGATATATACATATGTAGCTGTAGTTGGTATAGTAATAGTTAATGTGATTAGTATATTACTGCTTATTATGGAACAGAAATTATATGAACAAAAGATACGGCAGCAGGTTATGCTTAGTGCATATCAGCAGAAAGAGAAAGATATAGAATCAATACTTGATATGCAGAAGCAGAACAGTAAGCAAAGACATGACATTAAGAATGTCCTGATACTTATCAGTGAGCTTATTCAGGATGAGAAGTATTCAAAGGCACTTGAGGTGCTTGATAAATACCGTACAGGCTATAAGAACATTAATGTTACAGAGATTGTAAGTAATAATATTGTACTTAATTATTTGTTGAACAGAAAGATTAACGAGTGTCGCAATAATGGAATAGATATGGGGTGTTATGTACTGGGAGATATTGAGGGTATTGATGATATGGATCTGTATATACTTCTTGAGAATCTGTGTGACAATGCTATTGAAGCGGCAGGACAATGTAATAATTCGACAATAAGGTTACAGATATCGGAGGATAAGGAGAAGCTGTATATAGATATAGGCAATACAACGTCAGGCAATGTATTAAAGAGTAATCCTGATATGAATACAACTAAGAAAGATAAAGATTTGCATGGCTTTGGAATTATGAATATCAGGGATATTATTGATAAATATAATGGAACTATCAATTATGAAGGACAGGGAGATAATTATCTAATCTGCAGATGCATACTGGAAAGAGTTTGTCAATAGCTTTTTTGAAAATAAAAATATGCAGATTATGCCATATATTACCAAATACGCCAAACTACTTTTTAAAAAAATTAAAACAGCTATAATCAATGTATAAAGTGAAAGGAATTATGTATATGATTCATTCAGTTGCATTGGTTATAGCTGATTTTTTTGTGTCTAAGGATGTGATTACAGAAGAAGAAAAAGAACATTGATTGAAAGAGGAGGTATGGGGTATGAATAAAAGGCTTAAAAATATTACAATGATAGCGTTAAGTATATCAACAATATTATGTGGATGTACAACGGCTAAGGATGCAGACAATCATGTTACGCAGGAGCAGACAATTAATTACACATATAATCATGATTTATATGAAAAATCTGTGAGCAACAGTGCGGCATTTACTGATAACGGATTCATTTTTTTGACAAATGGAATTCTGTATTTTTATGATATGACTGATAATGAAGCAGTTCCGATGTGTCCGGATATGACATGCTCACATAAGGATAGTAAGTGCAAAGCATTTGCAGCAGATAAGATGGATTATGATCCATATGACTTAAATGGTGTATCAGTAAATTGTCTTGGTAATATGGTATGGTATAAGGATAATCATATTTATATGATAAAAAGGGACGAGTCTGGCGATTATCTTATGGAATATGATGAAAAGTTTAATAATGAAAGTAAGGTAGCATGTCTTGCGTCAGACGGAAAGATTGTGGGAATAGCATCTGCGAATACTTCAACGGTGGCTGCCATGCATGAGAATTACCTGTATTATTATTCTGTACAGCCAACGAATGCACAGAATCTTGTTGAGGATGATTACAATACTAAGGTGAGCTGTAACAGAATTGCAATTAATGGTAATTCTAAAGTGGAAGAATTAGGCAGCTTTATATTTCCAATAGATTACGAATTGTTTAATATGGCATGCTGTAAGGTATGCGTCGGAGATAAGTGTGTATATTATATAGCCGGTGGAGATACAAGATATGGTTCAAAGAATACTCCGGTGCAGTACAGAATCTACAGATATGACATCTATAATGGAAAATTTGAGGAAAAGCTTAACATTAATACTGATAATGCAACAGATATACTTGGCAGCCAGACAGGTATAATAAGTAAAGTGACTTCTATAACAGCGGATGATAATGATTCGTTATATTTTGTTACAGACAATAAGCGGATTATTAAAGTATCAGTTGATGGAAAAACAGAGGAAATATATAACAATCCGGAAGCATTAGAAATATCATCACTAAGATATATTAATGGGGATATATACTTCTATGAGGCTTTACATAATGAAGGGAATATAAAGGCTGTAAATGCGGATAAACAGGTAGTGTGGACATGCAGTTTTGCTGGTGACGGATCAAGCGATGGAACATTTTCCGGCATAGAAATTAAAGGTATTGATAACAATAATATCTATGTAGGAATGCAGCGTAATAATGCAAAAGGCTGGAAAAATAATAATATCGAATTTTTTGATAATAAAGTTGAACCATATGTGAATACATATTCTGTCTACGCTATAGATTTATCTGATAAAGATATGCAGGGAAGTACTGCGAAAAAAATATATCAATGGAGTAAATAATAAAATGCCAGTCTTTCGTGAAAACGGTAAGGCTGGCATTATGTAAATTGAGAGGGAACAAGGGGGATGCGAATGGAATTAGTTAAGGTAATATCTTTAAAAAGAATTCTGACAGCAGTTCTCATAATTGTGCTTAATATAGCTTTATTCTGCATTATTAATAACGGACAGTATTCATACAAAATATATGATAATATGCTGAAAGAATATAACGGGGAATTAAATGAGGGAAAAATAAGTGATTATCATGGATATATAAGACAATATGAATCAGATAATCCTGATATTACAGATAATGAACAGTATATAGAAGCTAAAACGCTCTTTTCTGAAAAAGTGGAATTTGTCAGAAATTATAAGATTAATATAGAGAATAAGCTGGCGAATATAGACAGATATAAAAATAATGCTATGTATGCACAATCAGGGGAAAGCAGACTGGAATTAATAAAGACACAGAATGATTTGCAGAAGGCATATGATTATGATGTCGATTATAGTAGTGATGTATGGCTGAGAAGTATAGCAGAATATAAATATATGGGATATTTTATCATTGTAATAATGCTTATATTTATCTATGGAATGCAGTCAGACTCGAAAAAATTGCAGTACATTATAAAAAGTGCTCCTAATGGCAGGATGATATTAGAACTGAAGCGTATAATCGTGCTGCTTATACTGTCTATTGCTGTAGTGCTATTATCGTATACAGCGATTACAATGACTTCATTATTTGTATATAATGACTGGAGTGCAATTCATGGAATGTCTGGGTCGGATTCAGAAATTTATCTTGTTTCTATGGGGATGAGCAGAGTGGGACTGGTTTTGACTGTTGCTTTTAAGACAGTGGCAGTTACATTTGCAATGTCAGTATTTTTATATGCTTTAATTAATTTATTTGA
>CEAK01023830.1_pt1 | contig 13301 bp, 10 predicted proteins | sample 480681 | NCBI WGS metagenome assembly CEAK01 (sample SAMEA3182071, study PRJEB8094) | gut metagenome | biome: human; feature: gut; material: Stool; isolation source: human stools | place: Canada | collected 2011-12-06 | reverse complement strand
CCCGGCACCTACGAGGGCACCGCCGAGGGCATCTCCTCCACCGTCAAGGTCACCATGACCTTCTCCGACAGTGCTGTCACCGACGTGGTGGTGGACACCTCCGGCGAGACCGCTTCTTTCGGCGCTGCCGCTGCCGATGAGCTGCGTGAGCAGCTGCTGGCTGCTGGTTCTGCCGAGATCGACGGTGTTTCCGGCTCCACCATCACCTCCGATGCTGTGATGAAGGCTGCCAAGAGCTGCTACGCACAGGCAAAGGGTGAGGCCGTGGTGTCCAGCGTGCAGCTGCCCACAGGCGACGCAAACGACTGGCTGGGCAAAGAGCCTGATATCGACGAGACTGCCATCACTGAGACCGTGGACACCGACATCCTCATTGTGGGTGCAGGCAACGGCGGTATGTTTGCTGCCGCCTATGCAGCTGCCAACGGCCTGAACTTCCGCGTTATTGAGCAGAACGCCAACGTACAGGACACCCGCCACTGGTACGGCGCTATCGACTCCGCTGCCGCCAAGGAGGCCGGTGAAAAGCCCGCCGACCGCGCCAAGCTGCTGAGCGAGATCTCCCGCTACGCCTCCGGTAAGTGTGACCAGCGCGTCGTCAAGACCTGGATCAATGAGTCTGCCGCTATGCACGACTTCATGCGCAGCATTCTGGAAGATAAGTACGGCTGGGTGTGCGATTTCACCTCCGGCAGCGAGGCTGCATGGCCCACAGAGAATGCTGAGCACAATACCGACTACCTCTTCCCTGTGCAGGAGCATAACTACATGGCCAGCGAAAGCGCATCTGGTCTGGCCCGCAACGAGCTGCTGCTGCAGTACATTCAGGAGCTGGGCTACGATGTGGACTTCAAGACCAGTCTGGCCAAGCTGGAAAAGAACAGCGAGGGCCGCATTACCGGCATCATCGCCCAGAGCACCGAAGATGACCACTTTATCCGCTACAACGCCAACAAGGGCGTGCTGCTGGCCTGCGGCGGTTTCCCCGGCAACCCCTACATGATGGAGCAGCTGGACCCGCTTGGCACCAGCGTGACCACCGCCTGCTCCTACTCCCCCGCCGACAAGGGCTACGGCATCCGCGCTGCTGTATGGGCCGGTGCCAATCTGGACAAGGAAGCCGCTCCCATGCTGTTTGACCGCGGCGTTGTTGCCCCCGGCGTGGATGGCGGCTATGTGGATAGCGACACTGCCTTTGGCGGCAAGGCCTTCCCCGGCAAGATCCGCCAGTACAACCCCGGTACCCAGCCCTTCCTGAAGGTGAACCGCAACGGCGAGCGCTTTGCCAACGAGAGCTGCCCCTACAACGATATCGTCTACGCTGCCGCCCACCAGCCGGGCCGCGTCTACGCACAGATCTGCGATGCCAACATTCTGGAGGACGCAAAGCGTTTCCACACCATCGGCTGCTCTGCCCAGACCCGCAACGGCGGCGAGAAGTACATTCAGGGTAAGATGGACGAGGCTATTGAGGCCGGTGCATTGTTCAAGTGCGATACGCTGGACGAGCTGGCCGACAAGATGGGCTTTACCGGTGCTGCCAAGGACACCTTCCTTGCTACCGTGGAGCGCTACAATGAGCTGTACGACAAGCAGAACGATGAGGATTTCGGCAAGCCCGCTTACCGCCTGAGTGCCATCCGCACCGCGCCCTTCTATGGCTGCTGGCTGGGTGCCTCTCTGCTGACCACCGAGCAGGGCATTGCCATCAACGAAAAGGGTCAGGCGCTGGACAACAACAACCAGCCCATGGAGGGCCTGTATATCACCGGTGATATGTCCGGCAGCTTCTTTGCCAACAACTACCCCTGCCTGATGGCTGGTGTGGCCATGGGCCGCACCCTGACCTTCGCCATGAAGGCCGTCAAGCAGATGGCGGGTCTGGATAACGCCTGATCCAGCGCGGTTTTCCGGCACAACTTAAGCGTTTTTCCATTTCTTCTTTCTTCATGAAGAGAGGCGGTCCCTGTTTGGGGTCGCCTCTCTTTGCCATTTTTTCGCCACGTGCCCCCTACACAAATCCCCACGATTGTGCTATGATAAAGCTGAACAGCCGGTTTGTGCCAGACAACCGGCAAAATCGAGGTGTTTGTACAAATGTCTGATCTCCTTGAAACTCTGCAGCAGGAAGGGGTAGACCCCGCTCTGCTGGAAGCAGTCCAACAGTACCGCACTGCCCATGCCCTGCCGGACGCACTGCGCCCGCGCATCCCTTCCCCTGCCTTTACCTACTATGGCAAACAGGTGTGGGAGCAGGCGCTGGCGGCGCTGCTCTGCGGCGAAAACCTGCTGCTGGCAGGCGGAAAAGCCACCGGCAAAAACGTGCTGGCCGAGAACCTTGCCGCCGCCTTTGGCCGTCCCGCATGGGACATCTCCTTCCATGTGAACATGGACGCAGCATCCCTCATCGGCATGGACACTTTTGCGGACGGTCAGGTGGTGTTCCGGCCCGGCCCGGTATACCGCTGCGCCCAGTGCGGCGGCTTTGGTGTGCTGGATGAGATCAACATGGCCAAAAACGAAGCGCTGGCCGTGCTGCACGCGGTGCTGGACTTCCGCCGCGCCATCGATGTGCCCGGCTACGACCGCATCCCGCTGGCGGAGGAGACCCGCTTTATTGCCACCATGAACTACGGTTATGCCGGCACCCGTGAGCTGAACGAGGCACTCACCTCCCGTTTCGTGGTCATCCAGATGCCCACCATTACGCAGGACGATCTGGAAAAGCTGCTGCGGACGCAGTTCCCCGATCTCGCTTCCAAGTATGTGCGCCAGTTTGCACTGCTGTTCCTTGACCTGCAGAAAAAATGCGACAGTGCAGAAATTTCCACCAAGGCGCTGGATCTGCGCGGTATGCTGGATGCCCTGCGGCTGATCCGGCGCGGCATCCCGGCAGGCGCGGCACTGGATATGGGCATCACCAACAAGGCCTTTGACTCCTATGAGCAGGGCCTGATCCGTGATGTAATCGCAGCGCGCATTCCGGCCAAGCTGGATGCCGCCAAGCTCTTTGGCTGATGGACGCCCAGAGTTACACCGCGCAGGAGCGGCGTGCGGCCAATCAGGTCTGGGCTGCTGCAGGAGCCTATGGCTTTGAGCCGCTGTTTCTGGCCCGCTATACCGACGGCACCACCGATTTTTACATGAACACGGTCGTGGGCCTCATCCACAAATATTACGGTGACGCGCTGATCCGCAGCGTCTTTGACGCATGGGACGGTGATCTGCGGCAGACCATGCTGGACGACATGACATGGCTGTATCTGGAAAATGCAGCCTATCGGCTGGAGCTGCCCCGCCGCCCGGTGCTGGAAGCACTGCGCCATGCCCATGCAGATTACTTTTTTGCGATTCAATACAAGCTCTCCCGTCAGGAGTGGATGGCAAAAAATCAGCTGGTGTACACCATGCAGGCTGCACGCTGGCGGCGTGTGCTGGGCCGTGCCGACCCGGTGATGACCCCTTATGAGTCCGGCCTTGCTGCGGCTCTTTCCCCGGAAAAAGCGCCGGCAGCGGAACAGCTGAAAGCCAAAATTTTATCGATCTACGCAAAATTCAACCTGTTCGACGGCACTGTGCACCAGAGAGCAGCTTTGCATCTGCATCTGGACGGCCTGCTGGCAAAGCTTGCCACCAAAGCCATGCCCACCCAGATGATCAAAACGGACCGCGTGACCGTGGAACACTCAAGCTCCGTGGATGCTGTGGGCGGCGGGCTGGCGGTGGACAAGCGCCTGGCCCACATCACCCTGAAGCAGAATGCCGCGCAAGACAGAGCCTACATCGAAAGCTGCTTCGGCCGCTCTCTCTACCCGCCGGAACGGCTGCGCAAGGCTGAGCAGGAGCTTTGCGTGGGCGACCATCTGGGGTGCCATTTGTGGTTCAGTGCCGGTGTGCCCAGCCCGGAGCAGGCTCCCACACCGGAAGCAAAGCATCTGGCTGAACAGGCTGAGCTGCAGGCCGACCGCAACCGCGCTTATTACGCCAAAAATCGGGAACTGCACCGCAGTGTGGTGCTGCGGCTTACCGAGCAGATCCGCAACTGCATCCTTGTGCACCAGCAGCCCAACGCCCGTGTTGCCCGCAGCGGCAACCTGAACGCTGGGCGCATCTGGCGCGCACCACTTTTGAACGATGACCGGGTGTTTTTGTGTGCCGAGGAAGAGAACCAGCCCTCTTTTACGGTAGACCTTTTATTGGACGCATCCGCTTCCCGCCTGCACTGTCAGGAAGTGATCGCGGCTCAAGGATCTATTTTGGCCCAGAGCCTTGCGGCCTGCGGTATCCCGGTGCGGGTGTCCAGCTTCAGCAGCCTGCGGGGCTACACCGTACTGCGTGTGCTCAAAGGCTTTGCAGACAAAAACCTGCAAAACATCAACCGATATTTTGCTTCCGGCTGGAACCGTGACGGCCTTGCCTTGCGGGCAGCAGGCGACCTTTTGCGGTTTGCGCCCGGTCCTGCGCCGCGGCATCTGCTCATCGTGCTGACGGACGCTTCGCCCAACGACAGCCGCCGCATCCCGCCCAGTGCAGAAAACCCGCTGGGCTGCGGTTACGAGGACGCTGCCGGTGTGGCTGACACTGCCGCGCAGGTGCGTGCGCTGCAGCGCATGGGCATCCGGGTGTCGGCTGTGTTCATGGGTGAGGACAGCTCTGCCGGTGCCGCTGCACAGATCTACGGCAAAAACATGGCCCGTATCCGCGGCATGGACCAACTGGCCCGCGCGGCCGGGCGGCTGATCCAGAACGAGATCCGTGAACTGGGCGATTGAACCATATTTTACCAGAACAGCCCACAGATGGGAGGCTCTGGCCTTGCCGTCTGTGGGCTGTTTTTGATACAGAACACAACTGATTCACTCTTGCAACAACCATGTTTCGGGTCACTGTTGCAGGATGCGCGGAAATATTTTGTTTTTCTGCAAACTTATAGTTGTTTTTTATTGTGAAGTATGCTATACTATGTTCAGTCAATAAAACATTCCTGCGTAAGCCGCCTGCTGTGCACCGGGTCGTTTGGCGCAGTGCCCATCCGTTATACAACGAACTGCTGTGTTATAGTTTCAGGAGGGAATCGATCATGGATGCCAACCGTTATTTTGATGCCATGCACAACGCTATGTCAGCTCAGCACCCCGGTGCGCAGCTGCTGTTAACGGTAAAGCTGCAGGACACCTGCGGCAACGATGCCTGCCTGGAGCTGAAGCAGCTGCCCGGTGAGAGCACCTCCATTCTGTGCTACTCCACCATGGGTCGCCGCTGCCTGAACTTCCAGCTGTTCCGCAAGGGCTGGCAGCTGTGCCACAACGCCGATGGCCAGCTGGTGGGCCGCTTTCCTTCCAGCGCCGACGGCCTGATTGACGAGACCGATTTCCGCGCCTACTGCCGTGAGGACCGGCTGGATCTAGCACGCACCCAGCGCATCACCGCCGAGCTTCGCCAGTGCGCCGGTATCAATTATCAGGGCAGCATCCCGCAGAACGCCCGCACCGGTGCCGTTGTTACTGTGGAGAGCTTTGTAGGGGCCGGTGCCCGCTGGACCTACTGGAGTCAGGATGTTCTGCCCAGCCTGCCGCTGGGTGCCATCCTCTACTGGCTGGCGGATCATCTGGCCGGTGCCGAGCGCCGCACCCTGCAGGCCGACCCGCAGGCAGCCCGCCTTGCCGCCCAGTGGCTGGCCGGTGATACAGCCGTGTTCTTTCATCCGTCGGTGCCGATGACCGCCATGAATACGGTCTCTTCCGGCTCTGCACCCGCACGCCGCCGCACCACTGTGCCCGCTGCCCGCAACAAGAGCTGGCAAAGCATCATGGCCGTGATGGCAGGCATGTGAACGAAAAAGCAAGGGAAGACCGATCGTCTCTCCTTGCTTTTTCAGTATTATTCGAGGTACGGGTCCAGCAGGGCATCCACCGTTTTGTTCCGCTTGGGGTTCGGCTTTTTGATCACATGGCCGCGGCAGACCACCAGTTCCAGATGCTGCAGCGCACGCAGGTCTTCCAGTGGGTTGTGCTTTGTCACAATAAAATCTGCGCTCTTGCCCGGCTCAATGGAACCGGTCACGTCTCCTACTCCGGCCAGCTGAGCATTGCGTAGGGTGGCCGTGTACAGGGCGAACTGGTTGCTTACACCGCAGTATTTGTGGAAGTAGCACAGCTCCCGCCAGAAATCGTACTGGGTGATGTATGGGCAGCCTACATCGTTGCCCAAGGCCACCGGGATGCCGTTGGCAAGGGCGGTCTTTGCGCTTTCCACCACACCGTCAAACACGATCTTGCCGTTATACTGGTCCTTTTCCGAAGCGCCGGAAACCGCCGTATCAAACAGCGCATAGGGCAGCGCCGGGGAGATGGTGGTGCACACAAAGGCTCCCCGTTCCTTGTAAAGCCGGATGGTCTCATCATCCATCTTTGCGCCGTGCTCAATGGAATCCACCCCGTTTTCCAGCGCCACCTTTACGCCCTCCGGCGATTCGGTGTGTGCTGCTACGGTGTAGCCCAGCCTGTGGGCTTCGTCGCAGACGGCTTTGACCATTTCCGGCTTCATCTTCAGCTCGCCGGGGGTTCCCTTTTCGGTGGCATCCAGCACGCCGCCGGTGATCATCAGCTTGACAAGATCCACCTTCTGTCCGCTGGCCTTTCTCAGCTGAGCCAATGCTTCGGCATTGTTATGGGCCGCAACTGCCACCGAGCCTGCCATATGTCCGCCCGGCACCGAAATGCCCTCGTTGGCGGCAAGAATGCGCGGTGCCAGCAGCTTGCCAGCTGCAGCATCATCACGGCAGCGGGTGTCAAAATCTGCAATGCCGCCCACGGTGCGGATGGTAGTCACGCCACCCAGCAGTTCCAGCTTCGCGTAGCTGCATACCAGCCTGTAGGCCACCGCACGGGTCAGGCCATTGCTCAGAATTTTGCGCACCAGCGCAGCATTATCCCGCGGCTTTGCGCTGGGCTTGCCGTTGCCTGCCAGATGCACATGCAGGTTGATCAGGCCCGGGCACAGATAGCCTCCGTGCAGATCGATCACCTCATAACCGTCCAGATCCACGCCCTCGTCGGCAATGGCAATGATCTTATCATCCTCGGTCAGCAGGATTTTGTGCTCTACCGGCTGCATCTGCTCGGTGCCATCCAGCAGGATCCCGTTCGTATAGGCACGTTTCATTGGGAACATCCTCTCTTTTTCAGATTTTTCGGACAGGAGTTGTTTTGTTCCAGTATAGCACGTTCCGGCAGATGGTGCAATGCAAAAACGGGCAGGAAAGGTTCAGCCCTCTCCTGCCCGCTCGGTGTTTTTATTTACTGTGCGGCTGCGCTGGAAGCTGCTTCGGAAGCAGCAGCCTCAGAAGATGCGGCTTCCGAAGAAGCAGCTTCGCTGGATGCGGCATCTGCGCCGCCGGTCACGCCGCCCTCAACGACCAGCTCATCCTCATAGTCAAGGCCGTAGGTATCCACCAGAGTCTCCTCATAGTCCTTGTGGAAGAAGTTTTCTTCGCCCAGAGCCTTGATCTCCTCGTTCAGCCAATCCAGAACGGTGGTGTTGCCCTGGCTCACAGCGGGAGCAATGGTGTCCTGACTGCCCAGAGAGGGAATGCCGACCGTGTAGCCGGTGTTCTGCTTTGCAAATGCAATGACCTCGGTGTTATCGTTGGCCCATGCCACGCCGTTGCCGTTCTCCAGTGCATTCTTGGCCGTTGCATAGGAATCGTACTTCTGCAGCGGAATGTCGGGGTACTCCTTGGTCAGGTAGGTCTCGGCGGTGGTGCCGGAAATGACGATCATCTGGTCGTCAGCGTTCCAGTTGTCCAGAGTGGTGATAACGTTGCTGTCCGGAGAAATGACACCCAGAGCCACGTTCATGTAAGGCAGAGCAAAGTCCACTTCCTCTGCGCGCTCCGGGGTCACGGTGAAGTTTGCCAGGATCACATCCGCCTTGCCGGTCTGCAGGTACTCGATGCGGTTGGCAGCCTCGGTGGAAACGAAGTTGATCTCTACGCCCAGATCCTCGCCCAGACGGCGTGCAAAGTAGACATCATAGCCCTGATATTCGCCGTTCTCGTCCACATAGCCGAACGGGTTCTTATCGGAGAACACGCCGATATTGATGGTGCCGGACTCCTTGATCTGATCCAGAGTGCGGTAGACCACGCTGCTGCCGGATGCTGCGCTGCCGGATGCTGCAGTGGAAGCAGAAGAAGAGCCGCCGCATGCGGTCAGAACAGCGGCAGCGGAAACTGCACCCAGACCCAGCAGGAAGGAACGACGAGAGATCTTAGACTGTTTCATAATGATTACTCCTTTACAAAATCTTTCCCATTTGGCTGCGGAACACCCGCAGCCTCTATCTTGATCTGTGACTCATTTCACAGCATCAAACGTGAAGGTGCGCAGGAAGCGTTGCGCGCGCTCGGTCTTGGGCCGGTCAAAGAACTCGGCCGGTGCAGCTTCTTCCACGATCTTGCCGCCATCCAGAAAGATGACACGGTTGGCAATGGCGCGGGCAAACTGCATTTCGTGGGTGACGATGATCATGGTCTTGCCCTGCTTGGCAAGGTCCAGCATAACGTCCAGCACCTCGCGCACCATTTCCGGATCAAGGGCAGCGGTCACTTCGTCAAACAGAAGGATCTCCGGGTGCATACACAGTGCACGCACGATGGCAACGCGCTGCTTCTGGCCGCCGGAAAGCTCCCGCGGGTAGCTGTTTTTCTTGGCAAGCAGGCCCACACGGTCCAGCAGAGCTTCGGCCTCCTGCTGCACTTCCGCTTTGGGGCGCTTCTGCACCTTGGTGGGTGCCAGAAGCACATTGTCCAGCACCGTCATGTGCGGGAACAGCTCGTAGCTCTGGAACACCATGCCGATGCGCTGGCGCAGCTGGGTCAGATTTTTACCGCCGTAGGCAACGGTCTCATTGCCCAGCCGCACCCGGCCGCTCTGGGTGGGCTCCAGACCATTCAGACAGCGCAGCAGGGTGCTTTTGCCGCAGCCCGAAGGGCCGACCACCACGATGACCTCGCCGGGCTTGACAGCAAAGCTGATATCATCCAGCACGGGGGTCTCGCCATAGGCCTTGATCAGATGTTCAACAGTCAAAATAGGTTCTGCCATGTACGGTCACTTCCATTTCTTTTCGAGATAGGATGCCAGCAGACTGATGGGCCAGCATACGAAGAAATATAACACGAAAACCGTGAGATAAATGCCAAACGCTGCGTTGGGGCTGGCGGTGCGGTTGGCCTCGATGATCTGTTGTGCTACCTTGATCACTTCCACCACACCGATCATCAGCACAAGGCTGGTGGTCTTGATCATGCGGGTAATCAGGTTGATGGACAGCGGGATCAGGCGGCGCACCGTCTGCGGAATGATGATGTACCAGTAGGTCTGCGCACGGCTCATGCCAAGGGCCTCGGCGCTCTCATACTGGTGCTTCGGAATGGCGATCAGCGCACCGCGCACAAGGTCGCTCATTTCTGCGGTGCCCCACAGCACAAACACGATGATGGATGCCGTCTCGCCGGAAAGGTTCCACCCAAAGGCACGGGTGGTGCCGAAGTAAACGAGGAACAGCAGCACCATCTGCGGCATGATGCGGACGAACTCCAGATAAAGCCGCAGAACCGCCTTGATAACGGGGTTGCGGGAGGTCATGAGCACGCCCAGCAGGATGCCCAGCGGCAGGCTGATGATCACCGAGACGGCGCTGATCTTGAGTGCAACGCCAAGGCCGCCCAGCAGGCGGGCCATGTTTTTGCCCTTGAACAGGACATCAAGACCCAAATCCAGCATAGCGCAGCCTCCTTTCGATCAGGCTGCCCACAATGGACACCGGCAGCAGAATGATAAGGTAGAACACCACCAGCAGGAACAGACATTCGATGGTTTTGGAGTACATGCCGATCAGGTCCTTTGCCGTGAACATCAGGTCCATCAGGCTGATGGCGCTGAACACGCTGGTCTCCTTGAGCAGGAAGATCACATTTGCCATGAAAGCCGGCATACTGGTGGACATGGCCTGCGGCAGAATGATGTAGCGCATGGTCTGCCAGCGGTTCATGCCAAGGCTGTAGGCACTCTCGGTCTGGATGGGCTCAATGGCTTCCAGACCGCTGCGGAACGCTTCGGCCATGTAGCTGCCGCCCAGAAACGCCAGACCGGCAATGCCGCAGATCTCGGCATTGGTGCGGATGCCCACCTTGGGCAGGCCATAATAAATGAAGAACAGCTGCACCAGCAGCGGTGTGTTGCGGGACAGCTGGATGTAAACACCCACGATCTGCCGCAGAACGGGCACCTTGTCATACTGGATCACTGCGCAGGCAAGGCCAATGATGATGGCAAAAATGATGCCTGCAACGCCCAGCCGCACGGTAAGTACAGCGGCCTTCTGGTAGAGCGGCAAATATTGCTGGATCGCATTCCAGTCCATTGCCGGATTCCTCCCTTGTATCCTGATTTGCGGGTCAAAACAAAACGCCCGGAAGCTCCCTCTTCAAGTAAGCTCCCAGGCGGTCAGCGACAGATCCTTCTGCGTGTTCCCACACAGAATATGCAGATATGCTCACACGGCATACCATACTGCAGGGCGGCCGGTCCGGGAAGCGTTTGCGGTACAACAACACATTGCGCAACAACACATCATAGCCGTTTCCTCCCTGAATGATCTCAATTTTCGGATTTGCTCGACCCGATGCACGTAGTTTACACCCTATTACCCATTATGTCAATATGATTATGGGACTTCTTTCGATTCTTTGCTCATTCAGCCTAAAATCATCTCATTCCATGTGTAAATTTTATTCATTTTTCAACTTGACCGTATGCGTCGTGCGGACAGCAAAAAGCCCTCCCGTCGGGGGAGGGCTGGGCCGGATAAAGATTTTTTCGGAAAGTTTAAGAAACAGCCGGTTTTGCTTTCTGCTGCCATATGCTCCCCTCCTGCCTTTTCTTTTATAAATAAGTATCATGATCTCCCGGGAAAAGTGCAATCAAAAGGCACCGGCTTGTGCAAAAAAGTCGGTGCCTTGGGGCAGGAATATTTTACAGGTTCAGCAGCACATTGGCCCGGAAAACGTTGCCGCCCGTTTCCACCGTCAGATTGCCGTGATACCTGTGCACGGCAGTTTCGACGGAAACAAGGCCGATGCCCTGTCCGTCATGCTTGGTGGAGTGCAGAACGCCGCCCTGCTTTTTCAGCACGCCGTCATAGCGGTTCTCCACCATCAGGCCCATCATGGCCGGGCTGAGCATCCGGGCCAGCACCTTGATCTGCCGTTCTTCCGGCGGCAGCTTCTGGCTGGCATGGAGCGCATTTTCCAGCAGGTTGCCAAGAATGGTGCACAGGTCGGCCTCCGGCAGGGGCAGGAGCTTGGGCAGTTCCAGCTTCCATTCGATCTGGATGCCCTGTTTCCGGGCCTCGTAGTCGTAGTGGCCGGCAAGCGCATCCACCGCAGCGTTGACGCACAGGGTGGGTCTGGCATCGCTGAGTTCGCTCTCGTACTGGCTCAGGTAGCTTTTCAGTTCATCCAGCCGCCCGGCCTCGGTCAGGCCGGAGATCACATGCAGGTGCTGGCGGAAATCGTGCCGCAGGTGGCGGGTCTGTTCCAGATAGCTGCGCAGCTCCATATAGCGGCGGGACTCCACGGCCAGCAGCTGGTTTTCGCGGTCCAGCTGGGAGCTGCGGGCATACTCCTTTGCCACGCGGTACATCTCGTACAGCAGCAGAAAGATGCCCAGCAGCGAGATGCTCACTGCCAGCACCGCGATGATGCGGATGCGGTTCATCAGGATGACGCCGATCTCCTTCGGCATACAGAACACCAGAAACGCCGCGTACAGTGCCGGCAGCGGCCATGCCGACTCCCAGAAGGCTTCGCCGTGGTACTCCTGCAGCAGCCACCGGCTCCAGCGCACTGCCGTAAAGCGGAAGATGGCGCTGAGTATCACCGAGAGGGTCAGGCAGATGACCGAGGTGCTGGGCAGAAACACCGGCTGTGCATTGTCCAGCTCAGCTTCCGCGTTCAGCACAATGGCAAGCAGGGTGCACACAGACATCATCACTGCCGACACCGAGAACAGAAACATGGTCTGGCTGATCGATACTTCCCGGTCGGTGCGCCAGCGCAGCAGCCAGAAGCTGATGATGAGCAGCGGGATGAGCAGGAAGTTCGTTTCTATGTCCAGCATGCAGCACACCGCTGCGCCAGCCAGACCCATCAGTGTGATCGCCGACGCACCGATGGCATAGGTTTTACGCGGTGCACGCAAGTGCTCCTGCAGCGAGGCAAGGCAGAGGTATTCTGCCGGATACATCATTGCAAATTCCAGAAAAAAACGTCCAAACAATGCAAAATTCACAAGCGCTCTCCTTTCCAGGTCAGAATTCCCGCTGCATACCACGGAACTGGTACTGCGTAAATTGGGCAAGCAGGCTGTTTTTGTCCTTCTGCCGCACCGGCAGATGGGTCCCATCCAGCATTTCAATGCAGTCGCCCTCAAACCGCAGCACCTTGGACATGTTGATGATCACGCCGCGGTTGCACACCAGAAATTCCGGCTGGGTCTGAAGCTGTTCCTGCACCTGTGCAAAATTTGCCGTGGCCCGGCACTCGCCGTCATCCGTGACCACACGCACATAATGGTTCTGTGCCGTAGCATAGTAGATCTTGGTCAGCGGCAGCCGCACGATCTGCCGGGCAATGCGCACCTCCAGCTCCGGCTGCTGGCGGCACAGCACCCGCCGCAGCTCCCCTGCCAGCTGCTCAAACTTTTCTTCCTTATAAGGCTTGAGCAGATAATCGAATGGATGTACCGGAAAGGCATCCCACACGTACTCCGGCGAGGATGTCACAAACACGATCAGCAGGTCCGGGTCGGCCGCACGCAGCCGCTGCGCCGTCTCAATGCCATTGGTACCCTCCATGCAGATGTCCAGAAACACCACCTGATACCCTTCGTGCCAGCCGGCCCGCAAAAATTCATCTCCGCTGGCAAAACAGCTGCAAGATATGTTCTCATTTTCAAATGCCTTTTTCAGCAGCTGTTTCAACCGTTCGGCATCCGGCTTGCTGTCTTCCACGATCGCCGTCCGCAGGTTCATTGCTGCACCCCCTTGTTCCTTCTGCTTCCCTGTTTTTTTATATTATAGCACAAGTTCCGCCTTCCGTGGTCTGCCATTCGCGCACAAAACAGCCCGTTTCGCGCAGGTTGCGGCAGTGGGCAGAAATTTTTTGTGTTTTCCTGCTGCAATGCAAAACAAAAAAGGCACCACACAATGTGTGATGCCTTTCTGATTTGGTGGAG
>CEAK01011884.1_pt1 | contig 13438 bp, 9 predicted proteins | sample 480681 | NCBI WGS metagenome assembly CEAK01 (sample SAMEA3182071, study PRJEB8094) | gut metagenome | biome: human; feature: gut; material: Stool; isolation source: human stools | place: Canada | collected 2011-12-06 | reverse complement strand
AAAAAGTTGCATTTTTAACCATTAAACTCACAAAAGTCTTTAAAATCTGGATTTTTACTTATTATTTATAAGCGCATTTTGTCGTTTCTGTGGTTTTAGATAGCATTCTTTAACTTATTATGTCGGGATGAGCCTCGCTCGGCTCATAACTTCTATTCATGATTGGATTACGCAAATACCCTTCACCCTTCATCTTTTTGCCATTTTCAGATTTCGGTTAACCACTGATAGAGTCGTACTCATGCTTCTATTAAGCCCAGCCTGAGTCGTCTATTATGACCAATCCGAGCCTTCTATTATGCCCAGTCCAGGTCTTCTATTAAGCCCCATTTTAGGCTTCTATGATGCTTGCTATGGTTTCTATGGTTCCGCGCATTAATCTATACTTTCGCTTTCAGCAGTTTCATCTCCTCTGCCGTCAGCCCCGTCACATCCATGACTGTCGCTTCATCCATTCCCTTTGCCAGCATCTTCTTTGCAATCTCAAGACTTCGCAGGTTCATACCTTCTGCTCTTCCTTCTGCTCTTCCTTCTTCCATACCCTCTTCTTTACCTTTCTGGTATCGGTCATCCAGAAGGGTTCTTTCAACGCTTACGGAATCCCAGAATTTGTCGTAGGCACGGAGCTCGGCATCAGTAAAGCCGGAAATCTCCAACTCCTCTACGGCTTTTCCTATCTCAGGATCATTAAGCAGGTCGGCAGGAATTTCCTTCGTGTTGGCATTGATTTCCGTGAGGAAACGGAGCCACAAGACCATCATGCGCTTGTCGGCAATGGAATGAGGCGTGAACTTAGGGAGTTCTATGAAGGTAAAATGCAAGCCTTTAATTACCTTATTGCTGTCCTTGTCGTGCACGATACGATAGTTGTGGATGAAATCCGGAGTGTCATGTGCGAAGATATCATTCACAAGATTCAGGGAATATACGGGTTGCAGTTCGCTGTATTTTCCTCCCTTTTTAGCCTGACTCACATAGAGCTTGGATGCATTAAAAAGTACTCGCTGCTGGAATGCGTCAGACCATTCCATTTGCATCTCCACGCAGAACTTTCTGCCTTTAGTATCTGTGCAGAGTACATCCACGATGGTGTTCTTGCCCCCTTCGAGCTGGGGCACAAGTTCTGTTGGCAGATACTCTATCTCGTGTATCTGCTCCTCGTCGCTGAGTGGCAACAGGGCGTTCAGAAGGCTGATCAGTCTTGCAGGATGATTGCCGAATATCTTCTTGAACGTAAGGTCTGCCTTAGGGTCTAAGTACTTCATAACCATTAGTTTTAAAATCTATAACGCAAAGTTACGACTTTATCTTCATATCTGCAAAAAAAAATGAGAAAATATGAAGGGTGATGAAGGGTGAAATTGTGCCATTCAGCCCCTGAAACCCCGATAAACACAGGGGATTTCAAGGAAAAGATGAAGGGTGAAGGGTATTTGCGTAATTGATTCTTTTTTAAAACGGATACAGACAAAATGCCTACTTGTGGCATAATAGTGTCCCTTCGAAGGGCACAAAAGTGTCCTTTGAATAGAATCCGTCGCTCCCACATTGCTCAGTTACGCTCCCACGTTTCCCGCTTTCGCTCCCACGATTTTCTGTTTCGCTCCCACAAACGTCAGATGCGCTCAGAGAAAGCTACTCTGCTGCCGTGCCCATGGGGTGACAAACATTTATATATACTGCTCAAGTTTCGCAAGTTTTGCCCCACACGCCCTTCAGGGCGTATTGGGTAATTTCAGCCGTACAGTTCAAACGTTTTCAGGAGTTGATGGTTGGCATCGGCAAGTTGTGGGTCGAAGAGGCTCTTTATGTAGATCATGGTGGTGGAGGTGCTGGTGTGTCCCAAAGCCTTGGAGATAAGTCGCACGTCAAGGTCGTGCTGATAGGCAATGCTCGCCCAAGTGTGTCTCACTACATAGGAGGAAAGGGGCTGGCTGGCAGAGATGCGCTTCGACAGGCACGACAGGTTGTAGTTGTAGCGGCGAAGCTGGTTTTGGTATTGCCCATGTGCCAATACTGCATCGGGAGAATTGATGATGGGAAAAACATACGGAGTATTGCTGTAAGCCTCATACTTTCTGATGATCTCGTTCATACACGGTTCTATCGCCACAACTATTTCCTGTCCTGTTTTGTGGCGGGCATAGTGAAATCTTCCGTCTCTGATTTGTTCCTTTCGCAGATAGGCAATATCTACGAAAGGCATTCCCATGGCATAAAAACTGAAGAGAAATATGTCGCGGGCAAAAGCAAGCGATGGCTTGTCTTCGAGATTGAGGTGGCTCAGCCGTAGGATGTCCTCTTCCTGTGCACTGCGCTTGCGAGTATGTTCCTTCCCAGTGAACACCCTGCGGAAAGGTTGCGTGTCGGCAGTCATCTGCAAGGCTACACCTCTATTATATAAGGTACGCAAGGAACGCATGTAGCACGAAATGGTGTTCATGCACAATCCCCGGTCTATGAGCCATCGCTGATAACGTTCCATTTCTTGCGGTAAAATGTCTGCCATTGTCCAGTCGTCTCTTTGCCAGAAAAGGGTCAGCGAGTTGGCTGCGGTGCGATAGTTGGCTGCGGTCTTGTAGCACTTTCGTGCCTCGGCGCTCTCTACCTCCTTACTGATGAAGTCCAAAGCAGGCTGTGCTTTGGAATTAGTTTTGTTCTCTGCACGATGCTTTCTACCTGGCAGGTGAAAGCCAAATTCTAACTTAAAATATACCATACTATAAAATCTTTTAGGGTTTATCTTGTGTCACTCAACTTTTACTACTTCAGAAGTTAGCGGAGTTAAAGGAAGTAATCGTTTCCTCCGGTCGTTAGGGAAGTTAAGGGACAACAGCCTTGGAGGGAATGATTAATGGTTAATGGTTAATGTTGTGTCCACAAAAGCTGTTGTCTTAACTCCTTAACTCCTTAACTCCCTTAACTTCCCGATGAGCACATAGTTTTTTTCCACCTCGGGGCACGAGGTGGATACAAAGATATGAGAAAAGAATAAACTTTATACATTCATTTTTAAAAAAAGAGAGAGATTTATGGAAAAAAGACTCATGACGTTTATCGCCTGCCTGTTCCTTAGCATAGGAATGGCTTTGGCACAAACTCAAGTTTCCGGAACGGTCACCTCTTCCGAAGATGGCTCGCCAGTTATCGGCGCCAGCATCAAGGTGGTAGGCACCAATACCGGTACTGTTACCAACATCGATGGTAACTTCTCACTGAACGTATCAGCCAACGCGAAGTTGGAGGTATCGTACATCGGCATGGTCACCAAGACCGTCAAGGCCGCAAAGAACATGAAGATTGTATTGGATACTGATAGCAAATCACTTGACGAAGTGATGGTTGTTGCTTATGGTACTGAAAAGAAATCTGCCTTTACTGGTTCTGCTGCTGTTGTAGGTGCAGAAGAGATTGGTAAGGTTCAGGTAACCAACGTTGTTGATGCTTTGAAAGGTAAGGCCGCTGGTGTGCAGATGATAAAAGCTTCTGGTGCTCCTGGTTCTACCTCTACAATCCGTATCCGTGGTATCAGCTCTATCAATGCAGGTAATGATCCTCTTATCGTAGTTGACGGTTCTCCATACGATGGCGATATCAATACGATTAACCCTTCTGATATTGAAAGTATGACAGTATTGAAGGATGCTTCTTCTTCTGCTCTTTATGGTGCACGTGGTGCCAATGGTGTCATCATCATCACTACCAAGTCGGGTAAGATAGGCGAAGGTAACATTACTGTTGACGCAAAGTGGGGTTCCAACTCTCGTGCTATTCCAGACTATGAGTTTGTGACAAGTCCTGCCAAATATTACGAAATGTGGTATGCCGGACTTAAGAACTATGCCATGGCTGATGCTAAAGGCAAGGATAATGGAACAGCTATGACCAATGGTCTCGGTTACAGTGAGACAGCTGCACATGAGTGGGCTAACAGCCAGGTGGCAACTGCCGGCAGCTATGGCTTGGGCTATCAGGTGTTCAGTGTTCCTGAGGGTCAGGAGTTCATCGGTACCAATGGTCGTGTCAACCCTAATGCCACATTGGGTAACCTGGTGAATGGTTATTATCTGATTCCTGATGATTGGACAGATGCTATCTTCAGCAACAGCCTGCGTCAGGAGTATACTGTTACAGCCAATGGAGCAAACGACCGTGGCTCTTTCTATACATCCGCAAACTATCTTAGCTTTGATGGTCTTACTCCATCATCAGACTATGAGCGTCTTGCTGCTCGTTTCAAGGCAGACTATAAGATTAAGAATTGGTTGAAGGTGGGTGCCAATGTAAGCTATACCCATTACGACATGAATGGTACAAAAGATGAAGGTGAAGCCTCTTCAACCGGAAACGTGTTTGCTTTTACCTTTATGGCACCTATCTATCCTTTGTATAACCGCGATGCCAATGGCAACATCATTTTCGACAACAACAGTGGTATCAATAGCTATGACTATGGTGACGGTAAGGTAAACGGACAGAAGCGTCCTTATATGTCGCAGTCAAACCCATTGTCTGATAACCAGTTGAACGTCCTCAATACCAATGGCAACACCTTGAATGCTACAGGTACCGTAGAAATCAGCCTGCCATACGACTTCAAGGTAACCTCTATCAACAGTGTTTACAATGACGAATATCGTGCCACACAGACCATCAACCCATACTATGGTCAGTATGTTTCTTCTAACGGTATCGTTTACAAGAGTCATGGTCGTTCTACATCCTATAACTTGGAGCAGCGTTTGAACTGGGCTCATTCTTATGGCAACAATAACATTTCGGCTCAGTTGGGACATACCTACTATGATTATCGTGTTTACTCTTTGTCGGCTTCCCGCAAGAATCAGTTCAGCCCAGACAATACCGAGTTGAACGGTGCAGTGGCTTCCAATGGTACACCTTCTTCTTCTATGACCCGTTACAACACCGAGAGTTATATGGCTCGTGCTTTGTACAACTGGGGCGAGAAATATTTTGGTCAGGTGTCTTATGTTCGCCAGGCATCTTCTCGTTTTGCAAAGAATAACCGTTGGGGTAGCTTCTGGTCACTTGGTGGCGCATGGCTTATCTCTAAGGAAAACTGGTTCAAGGCTAAGTGGATTGACGAGTTGAGACTGAAGGCTTCTTATGGTCAGGTAGGTAACGATAATATTGGTGAGTACCTTTACACTCAGCGTTATTCTATCAAGTCCTCAAGCGACAATGCCAGTCTGGTACCATCTTCAGTGTTGAAGAATGAGAATATCAGCTGGGAGACAGGTGGTATGTTCAATGCTGGCGTAGAGTTCTCTATGTTTGGACGCCGTTTGAATGGTAATGTAGAGTTCTTCTCTCGCAAGACTTCTGATATGTTGTTTGCATTTTCTTTGCCAATCAGCTATGGTTATACCTCACAGTGGAGAAACATCGGTGATATGATGAACAATGGTATCGAGGTTTCTCTCGATGGTGATGTCATCCGTACCAAGGACTTGGTATGGTCATTGAACGTGAACTTCTCTTACGACCACAACTATGTAAGCAAGTTGCCTGATGATAACAAGACTTTGGTAAAGGATGGTCATGCAGGTTACTCTAATGGTTCTTACTTCGTGGGTGAGGACTTGCCACTTAACACGCTGTATCTGCCCAAGTATGCAGGCGTTGACCCTGAAACAGGTATAGCTATGTACTGGAAAGACAAGACCGTGACAGATGAGAATGGCAAAGAAACTACCGAGATGGTAAAGGTTATGGATCCATCAGAGTCAAGCTACTATCTCTGTGGCAATTCTCGTCCTGAGGTGTTCGGCGGCTTCGGTACTTCTGTATCTTACAAGGGCTTCGATTTCTCTGCTCAGTTCTCTTATCAGTTGGGTGGCCAGATCTTGGATAGCGACTATCAGCAGGCTATGTCTTATAACCGTGGTCAGGCTTTCCATGTTGACTTGCTCAACGCCTGGACTCCAGAGAACAAGAATACCGATGTGCCTCGTTTGAACTTCATGGATGCCACGAGTGGTTACGAAGCAGCTACTTCTGACCGCTTCCTGATCTCCGCATCATGTTTGTCACTCGACAACATCCAGCTGGGCTACACATTCCCAAAGACCTGGATGCAGAAACTTGGCTTGCAGAGCTTGCGTGTATATGCTACTGCTGACAATGTTTGGGTATGGTCAAAGCGTCAGGGACTGGATCCTCGTCAGAGCCTTTCTGGTGGAGCCAACTCTACTTACGCTCCATCTATCAGAACCATTTCTGGTGGTTTGACAGTTACATTCTAATAATATAAAATAGAGATTACAATGAACAAGATAAATAAGTATATAGCAGGTATGGGAGTGGCTGTCATGTCGCTTGCCACATTTAACAGCTGTATCGAAGAGGTTGAGCCACAATCTTCTACTGTAATAGAAAGTCAGGTCAATCAGTCCTCTTCTGCTGTAAAAGCTTTGATATGGGGCCTTCCTTATTATTTCAACGCTTGCGCAAGAGACTATCACTTCGAGTTTGGTTATGGTGCGATGTTGCACATGCGTGATGTGATGACAGGCGACCTTCCTGTAGTCTATTCTCCTAATGGATATGACTGGTTTGCTAATTATGAGCAGACGACTTTGTTGAATCAGGACTCTCCTACGATATGGTATGTCTGGGCATATTATAATAAGTTTATTCAGAATACCAATGTTGCCCTCTCTGCGATTGCCAATGCCAACAAGACTGGTATGGAGGACAAGTATGCAGGCTATGAGGCTGTAGCCAAGGCGTTCCGTGCCATTGCTTACCTTGAGATGGCACAGATGTATGAGTTCAAGACCAATGATAAGTTTACTACTGGTGTAAATGCCGATGGTAACAACGTAGAAGGCTTGACAGTACCTATTGTTACCGAGAAGACTACATTGGAAGAGGCTCGCAACAACCCTCGTGCTACAAAAGAGGTAATGCAGCAGTTTATTCTTGATGACTTGACTTATGCTTTGGAGAACATCGACAAGTTCGATGATTCTGATAAGGTGTTCCCACACAAGGCAGAGGTTTATGGTCTGATGGCTCGCTTCTATATGTGGAAAGAGGATTATCCTAAGGCTCAGGAGGCTGCCCGTAATGCCATCAACAACTATAGTGGCAGTCCGATGACACAGAGTGAGGCGTTGAGCAAGACTTCTGGTTTCAACGACTTGTCTAAGTTTATGTGGGGCGCTAAGCAGACTGATGCCAACGAAAGTGTAAAAACTGGTATCATCAACTGGACTTCATGGATGAGCAATGAGACTTCTTTCGGTTATACAGGTGCAGAGCCTTTCATAATGATTGATGCCAACATGTACGATCGTATCGGTAATTCTGACTGGCGTAAGCTGATGTGGAAGGCTCCTGAGGGCACTCCTTTGGAAGGCAAGACCGAATGGATTGACGCAAAGACTGCTGAGAGCTATCCTGACTATGCATCAGCCAAATTCCGCCCAGTCAATGGCGACGGTGACAACTATACAGTAGGTGCAGCTTCTGCTTATCCTGTGATGCGTGTTGAGGAAATGTATTTCATCGAGGCTGAGGCTGCAGCTCACCAGAATGCAGAGAAGGGCAAGGAACTCTTGGAGAAATTCATGAAGACTTATCGCAATAAGACTTATAGCTGCAGCAAGACCGACCAGGATGATGTCATCGAGGAAATCGTATTCCAGAAGCGTGTAGAACTCTGGGGTGAGGGATTGACTTTCTTTGATATCAAGCGTTTGAACTATTCTGTAGAGAGAGGTTACCTTGGAACAAACTTTTATGCTGGTACCAGATTCAATACTCAGGGCCGCCCTGCATGGATGAACTTTACCATCTACCGTATAGAAGCAGAGGACAATCCTGCATTGAAAGGTTGGAACAACCCTAACCCAACTTCTGCATATTCAGAGTGGACAGGAAAATAACACTTAAAAAGTAAAAATCATGAATAAGATATTTAGATATGCAAAAATCGCAGTTGCTGCTCTGGTTACTGTTGCCATGGCTGCATGTACAAGCGATTACGAATATGATACACCTGAGGCTCTGAAGGGAGCCCAGGTATATTTCAGCAACACGCTCCCAAGTAAGATTGAGGTGAACAAAGAGTCTGGAAACTTCGATGTCACCTTGAGTCGACAGAACACAGAAGGAGAGCTTACCGTGCCACTGATGTTTACTGCAGATGAAGGCAATATCTATACGGTGCCTTCAACAGTGACTTTTGCTGATGGTGAGGCTACTGCAAATATCCACATTACTTTCAACCCTGACGAGTTGGTTTATGGTAACTACGTGGGTGGTACTATCAGTTTCGATGCTGACAACTTCTCTACTCCATTTGGTGCAACATCTTACCAATTCAAAGCAGGTGCTTCTGCTTACGAAGATGTGGAAGGTGGCAAGGGTAAGTTCCGTGACGGTCTTATATCTGCACTTTATGGCATTGAGGTATTGGAATACGATGTACAAATCCAGCAAGATGCACATACCCCTGGTATCTATAGAGTGGTAGCACCTTATGGTCAAAAGGGATGGAGTGGTGCCAACCCTTGGTACACAGCATTCGATGAGAACGAGAGCAATACTGATATGATTATCGATGCAACTGATCCTGACTTTGTTTATATCAAGGGAACCTTCAACACGGGTGTAACACTCAATAGCAGTGAAGGTGATATTTCAGCCATCTCTTATGTACAATTCCTTTTGGACAATGGCAATTCTCTTGATTTAATAAAGAGTAAGAAGCCAGAACTGTTCGGTACTTTCAAGGATGGTGTATTCACCTTCCCAGCCAAGAGTATTCTTATGTATTTAGGATCAGATGGTCCTTATTATGGTAATAGTGATGGTATGTTGCGTGTCGCAATGCCTGGTGTTGTGCTCAAGGATTACAGTGTCGGAGTTGAGTATCTCGGTCGTATGACTGATACAAACGATAAAGATAACGCAGTCTTCAACTTGACCTTTGGTGCTGATGTGACTACTGTCAAGTATGCCCTGGTAAAAGAGGGTGAAGACCTGAATAAAACTGAGAGCGGTATTATCGATGGTTCGGTAGAAGCTACAGAGATATCAGAGGCTGGCAGAGTGGAAGTTCCATTTGAGGAGTCTGGCAACTACTACTTGGTGACTGTATCTTATGAGAATGGTGAGGCAAAGGGTGCTGATGCAACTCCTATAACTCTCAAGTCGAGCAAGGATGCAGAAGAGCAGTTTGAAGAAGTGGCTTATGGCGTGTTTACTCTTGGTGTAGAGGACATCAGTGGTCCATTCTTCCCAGAACAAGGACCTATGGGTTGTTTCCTTGAGAAGTTGGGTGGAACATCTCCTTATCCTTCTGAAGCAACATTGCTTCAGAGCAAGAGTGATCCTACACATTTCCGTATCACACCATGGTTAAATGAAGGATATGACTTTGATTTCACCTGGAACAAAGAAACAGGTGTCATCTCTGTCAGCAACAATAATTCTGGTGTCAAAGGTAATCAGGCTGGCGACCAGGTAATTGTTGATGATGTTGCGACTATGATAGGAGACGCTAATGCTTCTGCTGCTGGTGTGCTTAATTCTTATAAGGAGAATGTCTTCACCTTCAATTTGGTTTATCACTTAGGTGAGTCTATTTTCGCAAGGGAAAAGGAGACTTTCGAGATTACCGCAACTGCTGAAAATGCAGCTAAGAAGGGTGTCAACAAAGTGGCTGCTTCACACCGTTCGTTCAACAACTTCTTTACAGGTAAATCTTATCAGATGAACAAGAAGCTTGTCAACAGCAAAAAGGTTCATCTCAGATAATACGATTTTGAAATAAAACAGTAAGACTCTATACCTTGTGTCTTGGTATAGAGTCTTTTCTTTCTTAATAATATTTTTTGTATGAAATTTAAACTTTATCTTACGACTTGCTTATTGGTCTTGGGATTATCGTGTGCTCATGCTGTTCCAGCTAAGAAAGGAGTGAAGCGGACAATAAAACTTGCAGACGGAACTTCTGTGGTAGCAGAGCTTAAAGGTGATGAGTTCGCCTCTTATTGGCAGACAGATGATGGTAAATGTTATGTACAGGATATTGATTCCCGCACATTTAAGATTACAGATAAAGCACAGGTTGTGAACCGAGGTTTGGCAAAACGTCAAAAAGCCAATGATGAACGCATCAAACGCTTTGCCAAACGAGGACCGAAAAGAGAAATAACAGGTGCTTTCTCTCATTTTACAGGAACAAAGAAAGGACTCATCATTCTTGTCAATTTCAAGGATGTAAAGTTCGGCAGGACTCATACCCGCACCATGTTCAATAATATTGCCAACAAAATAGGCTTTACCAATAGTTTGGGATTCAAAGGCAGTGTAAAAGATTATTTCTTGGCACAAAGTAACGGACAGTTTGAATTGGATTTCGACGTGGTAGGTCCCTATACCTTGTCGCAAAACATGGCTTACTATGGCGCACACGGCAAGAATGGTCTACAGGATGTAAAACCAGGACACATGATATTAGAAGCTTGCCAGATGGCTGATAAAGACGTAAACTATGCTGACTACGACTGGGATGGTGATGGCGAAGTAGACCAAGTATTTGTTATTTACGCAGGTTTCGGCGAGGCTGATGGAGGTTCCGAAGATACTATTTGGCCTCATGAAAGTCAATTGTCGTCTTGGGTTGGCAATCCTTATGAAACCAAGGATGGTGTTTCTGTAAACACCTATGCCTGTGGTAATGAGAATACGTATGACATGTTGGGACGGAGCCGTATCAATGGTATTGGCACTATCTGTCACGAGTTCTCTCACTGTTTGGGCTATCCAGACCTATATGATACCAATTATGGTGGAAATTTCGGAATGGGTTCCTTCGACCTGATGTGCTCTGGCAGCTATAATGGTGAGAGCTTCTGTCCTCCCAACTATTCAGCCTACGAGAAATGGATTGCTGGCTGGATAACTCCCACAGTCCTTGACAAACCAGCATCCGTAAAAGGTATGCAGGCTCAAGATGTGAAGTATGGACAGGCATTTGTTGTCTATAATGACAACAATAAGAACGAGTATTATCTCATCGAGAACAGACAGCAGAATGTAGGTATTTGGGACAAACAGTTGCCAGCCAGTGGCATGATGATTACCCATGTGGACTACGATGAGAATATCTGGGAGAATAACAATGTCAATACCATTGTCAATTATAGCAACCAGTATGGACCAGAATATGCTTATCTTGACAACGATCATCAGCGCCTTACTATCTTCCATGCTGACAACGAAGAAGGTGCTTCTGCAAACTCGCAGGCTGGTGACTTGTACCCATTTAATGGCAACAACAGTCTTACCGACACCTCTTCGCCTGCTGCTACCATCTATCAGGGCGGAACAACCATGGGCAAGCCTATCACCAATATTACCCAAAATGAGGATGGAAGCATCGACTTCGACTTCATGGGTGGCAGTAACGACAACATCATCTCGGGTATTCACTTCATAGAGAATGATGAGATGTCTTCCTTCGGCCAGGGTGTTTACTCTTTGGACGGTCGTTATATGGGCACTTCTGCCAACGACCTTGACAAAGGCATATATATCGTGAACGGTAAGAAGATTGTCAAATAATGTATGAAACAGAGAAATCTTATATTTCTTTTCTGTGCAGTCCTGTTGGTGGCAGGCTGTACGGAAAAGAAACAAAATCACATGAAGTCGCCCGACTTTGAAGCGAGTCAAGTACTTAAGGACTCCATGCCGGAGCCTGTTAAGTTGGATAGCGACCTGCTCTCTGATGCAGGTACCGTCGTTCCTTACTTCCCAGGAGGTCTGAAAGCCATGCGTGCTTTCATTGCCAGACATGTGCGTTATCCTGAAGCTGCCCGCACGTTGAAAAAGGAAGGCAGGGTTATCATTTCAGCTCTGGTAGACACCAAGGGCAATCTCTCTCAATACAAGGTGATGATGAGCGACGACCCTCTTTTCGACAAGGAGGCTTTGAGAATAGTTAAGTTGATGCCTCGCTTTGTTCCTAATGGGGAAGGCAAGGTGGTTGCCGGCTCCGTAGAGATTCCCGTCATGTTTAGATTGAAATAAAGCTGCCGCTTCCTTATCCTATCAAATACATTGCCCACCCGTGGTTACTTACCGTACCAAGTGGGACAGATATAAACACTTCGCCTTGTCTTTTGAAGAGTTACTTGATTTTTATTGCAACACTGAGTTAAGTGAGTCTTCTGATTTGGCAACCTCCTGGCAAAACAATTGTTGGTCCAGGTACTTATTCTTAAAAATAATTTTTAGTGTTGCAGAATTTATTAGTATTAATCAAACATTATGGGACACTTAATGAAGCAGTTTGGTATCGGCTTGCTGACCATGACTCTTGGTGCTGTTGGTACAACGGGGAGTCGTGCACAGGAGGTTTCTTACATTATTCCTACACCCAAAGCCGAGTTGCTGCAAACAGCGTCTAAAGTAAAATTATTAGCTGCTGCTAATAATGGTTTGAAGGCAAACTATAAAACGCCTGTACCTTTAGCTAACCTTGGAACCATTTCGCAAGGAGACAACGCCAGTTGTAATTACCTGTTCAAGCACAAGGACATCAATGGGGGAGCATGGCTGTTGGCTTCTTCCGACAAGAAAGCAAGTTATGTAAATCAATCGACAGGAAATGCTACCTCGTACCAATGGACTGTGCCTGGAAGCAGTGTGTCTTCTTTCACAAGTAGTGATATCCAGGTAAGCTATTCCAAGCCCGGTATCTATGCTATGCCTACCCTTACGGTGGGAAACGGCACAGAAACCAACAGTTATACTGCTCCTTATACTATAAAGGTGGGAGGCACTTCGGAGATAACAACCATCGACTGTCGCGAATGGGGTTCCACATATATGCTTTCTGCATGTGAGTATGGCAATGGTCAAGGATATGTTGGAGGAACCAATTCGGTAAATATTGTTGGTTGGGGTAATCTCTTTATGCTTGGAACTGATGAAGCCTTCCTTGACGGCATCAATGTTTATCTGCTTAAAAAGCCTACAAAGTATAAGGATGGTGCCAAATTGATAATTAAGGTATGGATGACCAATATTACAGATAAAGAAGCAAAGCTGATTTATCTACCTGTAGAGGCAGCAACTGTTTATATGAAGGATATCAAGGCAGATGGAGAAGATGGTGCTTGGTGTCCTATTTATGATGGTGCCCTTGCTCAGGTTAAGTTCTCTGAACCTCTTTCCATGTATGGTAAAACCACATTCTTTGTAAGTGTTGAGGGCTTCAGCAACGATCCTTCTACAGAAGACTTGTGGTTTAACGATTTTAGTTGACCACTCTGCGCATTATTGATAATATGAGTTGACTCAGTTATTACTTATTTATAATTCACGTTGACTTACTTAATATTTAGTCATATTTGTAGTTGACTACTTATGTCTATAGTCACAAATGAAGTTACCC
>CEAK01008408.1_pt1 | contig 13611 bp, 7 predicted proteins | sample 480681 | NCBI WGS metagenome assembly CEAK01 (sample SAMEA3182071, study PRJEB8094) | gut metagenome | biome: human; feature: gut; material: Stool; isolation source: human stools | place: Canada | collected 2011-12-06 | reverse complement strand
GAAAAATTAGAAAAGTTCTGTAGAAAGCATAACGATGCGCAATCTGCCTTGGAAAAATGGGTGGACGAAGTAACAAAGGCATCCTGGAAAAACCATAATGATTTGAAAAACGACTATTTGTCTGCAGATTATGTAGGAAATAACCGTTATGTATTCAATATCAGAGGCAACAAATATCGTCTCATCGTTTTAGTCGTATTTTTTGCCGGTAATGTTGACATCCGTTTTGTCGGCACTCACGCTGATTATGATTCTATTGATGAGAAAAAAATAAAAACTATATAGGAGGTACGTGTTATGAAAATAAAGACTGATAAAGAATTCCGTGCTTATCAAGCGGAAATGGAAGCCATCACTGTTAAAGGTACAGACTTGGGAGATATGGAATTGCTGAGTGAAGAAGAAAAGGAAAGATATATCGTGCTTTCTCAAGCTATCAGTGAATGGGAAGCTGCATATCATCCTCTGCCTGGGAGGGTATCAACCTTGATTACTGATGCCATCCGTAAAAAAATGGAGACAGAAAATATAAAGCAGAAAGAGACAGCCAGGCGTCTCGGTATCTCTGAGTCAAGGGTCAGCGATATACTCAATGGTCGTCGTCCTCTTAATCTCAATATTGTAAAACGGTTACGGGACAATTTCGGTATTCCGGCAGATTTTATATTAGACAATATTTGAGTTGTCATTTCCTATAATATCATACAGGAAGGCTTCCAATCAATGGAGGCCTTTTTTCATTGAACAAAAATGCATTTTCTGCACATGAGAATTTTGACATGTGCAGAAATGGGCTATATTTGCACTTACAGGAAGCCTATCAGGAGTCCTATTATCAGACCCGATAAAAGCATATCATGATGATGATTGGAAGCCAGCTGATAGATTCTTTCAGCAAATTAAAATCCGTACATACTTTATTGATTCTATCCCAACTGAGTTAATTTGTATTGGTCTTGCATAACCTCTTTCTTTTATTCCAAAAATAACCTTTTTCTTTTGCCATTCCAAAAACTTTCACCATATTTGCAGCAGCGAAACAGTTACGGACTGATATCCGTACCGCGAGCTTCGGTTAATGCTCATGAATTATGATGGGCTTTTTTCATGTCCATACATTAGCTGTTTTACTGATGTCAGTAAAATGATACATACGACATTGGCGGCTGCCTCTCCCATTACACTTTTGCTTTCGGGCGGAAATCTGTAACTGTTTCGCGACACGGGATATGGCAGCCGTTTTTCTGCCTATATGCGAAACAGTTACAGAATGAAAAATCAAATTCCCGGCACTCTCAACGTGCCTGCCTCCGGCATCCCTACCGTGGGCGAATCCGTTAACGCTCTTACTGAGCAAGTCAATAACCTCCAGCGCCGTTACTACCGTGCTTTGGCTCCCGACTGCGAAGTCCGCAGTTCCTCTGACCGTTGGTACCTTGCGTCCATTGCGTGCTTCTGTGCCACACTTATCTTTCCACCATTCTTGTTGGTTGCAGCTTTTTGTGTTATCAAGGCTAAGAAAGGAGGTACAAAATGAAGAATAAAGAGCAAGAACAGAAAATTACCGATATCAGTATCCATATAGCATCCTTGTCCGCATCGTTCAAACCTGCCCCGGATGCACGCCATGCCACCCACTGGTTCACTACGGATGAAGTCTACGACGCCATTCGTCGCATTGATCCTGGAGCGCATATTAGTAAGGAGCAGGTTCATCAAGCCATGCTTGATGCCGGTTATAAATACCAGAACCGTCCTGGTTCATCAGGACTGGACTTCCGGTGGATGCTCCAAGCGAGAAACTAAATACTACTGTCATATAGGGGGTAATTGTTCGTGATGAATAGTTGCCCCTTCGTTTTATGTCCTTTCCGTACCCCCTCCCCTATTCTATCTTCGCTGGAAATAACAGTGAATATGATTACAGACCAGCTTGTCAGAGAACGTTTTGTCCATGATATAATGTCTCAAGGCATCAACCTTATTTATGAGACGCAAGAAAAAGTTGTGCGTACATATCTCAACTCACGTTCCGGTGACCTGGTGGCACATCTTCAGAAACGTCCGTTCATTGCCCAGGAATCAGATACGAAACAAGCCTATTATCTGCGTATATTCCCATATCTCCGCTTCCTTGACATCTATTATCGTCGTGGAGCCGGTGACCGTATTTCCCGTCACATTCGCCGTAATCTTGCTCTTTATAACCGGGTGGTCTGGGGAGTGCTGTATCATGAGACATTCCCGGAAATAAAGTACGGTTTCACGGAAGAAGTTCGTACCAATATTCGCAAGGAACTGGAGCAGGCCCTTCAATATGAAAACTCAAACTGGTAACATTATGGCAAAAAAGCATTTATCCGAAGACGAAATCAAACTCATAATCTCAGGTGACAGTTCCAAGCTTCAGGAAGAGCTGCATACACTGACCAAGGAAACCAAGGCTTTGAAAAAGGAAGAGGCCGAACGCCGCAAGGCTATGGTGGAGCTCGAAGCCCAAGGCAAAAAGAACACGAAAGACTATCAGAACCTTGCGAAAGAGTGCAAAGACTATACTGCCAAAATTTCCAAAAACAATGAGAAAATAAGTCTGCTGACCCGTAACTTGAAAGTCAACGATCTCACCATGAGACAGCTCAAGAAAGAAGCTAAGGAGCTTTCCGCTGCTTTGGATGATATGACTGAATCTGCGAATCCGGAAGAATATGCCAAACTCAATACCCGTCTCAGAGAAGTCCGTACCCGCATGAGCGAGTTACGCAGTGCAGGTAACAACATGAACAATGAGTTCGGCAACAGCGTGAATTGGATGTCCAAGTTAAAAATGGCAGCCAAGGCTTTCATTGCCGTTAAGGTTATCGGATGGCTTAAGGATGTCCATAACCAGGCATACGAGACACGCAAGGAATTCGCCAAATACGAGGCAGTCCTTCGGAATACTTTCCAGTCGCAGAAGAAGGCCAATGATGCCATGAAGATGCTTCAGCAATTGGCAGCAGACACCCCATCGTCCTTGCAGGAATGGACTGAAGCATATATCAAGCTGGTTAATCGTGGGGTCAAGCCTACCAGCCAGGAGCTTGTCAACATGGGAGACCTTGCTGCTTCCCAAGGAAAGTCCGTCGATCAACTCATTGAGGCTATACTTGATGCGATGACCGGGGAGAACGAACGTCTGAAGGAGTTCGGTATCAAGGCTTCCAAATCCGGGGAGACTACAAAGTTCTCTTTCCGAGGAGTGACTACCGAAGTGCGCAATTCTGAAGATGCCATCAAGGATTATCTTCTTTCTCTCGGTCGTGTCGACGGCATTGCCGGTTCCATGGCTGTGCAGATGCAGGAACTTGAAGGAATCCAGTCCAATCTTGGAGACACAATGGATGCCTTTTTCAATAAAGTGGGAAAAAAGCTGGAGCCGTTCTGGAAATCCATGTTGAAGTATGCCAATGGATTCTTCACTAAACTTGGGGAAATGTTCACCACTTATACGGAAACTTACGAGAACCATTTCGACAAGATGGTACAGCTTGAGAGCGCATTGCCTGGACTGTTGAACCGATACGAGGAACTGGTTGGCAAGTCCTCACGTTCAGCCGAAGAACAGAAAGAACTGGCCAGCGTCATCGCCCAGATAAAGAATATGGTACCCGGCGCTGTTTCCGCTTTCGATGAGTATGGACGTGCAATTGCCATCTCTGGAGAAAAGGTCGAAGAATTTCTCATAAAACAACGTGCCTTGCTCAAATTTGAAAATCAGAAAGCGATAAAAGAAATCACAAAACAAATAGAAAACTATCGGAAAAAAATAAAGGAGTTACAAGAACAGTACACCTATGGGAAGACCAACATGGTTGGGCAGGGTATGTTTGCTTCTCCCATCATAACGATAGATAAATCGGACACAATGAAAAAAGCAACAGCTGAAGAGATTGAGAATTACAGCAACATGCTTTTGGGAGCAGAAGAGAAATTGAAACAACTGAACGGCCAGACTATTGAAGAAACCGTCAAGAACCAGCAGAAGCTTGCAGAAGCACGCCAGAACTTCAACAAGATGGAGAAGGTTCAGTTGCAAGCCTGGATAAAGAACAATAAGGATGCAGCCGGTGAGTATGTGGAAATAGCCCAAGAAATATACAACAAACGTTTCCCGGCAGAGGACTCTGACGCGACCAGGAAGAAGGCTGAAAAGGCTGCCAAAGAAGCAAAGTCGGCTGCAGAAAAAGAGCAGAAAGCAAAAGTCTCTACGGAGCAGGAAGCCGCCAAGTCTCTTGAAGCATTAAGGGAGGAAGAACTGCAATCCCAACAGAAATGGTATAATGATTCGTTTGCCGATCTTTCAGCTTTTCTGGCATCAGGAAAAATGAGTAAGGAACAATATGAAATGCTGGTACTCGAACTTGAAAAATCGTATGCGGAAAATAGGCTCATCATAGAACAGTCTTATTATGAGGACGCCATATCCATGGCCATTTCCAATGCAGAAACCAAGGAAAATCTCGTCCGGAAGTCCAATCAACGTGTCATTGATGCGGAAAAGGCGGCGAATGCCAAGCGTGCTTCACTGCAGGAAAAGCTGAATACCCTTGTCAAGGACTTCAAATCAGAGTTCAAGGTTACTACAGTTGATGAAGACTATGCCGCGCAACTCAAGGTTCTTGAGGCATCCTACCAGGCGCGCAAGGAAATGGCTGAGAAAAACAATCTTGATACGACAGAATTGTACAGTGCCTACCTTGGAGCTAAGGAACAACTTGAATCCGAACACAAACAACGTATCCAGTCCATTCGTGACCAGTATGGCTTGTCTACACAGCAGGAACGGTTCAATGTGGAACTGGAACAGCTCAGGCTCGCACGTGAACAGCAATTTCTGACTGAAGAACAATATGAGCAAGCCGTCCAGAACCTCAAACGGGACAGTTATAAAAAGCAGTTTGACTATTATTCCAGTCTGTTTTCCGGGGCCATTCAAGCATTGCAGCAAGCGGAAATGGACCAGGTCGATGCAAAATATAATGCGGAAATTGAGGCAGCCCAAGGTAATACGGAAGAAGTGGAACGTCTGGAAAACGAAAAGGCCCAGAAAAAGCTTGATATACAGAAAAAATATGCGGACGTGAATTTTGCAATCAAGGCATCACAAATCATCGCAGACACAGCTGTGTCAATCATGAAAGCATATGCAGATTTGGGACCGATTGCGGGTTCCATCGCAGCAGCCCTTATGGGCGTGACCGGAGCCGCACAATTGGCCAGTGCCAAAGCTGAACGGGATAAAATCAAAAATATGACTCTTTCCGGCAGTAATTCCGGCAGTTCCGGTACCGGTGCGCGTATTGCCACCGGCCGTCAGTCCGGAGGCAAGATTGATGTCCGGCGTGCCCAGGATGGGAAACTCTTTCCTGATGCGGATTATGACCCGGATGCACGGGGATTCATAGACCGTCCTACTGTCATTGTAGGTGAAGGCCCTTTCGGGCAATCCAAAGAATGGGTGGCCAGCAATGCTGCAGTAAGCAATCCCACTGTTGCACCAATCCTGGATATACTGGATAAGTCCCAGCAGGCCGGTACCATCCGTACGCTTGACCTTAACCAGGCAATCCGCGCACGAATGGCCGGGTATTCATCCGGCGGGTCCATAGATACCCCGAAGGCTACGGCTCCGGTACCACCAAACGCACCAGGGAACTCACTGCCTCCAAGACTGATGGAACGCCTGGCCAATGCAATCATCCGCATTGATGAAGAGGGTATCCCTGCATCCGTCACTCTCTCAGAACTTGAACGCAAGCAGGAATTGCGGAACCGTTCGCGTAACATAGCAAAAAAATAGTATCATATTATGAAAATAGTACATATCCCCACCGGCGAGGCCTACCAGCTTTCTCCCGACACATGCCTTGAAGTGGAACGGACGAATCTCTTCTTCAATGAGTACGGTGAGCAGACACTGCCGGTCACATTACCGGACACACCTCTGAACCGTCGTCTGACGGGGAATCCCGAACAACTGGCGAACCTTGAGCGTCCGTCTACCGATATCGAATGTACCATTACCGACGGGGAATACTTCTGCACCTGCCGCCAGGCCGTATTGGGAGCCCGTCGGAATGAAGGTATCACAACCACCTTCTACATGAATGAGGGAAGTTTCCTGAGCCGCCTCCAGCGTACCCCTTTAACTGATGTGTTCGGTTCGGAAACAGTCCCCGGAGTACAGACTGTCGAGCAGGGTATTGCCTGGTGCTGGAGCTTGCGGACAAACACAGACCCGAACTTTTCCATTTTCCCCGCTATCGTGGAGATGGACGGTGAACGACGGGTACTCAATGCAATGGCAGAAATGGAGGCTGACGGTACGCCATTGAACAATGGGCGTACCGTGACCGGACTGTACAATGCCTGGTCACGTACAGAGCAGGTAGACGGGCGCACCATCAGTCTTACCCCCGGATACTACATCACTCCCTTTATCCGATGCACATACGTTTTACGCCGTGTTTTTGCATATTTCGGATATGAACTGCTGGAGGGTTTCTTTGATAAGACTCCCCCATTCAACGGGATGGTATTCATCAACACCACCATGGACACTCTGGTCAACGGGGATATTCTTCTGGCGCACCTGGTGCCCGACTGCCTCTGTTCAGACCTAATAGACCTTTTCCGCAAGAAGTTCTGTTGTGAGTTTATACCCGATGAAGCCGCGCGGACCGTAGCTGTCCGTTTCTTCAATGAATTGCTGGATGAAAAGCCGCAGGTTGACCTTACATTCTTTATGGACGGACACCCGTCTGTCGAGTATGCCACAAGACGCCAACTGAAGCTCTCTTCAGCCACTTCACTGACCGACTGTACCTCTTTCGACAGTCTGAAGGAATTGAAGGAAAAGTATCCCACCGCCTATTGTAACGCGAGTAACGGCTGTTACTATCGGGATGGACATGCCGTGGGAGATTATTCCGAACTGTTGAGCGAGGGGAATATCCCTTATTTTGCAGATGACGGACTGGAAAAATATGAGGTTACTGTACCTGATTGCCAGCCTTGCCCTGCCACGGCAACCTTCCATACCGAATACGGCACTGACCGTAATGGCAATGCCTATACAGCCTTTACCCTGGAAAGGAGTGCTCTGTATGCCGGAGAAGCAAGGGCACTCAACAGTACCATCGTCATCAGTAACGGTTCCATTGAAGAGGAGGAAAGCGGAGAAGGCGCTACCGAAGGGAACAAGACTGACCGGCACGACCAGAAGCCGGTACTGGCATTCGTGCAGCCCGGTACGGGACCAATGAAAGACGTGTCTGTCGGCACTGTCACCGTGAAGGATTCCTATTCTTTATTGTACAATGCACCCGGTGGAATATACGAAGTTTTTTGGCGGCAGTTCGACCTGCTGCTCCGTCATTCGTTGAATAACGTAAGTGCCCAGTTCCTTCTGCCCTCTACCCTGAAAAGTACGCTCCGTGTACATAGCCCCGTACTGTTTGAAGGAGTGAAGTGCTTCCCAAACAAGATCGGTTTTACTCTTGGAGGTGGGAACCGTCCTGCTGAATGCACCCTTCTTACTACCAATCTTCAACGTCCGGCTTGCCTGCCGCCAATAATAGATATGGATCGTCCGGAATATTATTGGGAACAGATTGGGACTTCCAGTCCGGTGGATGAGGAGCATTGGAAAGCCGCCGGTTTCACTCTACAGACAACCGTGAAATGTCCCAGCATTTTTCCTCCGGCACCAACGGCCTCACAAGTGGTGCAAGGAGGTACATGGTACGAGCGTGAAGTTTGGTACAGTTACTACCGTTCGGGGCGTGTGGACGGAACCGGCGGCCAATGGTTTTACCGGCATGCGTTCTTTGCCCTGAAGCCATGCAGGTAAGGAAGGCTGGTTGTCCTTTCATACTGGTCATGTGTGGCATAAATTTGCGTATAAAATCAAAAGTAGAAATCAAGCATGTCTATCCAGCAACAACCAGATGTACTTTCGCTCTCGATGAACTTAAAACCGATCATCGTACAGTCTACAGCTGAGACCGTAACCTTCACTCTGAAGAAAAACGGTGAAGTGCTACTTTCACAAAGTTACCAGACGGATAAGAACGGCCAAGTGCAGATAGATCTACGTCGGATGGTGCATGAATCACTGCAAACTATTGTTTCAGATGTTGGCATTGTTTATACACAGGCAAATCTTGTTGCCGATTTTTCTGCTCTAATTGACATGGACACCGTCAATTTCCGGGTAGTGCGTGGTGGAGTGGATCGCCTGGCAGACTCAGCCACAAATTTTCTGACACAGAATTTTCTTACCTGGCAACCGAATGTTAAACCGGTTACGTATTATTCTCCGGAGTTCCTGACCTACTATGCTGTGGTTGCCGGTACAGTCAGACTTCGCGCTTACTTTACGGACGAGTCTGGAGCCGTTAAATCTCAGACAGATTATACTGTTACAGAATTGATGCCAGGTATAGCTTATACCATGCCTTTACAATACTCTGTCGTTGCGGGATGGCTGGGGCATAAATTACCTGCATATTATGATGTATGGGTCGAGGACACATCCGGCCAGCGTCTTACATATATACAGCGTTACTATGCTGAGGATATGCGCTCCGAGCAGGAACAATGGGTACTGTTCGAGAATTCTCTGGGCGGTATAGATACCTTTCGGGCTTACGGTGTCACTACTCTTAATGGGGAGCACACTCATAATATAGCGGAAACTGATGAATGTTTCCAGGAGTATCGTGTGAATACCGAAAGGAAATTTCAAAAGAATACCGGATACTTAAATGATAATGAACGCAAATGGTTGCTTGATTTTTTCCCATCCCAGAACAAATATCTGTATGCAGGTAATTATTTGCGGCAGATAGTCGTAATGGAAAGTAATGTCAGCTTTACGGATCGTGACATACCGAGTAATTATACATTCACATTTAAGTATGCGGATGCCCGTCCTCTACTAAATCTTCCCAGAACTGATCTTCCGGCAGATATTCTTAACATCACTGTTCCCGAAGTCGGTTCTTTTACGGTGCCCCCTCGGCTTGCTGAATTTTCCCGCTTACCACTTTCCGAGGGGGCCTTATTTCCCATACAAAATCCATATTCAGAGGAATGGTCAACTACTAATGTAGCTGCAATTGGGTATTACCTCGCAGACTTTTTATCTCGCATCTTTGGTTCTGGCGGCGGTGTCGGTCATAAACACCGTAACTATGATTTGCTTGAATTGCTTTCATATATTGAAGGTTATCTGCTGGTAAATGGCCAAAAGATAAAAGCTGGTTATGCGGACAAAGCTGGTTCTGTTGAGGGAATGGAGGATATGTTCCTTCACAAAGACCGAGCTGACGGCACTCCTTTCCCCATAACCTTCGGAGATTGGGTCAAGTTCGGCGGGTTCATCAGCGGTATTTCCGGAGGGGGCATCGATAAGAATGGCATCCTTGAAATGGAAGAGGGCATTTTCCGCAAACGTCTGTTTGTTCCGGAGATTGCCTATAACCGTGTGACCTATTTCAAAGGACGTATGTGTGCCTCTCCCGGAGGTGGATGTACGGTCAAGGAATGGAGCGACAATGGTGACGGCAGCTATACGATTACACCAGATTTAACGGATGCTGATGGTCTGAGCCAGTTTGTGGATGATATACTTACTACTTACTTCGTCACCAAGAACGCCGAAGGCAAGCTGCAGGGTTTCGAGGAGATGAAGTTCCGGGTGACTTCTGCCGATTACACTGCCAAGACATTCGTCATGACGCCGAAACCGGGTACCGACTGGAAGCCGGGGGATGCGATGGTACTTGCCCAGACGGGTAACTTTACAGACCCGGAACGGCAGACGTACATCCTGATTGATACGGTTAACGGCAACAACTGCATTACTTTCTTTGACCACGCCAATACATGGGATGTCGAGCCGGCACAAGAGATGTCGTGGATTGGCAAAAAGAAAGGTCGTACCGTACATGGCATTCCGGCTGACAACTACTCGGCTGTTTTTCGTCACGTCATCATGTCCGGCAAGATATTCCAGGTGGATGACATCACCGGAGAGGCTTTCCGGGTGCCATTGTTCAAGGGGACGTGGAAAAAGGGTGAGAAGTATGCCTATTACGATGAGGTGACGCATGACGGCAGCTCCTGGATATGTGTCAATGAGAAAGGCACGTCTACAGAACCGGCAGACGGCAATGCTGATTGGTTGAAATATGCGGCCAAGGGAGAAAGCGGCAAGGGTATCAAGTCTACCGATGTGGAATACGCGATATCGATGTCGAATGTCATTGCCCCGGTGGACGGTTGGCAGACTACCTCCCCTGAATGGGAAGCCGGCAAGTATATCTGGTCGCGGACGAAGATAGTCTATTCTGATGGCGAAGTCAAGTACACCCAAGCGGCTTGTATCAGTGGTGGGCAGGGAGCTGACGGCAAGGGCATCAGGTCCATTACCGAAGAATACTACCTTTCCTCTTCATCGGCCACCACAACCGGAGGCAGCTGGCAGACTACCTCTCCGGCATGGAAAAACGGATGGTATATCTGGACTCGGACAAGGATAGTCTTTACTGATGGTACAAGCACCACAACGAACGCCATCTGTGTGACTGGCAGCAAGGGTGCAGACGGTACAAGCATTACCAATTGCGGTGACTGGCAGACCGGAAAGCATATACCTTACATGGGTATTACCAAGATGGCCGGACGTGTCTTTTTATGTGTCGCTCCTGATGGTACCGACAATCCTCCGATGTGGACTCAGACGACCAATGAGGGAAGACGCATCCTGCAGACGCAGAACGGCGGAAAGAGCTACGGATATACCATTACCGGAGACCTTAATACCGCTGAATATGAGCTGCTGGTGGAGTCCGGCCAGGATGGCAAGGATGGAAAAGGCTATGAGTGGATATTCAAGCATACGACAGAGAATGTGACGCCTCCTACGCCAGCCACCTCGCAGGTGGATGACTACGTGCCGTCCGGCTGGCATGATGACCCGATTGGTGTCAGCGAGAGCCTGCCATACGAGTGGGCTTGTTGCCGCACGAAGAAGGACGGTGTATGGAGTGCGTTTTCACCGGCAGCCATCTGGGCCAAGTGGGGCTTTGACGGCGAGTCGCCCATTGTAGCCGATTTCGACAACGAGATGGAGAGTGTGGCGTTGACATACGAAGGAAAGACTGTTTCGCAGTCCGTGCTCAATACGACCGTCGGCATGTGGTATGGTACGAAGAAACTACAGCTCAAGTCCATCTCATGCGTGACGCCCTCCGGTGTCACGGAGAGCTACAATGTCAATACGGGTGTGATAGCGTTTACCGTGGCTTCCGGCATTTCGATGCCTGCACGCTCAGAGGTCAGGATAACCGTTACGGCTACGGTACAGGATACGGACATAAGCCGTGAGCTGGTGTTCACCATTGCCGGGGTGCGTGCCGGTAATCCGGGCAGTGATGCGGTGCTCTATAGACTGGTGCCTTCCGTCTCATCGGTAAGCAAGCGGAAGGATGGTACCTACAGTGTGGCAAGCGTGTCATGTACACGCACCAAGTCTGTAGGCGGTAGCACTTCCATCACGACTGACGGTGTGCTGAAATACAGCAAGGACGGAGGCGCAGAGGTCGAGATACAGAACGGAACGGCCATTTCCCCGAAGAACTTCACGGCGCAGTTACAATTCGTCTATTATGTGGGTGGGCAGGTCGTGGACCGGGAAACTATACCCATGGTTGTGGATGGCAACGACGGTAATCCTGGGAAACCGGGCGGTGACGGCGAATCCGTCAAGGCTGGCGGTGAGTGGCGCACGGCTAATACTCCATACAAAAAGCTCACCATCTGTACGATGGGGAGTCGCTCCTGGCTCTCAAAGGTTGAGACGTCGAATCCACCTCTATGGACTCAGACAACTCATGACGGGAGGCGAATCACTCAGACCCAGAACGGTGGCAAGTCCTACGGTTATATTATTACCGAAGAAGTGAACACCGACGAATGGGAACAACTGACATCAGACGGCGGCATGGTCTATCTCATCAGTACATGCAGCAATATACGGGTGAGCAGTGCCGGGTCTTTGGTGCCTTCAGCTTTTCGGGTCTATGCCAAGCGGACGCTCGGCAGCGCCACATTGACTTATCCGGACGGATATCTGGCCGCACGGGGGTACAGCAACGGGATATGGAGCGCCATCGCAGGGCCTTCGAGGGCTTCCGAGATTACGGTCAACGCTTCTGCAGGGTATTCAACGTTTTCAGTCCGCTGTTATCAGAGCCAGGCGGACGCTTCGGCATGGAATGACAGCTTTATAGCCGAGATGTCCGTGGGTGTAAGTTATGACGGTTCAAGCGGACGAGATGCCAGTGAGCCGCGTCCGAGAGGTTTTTTCGCCAAAGGCAACACGTATGTGTGGAATGAAGATTACCATGACATCGTGCTGGCCACATTTAACAATCGCACCATTCCGTTCAGGGTACGGGCATACGGTACTTCTGTCACTGTCGCACCCACCTCGATAGACGGTGATGCGAATTGGGAGGCGGCACAGCAGTTTATGTTTGTAGCTATGGATATGGCTTTAATAAGAAAGATACGTGCCGATGAAATCCTTGTGGATGATTTGGTGGTGCAGAACGTATTGGCAAGGGATAAAACCGGTAAAGCCATGTGCCAGATTGACGGGGAGAATGGTGGCATTGGGTTCCTGGCCGGAGGCAATATCCGATGGGATGCCAATGGTAATGTGTTCCAGGACGCCTCAATTTTCCGAAAGCTGAAACTTCTGGAGTCGAAATCCGATTCGTATGAATACTACCTGGATTTCAATACCGGGTTGAACTTTGAAATATCCCGGATATACTCACTTCCAACGCAAGAGGAAACAATATACCTGCCGAATGCGGCAGACTATGAAGGTGGAGAGTGCATGCTGTATAATGGAGGAATCTATACCCGTCTTACAGCACCTGCAAGCATAAAAGTCGCAGGTGGAGGCAGCTTTATCATAGACGGAGAATACTATTCTAAAATAGTTGTCCCGTCGCTTTCCCTTGCTCAATTCAAGGCCGTAGCGACATACTCTGATGGCGTAAAGGATGGGGTGAAATGGGTTCTAATATCAGGAAAAGCGGAATCGAGAACTTAAAATATCAGTGTTATGAAAGTTTTTTATGAAAGCAAGTTAGCAAAATGGCTGCTGTGGCAGGGCTACAACACCATCACATTGGGATGCTTCGTCTTCACCAAGAAAAGCAAGGAGGAGATGAAGCGGAGTACACTTAACCATGAGGCGATTCATGTGCGCCAATGGGAAGAATGTATGATTGCATCGGCTGTGCTGCTGACATTAATCATGCTGTTTACCGGGTTCAGTATCTGGGTATATCTACTTTGCCCGTTGTGGTTCTACCTTCAGTACGGGGTGGAGTACGCAATATCCTACGTGTATCACTTATGCCGTAACCGGTGCTGGATAAATGCAGGTGATAAGGCTTACGGAAATTCCGCGTTTGAAATGGAAGCGGAAGCCAACGAAGAGGTAGACGGTTATCTTGATGTGAGAACTCCTTTTGAGTTCTTCAGATA
>CEAK01006112.1_pt1 | contig 13759 bp, 16 predicted proteins | sample 480681 | NCBI WGS metagenome assembly CEAK01 (sample SAMEA3182071, study PRJEB8094) | gut metagenome | biome: human; feature: gut; material: Stool; isolation source: human stools | place: Canada | collected 2011-12-06 | reverse complement strand
AGCTTGCCCAGCGTCGAGGCCACCTGCGGCCCGTTGTTCGCCAGGTAGTCAAGCCCCTTCTGGATGTAGGGCAGTGCCCGCTCCATGGCGTCGCCCAGCCGCTCCACGCCGTCGCTTGCGATCTTGCCCAGCGAGTTCGCCAGCGTCGTCAGCTCCGGCATATTCTTCCTGATCTGGTTCAGGAAGTCGATCATCGACAGGCCGAACTCCTTCTTGGCCGGGAGGAACGCCTGGCCGATGTCCTGCATCAGCGCCGCCTTCGCGTTCGACACCATCGTATCGACCGCTTCCGGCGTGCTCGCCTCGATCAGGAACTCCCGCTCCATACTGCCCGCATAGAGGCCGGGGTCGTTGACCTCGCCCAGTGTCTTCTCAAGCAGCGCAAGGTTCTGTGTGATCTTCGCGCCGCCCTCGATGGCCCACTGTCCAAACAGGGTGTTCAGGGCCGCCACCTTGCGCTCGTCCGGCATATTGTTGATGGCCTGGAACACCGATTTCAGCGTCCCGATGCCGTCGCTCTGCATGGACTTTGCGATGCCCTCAGCGGTGAAGCCCAGTTCCTCCCACATGGCCTTCTGTGCCTTCGTGGCGTTGGAGCCTTTGCTGATATTCGTGTAGATACGGGAAATGCTGGTGCCCACGCGGTCCGTTGCAACGCCGGTCGCCTGCATGGCCGTGGCGATGGCCGCCGTGGCCGACGGGTCAACGCCCGCGATCTGGCCCATGGACGCGGCCTGGTTCACGCTCTGCGCGATCTCCGCCGCCGTCGTGGCGTTGTTCGCGCCCAGGTAGTTGATCTGGTCCATCAGCGTCATTACCTGGTCATGGTTGAAGTTGAAGGCGGCCTCCCACTTCGCCATGTAGTTGCCCGCCGTGTCGTCTTCAAGGTCCATAGCGGTCGCGGCGACGGCGGTATCACGCAGGATGCCCGTGCTCATTTGCCGGTCCGCACCGATGCCGGACTGGCCCAGGGCCGCCGACATCTTGGAGATTTGTTCGGTGGTCCGTGGTATCTGCGTGCTGAGGTCCTGGATATAGGTCCTCATGGCTTTCAGGTTGCTTTGTGCCTGCTCGGTGCTGGTGGTGGCGCTTTCCGTCAGCCCGTCCACGTAGCGCACCATCGCAGACATATTGTTTTCCAGCTTCGCGGCCTCGGAGGTGCACTTGGCAAGTCCGGCTACGGTCGCCGTTTCCAGCGCCCCCATGGCCGCAAGCCCCGCCGTGCCCACCTTGTTCATGGTGGTGGTCAGGCTCCCCATCAGGGTATTGGTCTGGTTGATCGCCGTCGTCAGGCTTTTGTCTACCTTACCGGCGATCTTGATGCTTAACTCTAATGTTTTGTTCTGTGCCATTCCTCCGCCACCTCGTTATTCAGCGCGATAAACTCCTCGACGGGCAGTTTCAGGTAGAAGTCCACGCCCGTTCTCGTGACCGCTGACAGGCGGATGGCCGCTTGGCGTAAGGCTTTCGCCCCGCCCTTTACTCGAAAAAACCGCTGTCGTTCACCGCGTTTTTCAGTTTCAGCACCTCGCGCAGCGGCAGGCCCGTGAAGAACTCCTCCGGCAGGCCCGTCGCCATGCTCGCAAGGATGCAGGCGAACAGGTAGTTGAAGGAGGTCTCCGTCACCATAAAGCCAGCGCGTGCCAGCCGGTTCTCTGCCTCGCTCTCGTTCATGCTGTTCAGGTCCGCGATGCCGTTCAGGTCCACCTCCGTGTAGGTCTGGCCCTTGAAGTGATACGGCTCCTCAAGCTGCATCACGTGGTTCTCCGTCGCGGCATCCACGTTCATGTAGTTGCGCACGACACCGGCCACCTTGCGGCTGGCCCCGCGCGGCATCAGCTTGAAAAACTCGATGGGCAGCTCCGCCGCCTTCGCGGCGATGGCCCTTGCAAACGCGGTCGTGGTCTCGCACAGCATAGCGGCGGCCACCTCCCGCTCGTTGAAAAGCTGGCGCTGGGCGTCGATGGCGTCCTTCACCGTCAGCTTATCCAGTCCGCTCAGGTCGATGGAAGTGTATTCCGTGCCCTCGAACTTGTAGGGCTTGCCCAGGTCGATCACGCGCTCGTTCTGCGTGATCTGCGCGGTTTCCTCATTGGCCTCCGCCATCATGTTCTTTTCTTCGCTCATAGTGCTGCTCCTTTCGATTTTTGAATATGGCGCAGGCCCTACCCTCCGCCTGTGCAGAGAGTAGAGCCTGCTCGTTTCGCTTTTGACTTTCCGGCCTTATCAGGTCAGCTCGGAGATGCCTGCCAGCATATCCACGCCGTTGACCTTGTAGACGCCGTTCAGCTTGTCCACTTCCAGCAGCGGGGAACCGTCGTTCTCCACCAGCAGATAGGTCAGCTCAAGCGTCACCTTGGCCTCCATGCCTTCACCCTTCTCCACCTTGCCGGGGTTGAAGGTCTTCACGCGGCCCATCTCCACCACGCGCAGGCCCTTGAAGGCGTAGCCGCCGGTCTTATCGTAGACCTGCTGGGCGGCGCGCAGCGTCAGGTTCACCACGGACAGGGGAGAAAGCATATCCATGGCGCTGCTGTACAGCACATTGAAGTCGATCTCCTGCTCCATGCTCTCGAACTGGCCGATGGTGGGGCTGTCGATCTCGCCGTTGATGCCAGCGCCGGAGACAGTGCTGGTCTTCATCTTCACCTCCGGCAGCGTAACAGACGCAGCTACGCCGATCATCTTGTTTCCGTCCAGATAGGTGTTGAAGTCGTTGATCTTCTCAGGGATGTAGTTGTTGCTGATGCTCATGTTTTCGTACCTCCCTTATCAGCTCAGTGCGCTTACCAGCGCGTCGGGGTCGAACTCGATGATGTCCTCGATGTCCTCCGCCGGGGTGTACGGGGTCATGTACTGGTGGAAGGTGATCTTGCCGTTCATCAGGTCGGTGACGGGGTTCTCGTCCTCGTTGTACACGATCTCGTCCCTTGCGGCGACGCCCATGGCGACATACCCGTTGCCGCGCACGTTCTCGCTGTCCACGATGGCTTCGATCAGGCGCTTGTTCAGAGGGCTGTCCACCTTCTGGAAATACGTCAGAATAAAGCTGTTGGCGCGCCAGCTCATGTAGCGGCGGCAGGAGAAAAAGCTGTCCTTCGGGTCCGTGTTGCCTGGGTAGGCGCAGGTGCGGTTGCCCCACAGGCGGAAGCCGTTCATGTTCAGCCAGGTCGCCACGCCGTAGCTGTTGACTACGTTGGCCTGGTCCTGGTCCAGCAGGACCTCGGTGCCGTCGGCAAGGCACATGGCGCTGATGGCGATGGTCTTGTTGCTGGGGTTGCTGGGGATGTCGTCGCTGGCCGCGTCGGTGTAGGCGGTCAGGGCAGAGGCCAGGGCGGAGCCGCTGTACATCACGTCTCCCACCTTGCCGTAGCCCCACACGCCGTAAGCGTTCGGGTCGGTCAAAGCCTGGCTCTCCTTCTGCTCCTTCACGTCCGTGTACTTGCGCGCGCCGTCCGCGCCGCTGTCCACGTCCGCGATGCACACGCACTTGAATACGCCGTTGATCTCCTTCGTCTTCGCCTGCAGGGCCGCGCTCACGGTGGCGTTGGTGCTGAAACGGGGAGCCGTCAGGATGCCGGGGGTCATGCCCAGCTTGGGGTAGACCTGGCGCACGACTTCCAGGCCGGTCTCCGCGCCAGTGGCCGCGTCCACGCCGCCCACGATGTCGGCAGCGGTCACTTTGCTGGCGTCCACCTTCTTGCCGGAAACGGTCAGGTTGGTCGCGCCGTCGGCCTTGCCGCCCTCGATCAGGACGATGCTCACGGTGCCGTCGGCGTTATAAACGGCGGTGTAATCCTCCTCGGCGGTCAGCGTCTCCTCGCCGTTTTTCACCACCAGAGTGCTCAGGAGCACGCCCGTCTCCTCCACAACGGCCATGCCGCTGTTGATCTGCACGGTCTTCTCCTCCATCTCGGCGGAGTGCTTGGCCGGGTCCAGCACATTGATCAGCACCAGGGGGGCCACGTTCACCACCGCGAACGAAGCGGAGATCGCTTCGCAGAGGGTGAAACTCGCAAAGTCGTCGCTGTACCCAACGGCAGCGATGGCTTCCGCCTTGCTGTATACCAGCAGAGGCTTATTGATGGCCGCAGCCGGGTCCGCCAGCAGGTGCACCGGGGCAGTCCCGATCACGACCTGCAAACCGGCTGTTCCGTTCAGCGGAGCGATCATGCTGGTTTCCTGCTCGCTGACGTAAATGCCATGTCGATACATACGTTCTTTCCTCCTTCTTACAATTCGGATTTGATTTTCTGGAACAGGATAGCCTCCGCCGTCCCGCTCCGGCCCAGGTTGCTTCTCACCTGAGCGAAACGGCCCACGCTCACCAGCAGCCCCTTGGCCGCCGGGTGGGCCTGAATGAAGTCTGCCAGCGCGGCAGGAATGGTTCCCGCGTACACGGTGTACTGTCTGGCGACGCCGCGCACGCTGGGGCCGCAGTAGACGACGGGGCCGGTCTTTGCTTCCCGCTCCATAGGAACGGCAGTCTTGACCTCCGCCGCCGCAGCGGCTTCGCTCATAGGCGCGGCCATATCCGCCGCGCGGGGTTCTGTTTTCTTGCTCATAGCAGTCCCTCCAATTCGGTGTCTTGGGTCATGGCCGGAGCTGTACAGTTCATGGTCACAGCTCCGTAGTAATACGGGGCTGTGTCGTCCTGCTGCAAGGCCCAGGCGATAGGCTTTAGGATGGTGAAGGCTCCGCCGAAGTACGGCGCAGTGCACGCTCTCTGCACGATGTCTTCCTTGATGTTGGCAACATCCTGAAAGCCCGCCCGCTCGATGCCGGTGTCATAGGCGCAGATGATCAGGCTGAACTCCACCGTCTGCGGGCTTTTATCGTCCGCGATCTCTCCGCCGGTCATGCGTACCACGATGTAGGGCGCGTGCGCCACGTCGGTGTCGGCGTCCACGTCGTTCTCCTCCGGGATGGGAAGGTCCTGCTTGAAGATTGCAAGCGGCTTCCGCCCCTCCTGGCCGTTGTACTTCTTTCCGGCGAACAGCTCGCGCAGCATCTCGATCAATGCATCCTGGCAGAGCTGCGGCGTTTGGCCGATGCCCACTTTCATCGTTTCTTTCATACCCTCACGCCTTTCTCTTTGCCCGTGCTAAGACCTGCTCGGCCCGCTCGGTCAGCTTTGCCGCCAGGAACAGCTCCACCTCCGGCTCCACTTCCGGCCAGATGGTCGAGTGCATCGCCGCCGCACTGGGGCTGCCCATGGTCTGCATCTTGTCGCTGGTGCTCGGTGCGCCGCTGCGCACGGTGTAGTGGAAGCGCCCCGTGCCCACGATGCGCTGCACCATGCCCACGTGCCCGCTCTTGAACTCCACCAGGAAGCCCTTGCTTAACCGGCCCTTGCCGGTCAGCGGCTTCATTGGGGAGGTTTTCAGCACGCGGGCCGTGAAATACTCCGGGGCCTGCGCCACGTCATGCCCCATGAAGGGGCGGTTCGGTCTGGTCTGGAAATAGCCCAGGTCGTTGCGGTAGCTTGCGATGCGCAGCTCCGCGCTCAAGCTGCTGTTGCTGGCCTTCTTTCGTTGCACCAAGTCGCTCAGGTGCCGCTTGCCCGCGCTGTTCACCGCGTACCGGGCCTTCGCCTCCGCGATCATCAGCTTGCGGGCCTGCCGGGCCGTGGCGTTGATGGCGACCTTCGCCACCGCCGGGGTCTTCTTCCGCAGGTCGCCCAGCACCGCGCTCACATCGTCCAGACCATCGACCTCGATGGTCATGGTCCCCGCGTTATATCGCACGTTGCTCATTGTCTCGTCCTCTGTAACGTCATGCGGAAGACCCCGCACTCCTCCTCGCACTTCATAATGTCGAAGGTGCGCTTATGGTCCGTCCCGGCGTCCATCACCAGCGGCTTTCCCACCTTCGGCTTCGGCCCGTAGTCCTCCGTGCGGATGTACAGGATGGTGTGCGCCTTGTACAGTCCGGTGTCGAAGTTCTGCTTGGCTCCCGCCTCCCAGTGTGAATTATGCTCCCGCGTGCCGCCTTCCACGATCACCACAAGAACGTCCTTGCCGTCGATGATGTGCCGGTCGGCGTGCTCGTTGCCGTTGAAGAACACGGTGTCGATGTCCGCCGCCGCGCAGTCCTTGAACGTAGGCGGAGGGGGCAGCCCCTCCGCCTCATTCCCATAGTCCTGTTTCAGCTCGAACAGTGCCATCTCAGCACACTTCGGCCACCAGCCAGCTATCCACCTTGTCGGGGATAGGCAGCGGATGGGCCTGCAGCTCCACCATGCGGCGGTCGGGGTGGTGCTCCACGTAGCTGCGGAGCAGGCGGCTGGTCTCCGCCGTCACCCACTGCTGCGTGCCGTCCTCAATGTAGGTGCACGCACCGTAGGCCAGCATGAAGTTCGACTGGCCGGAGATCAGAATGACCACATTCTCCGGGACCAGAGGCTTCACAGCCGGGGTCTCAGGGTCGGTCCAGTCGTCCAGATACACCTCGCCGTAGGTATACAGGTCGATGTTCGGGCTGGTCAGATGGCCGTAATACTTCACGCCGTTAGGCAGGTCGCGGGGGTCGTAGCCGCCGATGTTGATGCGGCGGTTGTCAAGGAGCTTCTGCACCTTCTCGTCGTTGACGAAGGCGCGCAGAGCAGCCTTGCCCATGATCACGCGGTCCACGTTGGTGAAGCCGCCGGTCAGCACCTTCTCGGTCCAGTCTTCCAGGTCCTCGATGGGCTTGGCAGCAGTCTTGCCCCACTGCTTCGTGCCGTCCAGCTTGATCTTATTGGTGAAGCCGAAGTCGATCACCTCGTTCACGCCGGGGCCGACGATGGGGATTTGGCCGGTGACGATGGCCTGCACGCACATCCACTCCTCGCGGCGCGTGGTTGCGTCGTTCAGGCGGTTGTACTCGTCCATCAGCTTGCGGGCCGCGCGCTGGGCCGGGGTCATGCCGCTGTACAGGTCCTCGCCGGGCAGGCGGGTCATGTGCTGGTCTGCCGTGGTCACGTCGTAGGGGTTGATCAGGGGCGGCTTGTAGCTCTCGGTGCTAAAGCCGTTGGCCTTGAGCACCTGCCCGCCGACGCGGGGATGTACGAAGGCGGCCATGCGGCGGTCGCCCTTCACCAGGTCAATGTCCACGCGCTCGGTGGAGAATGTCTTGATGTTGGTGAAAAAGGTGTCGCGGAAATAAGTGTGGATAGGCGGTGCCTGTCTCACGACCTCCGCCAGATAGCGGGGGGTATAGATATTCACTTCGTTAGGCATATCTCTGTTTCCTCCTTACTTCAAGTAGATGCCGAGGTTGCGCAGCGGGACCTCCACATCAGCGGCAGTCATGCCCGCAGGCAGGACCAGCGCATCAGCGAAGAACTCGCCGGAAAGGTAGATGATGGCGTCCTCGCCGCTCTTGGCGGCTTCGGCGGTCACGCCGTACAGGCCGGTCAGCTTCGCAGCCTCAGCCACGGGAGTGACCTTGCCCTCCGCCAGAAGGACGGGGGTATGGGCGCTCAGGTCAGCGCCCGCTTCCTTCACCGCCGTGGCGATGCGGATGTTGGTGCCTGCGATGAAATACTCAGGCTCGCAGGAAAAAGTCTTTCTTGCCAAATCCATGCTCATGCTTTTGCCCTCCCTTACTTCTTCTGCGCGTTCTGGCCCACGCTCTTGATGGCGTCCAGGAACTCGTCCGTCTTACCGGCAGGGGGCGTGTTCTCCACAGTGCCCGCTCCGCTGTTCTTGGCGTCGGTCTTCGCGTTGTTCAGATACTCGTTGCCCTGCTCCTTGGCGCGCTTCATGGCGGCCTTGGCGTAGTCGCTGGCGCTGACGGGCTTGGTGAACTTCGCCTCGGCGGTGATCTCCTCGCTGCCCGGCAGGGCCATCTCCTCGATGTCGCGGATGCGCTCGCGCTCCTCGTTGGTCGCACGATTAGCCGCCGCCTGCTCGATTTGGTCAACCAGCGCAGGATAAGCCTGGCGCAGGTCGTCCGCAGTCTTGATTTCCATGTTCTGTACCTCCTCGTGTTGTACTCCCGGTTTCATGGCTCCGGGTTTATTTACAAAACGTCCGGCGGCGGTGGGTGCTGCCAAACTGTTCTGCATGAAGGTGGGTGCCTTGTCGAAAGGCAGGTGCATATTCACGCTGTTCACGAACAAAACGCCGTCGCGGTTTTCCACCACCGGCGTTTCCACATCCTCCACAAGCTCGTCCACAAAGCCGTTGTCCTTGGCCTCCTGGCCTGTCCACCAGCTCGTCGCGTCCATCCAGCCGGTCACTTCTTCCTTGTCCCGGCCCGTCTTCTTCGCGTACAGGCTGATGATGTTCTCCTTGATGGTGTCCAGCGCGTTCAAATACTGCTGCATGGTCGTGGCGTCGTAATACCCCAGCAGGCCCAGCCGGACCGGATGGACCATGTAGGTGCTGTCGTTGGCCGCCACAACGCGGTCACAGTGGCAGGCCACGATGGTCGCGGAACTGGCGCACAGCCCGTCGATGCGGGCCACCACGTTCGCAGGGTGCTGTTCGAGCAGATTGCCGATGGTCTGCGCGGCAAAAACGTCTCCGCCGCCGCTGTTGATGCGCACCGTGATCTCGCTCACGGCTCCCAGCTTGTCCAGGTCCTCCGCGAACTGCTTGGGCGTTACCTCGTCGCCCCACCACGTACTGTCTGAAATGTCACCATACAGCAGCAGCTCCGCTCTGCCTCCGGCCACATTCTGAAACTTCCAAAACGGTTTAGGCATTTCCATTTCCTCCTTCGCTCGCGGCGCTGGACGGGTCCACGATCTCGTCCACCTCCCGCTTTCTCTTGGCCTCCGCCACTCTCTGGCGGATGTTGCGGTTATAATTTCCGCCGGTCATTTGCGCGGTCTCCTCCTGCGCGGTGGAGAAACCGGCCTCCACGCGCTTCGTCGCCGCGCTGATCTCCTGCACAGGGTTCAGGCTCGTTCTGGCCGGGCCGGGCCACGCGCACCCGCTATAAGCCTTGCGGATGGCCGGGTCCTGGAAGAAGCCCGGAGCCTTGATGCGGTTCCGCGCCACGGCCTCCGCCAGCCACTCCTCATAGATTGGCTGACAAAAACTGTCCACAAAGTCGTCGCGCTGCACATCGCAGGAGCGCCAGAACTCATTCAGTGCACCGCGTGCCGCGCTGTAGCTGGTGGAGAACTGCTTGGAAATGACCTCCGGCGGGATTTCCAGCGCCGCGCCGATCTGCTTGATCATGGCCTCCGTGAACTTGTCGTATCCGGCGTTTGGGTGCTTCGGGTCCGCGAAGGATACGGTTTCGCCGGGGTTCAATCCCACGATAGCGCCGTTGCCCAGCTCCACACTGCCCTGGTCCTCTGCGTCGATCAGCATATTCTCCGGCAGCATCTCGCCGAACGGGCGATCATCCGTCGCCGTGGCTGGCTGCACGAACACCGTGAACATGGCGGAAATGACCGCCGCGTTGATCTCCGCCTCCGTGTACCGTCCCAACTGCTTGAGTGCTTCCAGCACCGGGGCCAGAACAGGCACGCCGCGTAGCTGGCCCGCTCGCTCCCGTGTGATCACATGGACGATGTTCCGCCGTCCGGTCAGCTCACCGCGTGCCTCCACGCGCGTCCATTCCAGGCCGCTGCCCAGCATGGATGTGTCGGAAAGGGGATGCCGGTTGCACACCCAGTAGGCCACCACGCGGCCCTCCGCATTGGTCTCCACGCCCTGTACGATGTTGTGGACCTCATAGCCTCGCACCGTGCACGGAGCCAGCCGGTCGTAGCCGTCCGGGCTGCAAATACGGTCCGCCTCCATCACGCGCACACGCAGGCCGTAGGGTTGGCCAACCTGCTCGCACATAGGCAACGCCGCGAAGGCGTCGCCATTCATCAGGTAGCCCAGGTAGGCGAGCTGTTGTAGCTTGTAGAAATTGCCCAGCCCGTCCATGTCGCACTCCGGCGTGTCCGCCCACAAGGAGAACTCCCGGATGATCTTCTCCTGCAGCTCCTCCGTCTGCTCCGCCGACAGGCCCAAAAATGCGCCGTCGATCTGCGGCGCAGGCATCAGGCCGCCCGCCACCACGTTCGTGCGCAGCGTTTTCAGGGCCGAGGCCGCCACCGGCACGCCCATGTAGGCGTCTCGGCTCCTCTGGCGCAGCACGTCGATGTTGTCCTCGATGTCCTCCTTGGAGCTGCCGCCGTGGTATTCCCATCCGCGCATACTCTTTTTTGTCAGGTTCGCGCCGTAGTTGCCGTAGCCGCTGTTCAGAAATTGCAGCGCCGTCCGTGCGGCGCTCCTGCGCACCGCATGGACCGGGGCCACGGCCTCGAAGCAGCGGTCAATAAAGTTCCTTGCCATGGCCGCCCTCCTCACACATCACGGGGTACGAAATGGTACAGGCGGTTTCTGCCGCCGGTCGTCTCAGCGGCTTCGGCCTCTGCCAGCTTCGCCGCCCAGTATTCCATTTGCGCCCGGATTTGTTTCAGGTCGGCTCTCGTCAGCATACGGGTCCCGATCTGATAGCTCTGTCCGGTCGCCACGGCTTCCTCCGCCGCCAGCCATGTATTCAGTTTCTTGGAGCACAGCTCCTTGCTGAAAACTGCCATGTTAAATACCTCCACTCAGGCGGCGTCTTCCGGTTGCCCTCTGCCGCCGCTCTATCTCCGTCTCCTCCGGTCCTTTCAGCACCGGGTTTGCGATCTCTAAGGCAGCGGTGGCGTAGTTGCGCAGGTCAAGCGGCTCGTTTCGCTTGTAGCTCGCGTCCTTGATCTCCCACACCGTCACGCTCCGCCCCTTGCGGAACCGCACCACAGCCTTCTCGCTGGTCAGGCCCCGGAAGTATTGCTCGTCGTATCCGGCCTCCTCGTTCAGCGGGAAGTGGCAGTAGTTCGGCCCCTTCCGCTCCGGCGGCTCGTGCTTGAGGCGCTGATACACCAGCGCCTTGCCCGCGTCTACGCCCAAAACGAACAGCGGTGTCTTCACGCGGTTGTTCGTGGACGGGTTGCGGATATATGGCACCTCCTGGCCGCCCTTTCCCTTGATGGCAAAGATGCGCCGCTCGTAGCGCTCCTTTGTGAAGCGGTAAACCTGATCGGTGTGGTGGCCGCCGCTGTCGATGCAGGTGCAGAGGATAGGGAGCTGCGTCCCGTCCTTCTTGCTGAACGTCGCCGTCAGGAAGGCGTCCAGATCGCGCCACACCTGTTCCTTGAGCATATCGCCGTATATCTTCTGGTAGCGGATGCCCCAGCTCTCCTTGCCGACGCCCCAGCCCACGACTTCCACCTCGAAGCGGTCGTCCTGAACGTCCACGCCTGCCGTCAGCACCAGCACATCCTCCGGCACCTGGGCGTCGTATACCTCGCGGCGGTTCACCAGTTCGGTGTCTTCCAGCCGCTCGCCCGGCTCCTCCCAGGTCTCGCCCAGCTCTGTGTTCACCCACGTTTTCATCTTCTCCGGGTCGCCCTGGTCCAGCATCTCCTTGGCAAGCAGGAACTTCTCAACGACCTCCTGCCACCCGCAGAAGGTGGAGGCCAGCGTGTTCAGGTGGAAGCCCCGCGCCGCCGCGCCCGGATTTGCCGCCACGAAATGCCCCTTGATCTCCTGGGCCTTCCAGGCGTATTCACTGCTTTCGCGCCCGCAGCGCTCGCACTTGTGGCGCACGCCCTTTTTCAGGTCGTGCCGGTCGAATACGATGTTGGCCCAACGAAGGGGCTGATAATGCCCGCACTTCGGGCACGGTACGTTCCATTCCTCCCGCGTCGTCTCCTGGAACTCCGTCTCGATGCGGCTGCTTCCCTTGATGGTCGGTGTCGATACGATAACGGTCTTCTTGTCCCAAAAGGTCGTTTGTCGCTTCTGCGCCAGGAGCAGCGGGTCGCCCTCTGTTCCGGCGCTGGCCGGGTAGCGGTCCACCTCGTCGCACAGCAGCACCTTGATCGGTCGGCTGGCAAGGCTCGCCGGACTGTTCGCGCCGATGATCGTCACGTGTCCGCCCGGAAAGTTCTTCTTCAAGATCGTGTTGCCGGAATAGCGGCTCTTGGTGTCTACCAGCACCCGCAGCACCGGCGTGTCCCGTATCATGGGTGCCAGGAAGTCCTTACTGAACGTCTGGCCCATTTCGAGGGTCGGCTGCATCACCAACACCGGCGCGGGATAGTAGTGCATATAGTAGCCGAGCATATTCATCAGCATGGCCGTCTTGCCGATCTGCGCGGCGGACATGACCACGACCTTGCGCACGTGCTGGTCGCCGATGGCGTCCATGATCTCCCGCTGATACGGCGCGTTGTCCGTATGCCACCGGCCCGGCGTGGCGCTGTTCTCCGCACTCAGCATCCGGTAGGTGTCCGCCCACTGGGATAGCGTCAGCTCAGGCGGCGGTTTCAGCACCGCCACACATCTGGCGAACATCTCCGCCGTCTGCTGGGCAAGCTCAATCGTCCGGCGCTTTTTCTTCATGGTCCGGCTCCTTCTCACCCCGCATCATCCGCTCATACTCGGCGCGCTTGCATACGGGGAGGGAGCACAGCACCTTCTCGCTCGTGCCCGTCCACAGTTTCCATACGCAGCCCGCGCATGGGTCCTTATTCTTCTTTTTCTCCATCCCCGTCCTCCTCTTGTGCAAAGGCCACGTTGAAGTCCCGCAGTTCCTCAAGCGTCTCGTCGATGGCGTGTTTCAGCTCATCGAAGATGCTGGCCTGGTCTCCGCCCATGGCCGCCAGAGCCGGGGACAGCTTCGCAGGCAGGGAGAGGAAACGCCCGCGAATATTCAAAAGCATCGTCTTGATGCCGCTCTCAATCTCCTCCGTCCGGTGCAGCTCGCCGCGCCGCAGCGCATTTTCCATCTCCGCCGCCTCCCGCTTGGCGCGGGTCAGGCCCGCCCGCTCGTCGGCAAGGCTCCCGCTCCGCAGGTAGGAGATGTACCGCCGCGTAGTGGCGCGCAGGTCATAGAGGCCCGGTGCCTGCTCCTCGATGATGCCCTCGTCCCGGAGCTGGCGCACCCGCCGCTCCGTCAGGCCCAGCCAGTCGGCGATCACCTTGCTCGTGTACAGGCGCATGGCGTCACTCGTTTCTTGCGATGGCGGCGTTGGCCCACATAGTCGCTTCCTCCACCTTCGTGTGCGCCAGGCTCTTTTCCCGGCTGTCCGGGCAGCACGCCTCGATCAGCTCCGCCAGCTCCCGCGCCTTGGCCCTCAGCTTTTCATAGCGCGCCGTCTGGTCGCCCTTCGGCGCGTGATAGGTGTATGTGTTTTCAAACCGTTTCGGGTCCATCTGCATCCTCCGTTCCATCCGGCCAAAGCTCCGCCGCGTCCTCGCCGGTCTCCGGGTCCGGTGTCTCCACCACGCCCGTCGCCCGCATACGCAGGATTTCCAGCCGCTTCTTTTCCAGTTCCAGGCGCTTCTCGTTCTCCTCCAAAGCCCGCAGGCTGTCCGCGATCTTTGCGATGCGGCCCTGCACCTTGTAGAGGGCATCCTGCAATTTCAGCACCCGTGCAAAGGCGCTGTCCTTGCTGTACATTCCCATCTGCTGTCTGGCACCGTCTATCTTCTTGTCGCCCCGGCCCGCAGGCTGGCGCATATCCAGCACGCTGTTCAAATACAGCTCGTCCTCCGGGGCCTGCTCATATTCGATGATCTTGGTGAGTATCCGGTGCTCTCGGAACTTGAGTATCTGCATCTCGTGTTCCAGCGCCGCCCGGCTCCCCACCGGCGTATTCATCACCAGCTCCCGCTCGGCTTCGCTCAGCGTATCAAAAAAGATGGTGCTGTAAGCCCCATCCTTCTCTGCGTTGTGGTTGCCCGCCGGTGCGCCCTTGTGGCTCCCCGCGGCG
>CEAK01022461.1_pt1 | contig 13784 bp, 12 predicted proteins | sample 480681 | NCBI WGS metagenome assembly CEAK01 (sample SAMEA3182071, study PRJEB8094) | gut metagenome | biome: human; feature: gut; material: Stool; isolation source: human stools | place: Canada | collected 2011-12-06 | reverse complement strand
GGTGTAAGTCTTGCACCATTCTCTATACAGTTGATACATTTGTGCTCTGCACCATGATACATAAAAGTTCTCTTTATATCCTTCATCATTGATATAAGAGAAATATATATAACAAATATAAGCAGTCTTACAATTCCTTCAATAAAATTAAGCAGTGTCTTGGAAACTATGTATTTCGATACCAGCTTAGTTGCAAGATACGGAAGCACCATAAACAAGCCTATTGCAAAAAATATAGAAAGAATAACTGTCACAGCCATAAGCACTGACTCAAATTTATCTTTAAGGAGATTCTTGCCTGCTTCATCAAGCTTGGTTTTCTCCTGCTCTGCAGGATCATCATAAAATGATGCAGAATAATTAATTGTTGAAATTCCCGTAACCAGCGAATCAATAAAATTAACAATTCCTCTTATTATCGGAAGATTAAGCCATGGATGCTTTTCTGTTATAAGCCTACTCTCTCTAACGACAACCTCAATTTCATTATCAGGTTTTCTGACAGCAATAGAATATTTATCCTTATTGCGCATCATGATTCCTTCAATTACAGCCTGTCCCCCAATTCCTGATGGCTTCATATCACATAACCATACCTTTCTAAAATGTTTTGTATACATTCAAAAAAAGTTGAGGTCCCGAAAAACCTCAACCTTAATTCAAAATTAATTGTTTGATACACCGTACTTCTTGTTGAACTTATCAATTCTTCCGCGAGTAGATGATGCCTTCTGCTGTCCTGTGTAGAATGGATGGCACTTTGAACAGATTTCTACATGGATTTCTTCCTTAGTTGAACCTGTTACGAACTCGTTACCGCAGTTACAAACAACCTTTGCCTGATAGTAATCTGGATGGATTCCTTCTCTCATGATTTCACCTCTTTACAAATTATTAAGTATTACAATTGTGAATTCCGCCTTAGGTTCCCTTTCTAGCCCGATGGGATCTATGCGCATTAGACACAATGACCTCTTTATCTGTCATAAACAGCTTTCATATTGTATCACGATGTGACATGTTATGCAAGCATTTTTTCAAAAAGTTCTAAAAAGAAAATATACTTTAAATATAATGGTTCTTAATTACTGTTCTTACCAGTTCTTCGTTATTCTTTGTCTTAACAAAAAGGTCAAGTATTCTTTCTGCTGCCTCGTCTGTCTTTAAGCCGTTAAGCGCTTTCCTCATAATATCAACAGCTTCCTGCTCCTCCTTATTAAGAAGTAAATCCTCTCGTCTTGTACTTGACTTTGCTATATCAATGGCAGGGAATACTCTCTTTTCTGAAAGCTTTCTGTCAAGAACAAGTTCCATATTACCAGTTCCCTTGAACTCCTCGAATACTACATCATCCATCTTGCTTCCTGTCTCGACAAGAGCAGTTGCAAGAATTGTAAGACTTCCGCCTTCCCGCATATTTCTTGCTGCACCGAAGAATCTCTTAGGCATATGAAGTGCTGCCGGATCAAGACCGCCTGAAAGTGTACGTCCACTTGCCTGAACTGTAAGGTTATATGCTCTTGCAAGTCTTGTGATACTGTCAAGAAGGATTATTACATCCGTCTTCTGTTCAACAAGCCTCTTGGCTCTTTCTATAACCATCTCTGATACTCTCTTATGTCTTTCTGGAAGCTCGTCAAATGTTGAATAAATAACCTCTACATTATCTCCTACAATTGACTCCTTGATATCTGTTACTTCCTCAGGTCTTTCATCAATAAGAAGAATCATAAGATGCATTTCAGGATTATTCTTAGTTACTGCATTGGCAATCTGCTTAAGAAGCGTTGTCTTACCTGACTTAGGCTGTGAAACAATCATTCCTCTCTGACCTTTTCCTATAGGGGATATAAGGTCAACCATTCTCATTGCCACTGTAGTTGAATTCTTTTCAAGATGTATTCTTTCATTAGGAAAGATTGGTGTAAGACTTTCAAATGCCGGTCTTCTCTGTGCAACAGAAGGATCCTTTCCATTAACGCTTTCAAGATACATGAGTGCTGAGAACTTCTCACCTGATGCTTTCATTCTCTTAGGTCCCTGAATAATATCACCCGTCTTTAAGTTAAACTTCCTTATCTGTGATGGAGAAACATATACATCATTCTCTCCCGGAAGGAAATTCTCACATCTTATAAATCCATAACCTTCTGACAGAACCTCAAGAATACCATCTGCCATAGGCATATCCTGTTCCTGTCCTCTCTGTGGCTGTGCATGATAATTTTCCTTGTGTTCTTCCTTAACATACTGTTCAGACTTCTGATGTGAATATTCTGATGTCTTATGATTATTCTGTACATCTGCTTCATCTTCTGCAACAACACTGGCAACCTCTGCCGGCTCATTCTTTTCTTCACCTTCTGCCGCTGCAATAATTGCCTCTATAAGTTCGCTCTTTCTCATTGCTGAGATATTCTTAATATTCTTGTCCTTTGCAAATTCACGCAATACACTAACTGACAATGTTTCTAACTTTGCCTTCATACAATCCACCTCTGTATTCATCTAAAAAATCAATAGGGAAAATGATGCAGAAAACGCATCAAAGATGTAATTATTATACAACACATTATTCTAAAAGAAAAGACTAAAAATGCTTTTTTTAGTCAATGCAATATGTTATTATATATAATGCTGTTATAAGCACTATTTATTGAAAGGAAGATTAGATATTATGACTAATGCAGAGAAAGCCTTACAGCTCCATGAAGAGTGGAATGGTAAATTTGAAACAACTCCTAAAATGAAGATTCAGACAAGAGAAGATCTTGCACTTGCTTATACACCTGGTGTAGCAGAACCTTGCAAGGTTATTGCCAAGGATAAGGAAGCAGCTTACAAGTACACAATCAAGTCTAACACTATTGCTGTCGTATCTGACGGAAGTGCCGTACTTGGACTCGGTAATATCGGTGCTCACGCTGCTATGCCTGTTATGGAAGGAAAAGCTGTTCTTTTCAAGGAATTCGGTAATGTTAATGCCGTACCTATCTGTCTTGATACACAGGACACTGAAGAAATCATTAAAACAGTAGTTAATATTGCACCTGCATTTGGCGGTATCAATCTTGAAGATATATCAGCTCCAAGATGTTTTGAAATTGAGACAAGACTTAAGGAAATTCTTGATATCCCTGTATTCCATGATGACCAGCATGGTACTGCTATTGTTGTTTTAGCGGGTATCATCAACGGACTTAAGGTAACAGGCAAGACTAAGGAAGATTGTCAGGTAGTAGTTAATGGTGCCGGTTCTGCCGGAGTTGCTATTACAAAGCTTCTTCTTACATATGGTTTCAAGCACGTTACAATGTGTGATAAGTCAGGTATCCTTTCTAAGACTTCTGAAGGTCTTAACTGGATGCAGCAGTCAATGATGGAAGTAACTAACCTTGAGAACAAGACTGGTTCTTTAGCTGATGCACTCCGTGGTGCAGATATATTTGTCGGAGTTTCAGCTCCTAATATTGTTACAGCAGATATGGTTAAGACTATGAATAAAGATGCCATTATATTTGCAATGGCTAACCCTGTTCCAGAGATTATGCCTGATGTTGCCAAGGCAGCTGGTGCGCGTGTTGTTGGTACAGGACGTTCTGATTTCCCTAACCAGGTTAATAATGTTATCGCTTTCCCTGGTATCTTCAAGGGTGCTCTTGAAGGCCGTGCAAGACAGATAACTGAAGATATGAAGCTTGCTGCTGCACTTGCAATCGCTAACCTCGTTCCAGATGATGAAGTAAGTGATGTTAATATCCTTCCTGAAGCATTTGACCCAAGAGTTGCTGATGTTGTAAGCAAAGCCGTAATTGACCATATTGAGAAGTAATTATGCTTCCATATTATTATTCTGTAAGTGAATATCTGAAAGACACTTACGGCAAGAAATTATACAAGTTAAGTCTTTCCGGAAACATGACCTGTCCTAACAGAGATGGAACTCTCGGTACAAGAGGCTGTATATTCTGCAGCGGCCATGGTTCCGGAGATTTTGCCGTTAATGATATTGACAAAGCAAAAGAAATAGTATCTAATAAATATTCTGGCAGTGAATATATTGCTTATTTTCAATCTTTTACCAATACATATGCAGATGTTAATTATCTGCGTAATCTGTTCATGCCAGTAATAAAAAGAGATGATATAAAAATCCTGTCCATTGCAACACGTCCTGACTGTCTCGGTGATGATATACTTGACCTTCTTGACGAACTTAATCACATAAAGCCGGTGTGGATTGAGTTAGGGCTGCAGACAATCAACAATTCAACTGCTGATTATATCCGCAGGGGATACAGCCTGTCAGCATACGATAATGCAGTAAACAGTCTGCTTTCAATTGGAATTGCACCTATTGTACATATGATTATCGGACTTCCGGGTGAAACAATCAGCGATTACACTGCTACTGCGAGGTATATTGCACAAAGCGGTGCATCAGGAATCAAAATATCTTTGTTACACATTTTAAAAGACACAGATCTTTATGCTGACTATTGCAATGGATTATTCAAGGCTATGACTATAGAAGATTATCTTGCTGCTATTGGAGCAATTCTTCCTGTATTGCCTGAAAATATGGTAATACACAGACTTACAGGGGACGGACCTAAGAATATTCTTGCAGCGCCATTATGGACCGCTGATAAAAAGAGAGTGCTTAACACTCTTCACCATTACCTCAAAGAAAATAAGATTTATCAAGGAAAAGATTTATGAACACCGATTCTACTACATTATACAAATTAATGATTTTATATATGCTGAACAAGGTCAATTTCCCTTTGTCCAATACACAGCTGTCTTCTTTTATGCTGGACAAGCAATATACTGATTATTTCACATTTCAGAAAACTATCAGTTCGCTGGTTGAAGATGGATTTATAAGAGGTACTACTCACCAAAGCAGCACGCATTATACTTTAACCAAAGAAGGGGAAGAAACCATTGCTTTCTTCTATACCAAAATATCATCAGCCATCAGGGATGATATAGAAACTTATCTTGCTGATAATAAGTATGAACTAAAGAATCAGGCCGGAACTGTAACAGACTGTTACAAGCTTCCTAACGGAAATTACATTGCACACTGTCAGGTAAAAGAAGGGGATACAACTCTGATTGAGCTTAATCTTAATGTTCCTATTGAGGAGCAGGCGGAAATAATATGTGCAAGATGGCGCGAAAACAGCCAGGAATTATATGATTATATTATTCATAAACTTATGTAAAAAAGCGTTCTGCTGGTAATCATCCAGTCAGAACGCTTTTTTATTATTCTTCTATAATTGTATCACTTTCAGAATCAGTCTCATTTTCTTCCTGTGGCAGTACATATGAATCTACAAGCTGCCATAATTCTTTAAGTCCCTGCTTGGTCTGTGATGAAAAAGGTATAAGAATATCTTCTTCTCTCAATCCGAGTCCTGTTCTTACAGCCTTCACCTGTTTGCTTATCTGGCTTCTCTTGATCTTATCCAGCTTTGTTGCTACAATTACAGGTCTGAAGCCATTATTTACAATCCAGTCGTACATCATTCTGTCATTATCTGATGGGTCATGACGAATATCAATTAACAAGAACACCTGCTTTAACTGGCTGCTCTTTCTTAAATACTTCTCAATCATTTTGCCCCATTTTGCCTTAACAGAAGCACTTACGCTTGCATATCCATAACCCGGAAGATCTACAAGATACATGCTGTCATTAATGTTATAGAAATTAATTGTCTGTGTCTTACCCGGCTGTGAAGATGTTCTTGCATATGACCTTCTGTTCATTAATGCATTGATAAGTGAAGATTTACCCACATTTGACTTACCTGCAAATGCAACTTCTGGAAATGCTGTTTCAGGAAGTGCGCTTGTGACTCCGACTACTATATCCAGATTAACTTTTTTAACAACCATATACTTCTCCTTTCATTTAATGCATTAACGCCTGATTAAAGACATCCATTGCTGTATCAACATATATTATATCCATTCCTTCAGTTATCTCTGTATCAAGTTCTTCAACATCCGACCTGTTATCCTGAGGTACAAAAACATTTGTTATGCCTGCTGTCTTACTTGCAAGCAGCTTTTCTTTAAGACCTCCTATTGGAAGCACTTTGCCTCTTAATGTAAGTTCTCCAGTCATGGCAACATCTGCTCTTACCGGAATACCTGTAACTGCAGACAATACTGCTGTTGCCATTGTAACACCTGCAGAAGGTCCGTCTTTAGGTGTTGCTCCTTCTGGTATATGAAGATGGAACGCATGCTTCTGGAAATATTCAGCGTCCACCTTGTATCTGCCTTTTTCTGTTACATATCTGATATACGAAACAGCTATACTTGCCGACTCCTTCATTACATCGCCCATATTACCTGTAAGCTTGAATTCGCCTTTGCCCGGCATTGTTATAACCTCTATCTCAAGGGTATCTCCGCCTGCCTGTGTCCATGCAAGGCCTCTGACAATACCAACCTCACCCTTTGGATTCTTCTTATCCGGTCTGTATTTAACTTTTCCAAGATAATCTGTAATATTCTTATCTGATATATTAACAGTTTTCTTTACTGACTTGTCTCTCGTTCCGTCTGGTGTGAATACGCCTGCTTTATACAGCTCGCTCACTACTTTTCTTACAATCTTTGCTATCTGTCTTTCAAGTCCTCGCACACCTGCTTCTCTTGTATACGAATTAATAATTGTTCTTATAACCTTATCCGTGAACTTAACATCAGATACAAGCAATCCGTTTTCTTTAATCTGTTTCTTAATAAGATGTTCCTTTGCAATATGAAACTTCTCATTAGCTGTGTATGAGCCGACCTCTATAACTTCCATTCTGTCAAGCAGAGGACGGCTTATCTTAGATAAATCATTAGCTGTTGCAATAAAAAGCACATTTGACAAATCAACAGGCATTTCAATATAGTGGTCAACAAAATTAACATTCTGCTCGCTGTCTAATACTTCAAGAAGTGCAGCTGATGTGTCCCCCTTATAGTCACTGCTTATCTTGTCTATCTCATCAAGAAGCATAAGCGGATTATTAACCTTCGCGCTCTTAAGCCCCTCAATAATTCTTCCCGGCATAGCGCCGATGTAAGTTTTCCTGTGTCCTCTTATCTCAGCCTCATCTCTTACACCGCCAAGGCAGATTCTCACATACTCTTTTCCAAGTGCCTTTGCAACTGATCTTGCTATAGATGTTTTACCTGTTCCCGGAGGTCCGGTAAGACATATAATAGGTGCTTTTCCACTGCTTGTAATATTTCGTACAGCAAGTGACTCAAGTATTCTCTCCTTGATATCCTTCATTCCGTAATGGTCTGAATCAAGCACCTTTGCAGCATTATCTATGTCTTTATTATCCTCAGTTGACACATTCCATGGAAGTTCAAGGCATGTCTCTATATATGTTCTCTCAACATTTGCTTCTGAATTATTGCCTGCAAGTGATTTCAGCCTCTTGATTTCCTTGTTAAGCTTATCCTTTACATACTGAGGTGCATCAAGTTTTTCAACAGCTGCCTCATACTCTTCTGCCTCTGTTAAGCTTCCCCCATCAAGTTCCTCATTAATCGCTGCAAGTTCTTCCCTTAATATGTAGTCTTTCTGATTCTTGTCAACTCTTTCTCTTACAACATTGCCAAGTTCTTCCTTAATTCTGTATGCATTAATCTCATTAACAAGTAATGTTGCTGCAAATGTGTACATCTGCTCATAATCTTCGGCTTCAAGAAACTGCTGTCTCTTGTCGTAGTCCATCATGAATTCCTGTGCAAATTCCATCATCAGCTTTTCCGCATCATTATAAGAAAGCCATCTTTTAACTGTATCCTTTGCAAACTTAGGATTGACATGTGCATACTGTGTTAAAAGTTCTCTCATGCCGACAATTATGGCTCTTGAAAGCATTTTATCAGGCTTCTCAAGCCCTTCAATAACACTTACATCAGCAATCATCATTCCTGACGCTTCTTCAAAGCTGTTTACAAGCGCCTTCTCAAGTCCTTCTACCTGAACCCTTAATATTTTACCCGGCATCTTTATTATCTGCTTTATCTTAGCAATTGTTCCTACTGTATATAAATCCGCTATTCCCGGTTCACTGACCTGCGAATCTCTCTGTGTCACAAGATATATAAGCTCATCAGCAGCCATGCTTGCCTCAACAGCTTTCACAGATTTTTTTCTGCTCACATCAAAGTGCATAACCATTCCCGGAAAAACAGTCACATTTCTTAATGGAATAGCCGGATAATGTCTATTATATTCGTTACTCATATATTCCTCTCTATTTAATAAAAAACGGACCGTCCTTTACGAACAGTCCGCCTGAATCAATTCATTACTGTGCTTTTTTAACAGCATCTGTTCTGTATTCTAACAGAGGCTTTGCGCTTCCCTCTACAGCTTCCTTAGTTATTATGCATTTAGCTATTGTCTCATCTGACGGAATCTCATACATTACTTCATTCATGACTGATTCTAAGATTGAACGTAAACCTCTTGCTCCTGTCTTTCTCTCAAAGCTCTTGTGGGCAACTGCTTTAACAGCTTCATCTGTAAACTCAAGTGCCACCTCATCAAGCCCAAAGAGTGCCTGATATTGCTTTATAATAGCATTCTTAGGTTCTTTAAGAATTCTTACAAGTGCTTCTTCATCAAGTGAATCTAATGAAACAACTACTGGAACTCGTCCTACAAACTCAGGAATAAGACCAAACTTAATAAGATCCTGTGGAAGTGCCTTATGGAACATCTCTCCAACATCATCATTGCTCTTTTCCTTAAGTTCAGAATTAAAACCAATTGAACTCTTATCCATTCTTGACTCAATAATCTTCTCAAGGCCATCAAATGCACCGCCGCATATGAAAAGAATATTAGTTGTATCAATCGGAATAAGCTCCTGCTGAGGATGCTTTCTTCCTCCTTGTGGTGGGACAGAAGCTACTGTTCCCTCTAATATCTTAAGAAGTGCCTGCTGTACACCTTCACCAGATACATCTCTTGTTATTGAAACATTTTCTGATTTCTTAGTAATCTTATCTATCTCATCAATATATATGATACCATATTGTGCTTTTTCAACATCATAATCCGCAGCCTGAATAAGCTTTAAAAGGATATTCTCTACATCTTCACCAACATATCCGGCTTCTGTAAGAGTTGTTGCATCTGCAATCGCAAAAGGTACATTAAGAAGTCGTGCCAGATTCTGTGCAAGGAATGTTTTTCCTGAACCTGTTGGTCCAAGCATAAGAATATTACTCTTCTGTAACTCAACATCTAAATCAGACTGTGACATTATTCTCTTATAATGATTATAAACAGCAACCGCAAGAACCTTCTTTGCCTCATCCTGTCCAATAACATAATCATCAAGGAATTCTTTTATCTGCTTTGGCTTGAGCAGGTTGATATTCATGCCGTCAACCACATCTTTGCCATCTGCCTCTGTTTCAAACTCTTCATCAAGGATATCGCTGCATATTTCTACACATTCATCGCAAATGTAAACACCATTATGTCCTGCGATCAGCTTCTTAACCTGATCCTGTGTCTTATTACAGAATGAGCATCTAAGCTTCTCGTCAATATTTCTGCCTGCCATACTATCCTCCAAATCACTATAAATCCTTTAAATAAAGGTTTGCTTATCACACAAAAACAAGGGAGACACCTGCGAAATGTATTATCTGCAGGCATCTTCCTTATCATAAGCAATTATTATCTCTTCTCTACAACACTGTCGATAAGTCCATATGCAACAGCTTCCTGTGCTGTCATATAGTTATCTCTCTCTGTGTCGCGTGAAATCTCTTCAACTGACTTGCCAGTATTAGCTGCCAGTATTTCGTTTAACTTATTTCTTGTCTTAAGTATATTCTCAGCAACGATTCTGATTTCAGTTTCCTGACCTCTTGCACCACCTGATGGCTGGTGAATCATAATCTCTGCATTAGGAAGAGCAAGTCTCTTTCCCTTAGCACCGCCTGAAAGAAGGAATGCACCCATACTTGCAGCCATACCAATACAGATTGTAGAAACATCACACTTGATGTACTGCATTGTATCATATATAGCAAATCCTGCTGATACAGATCCTCCCGGGCTGTTAATGTAGAAATGTATATCCTTGCCTGGATCTTCTGCTTCAAGGAATAACATCTGTGCTACTACAAGATTAGCAGAAACATCTGTTACCTCTTCTCCTAAGAATATAATTCTGTCTTTAAGCAGACGTGAATATATATCATATGATCTTTCGCCTCTGCTGTTCTGTTCAATGACATAAGGTACAAAACTCATTACACAACCTCCAATATACTAAAATGTTTCTTTAAGATTCAATTACTTTTCAACAACTGATCCTACGATAACATCTACAGCCTTCTGAATTGCAAGATCTTCCTTAATCTGCTTCTTCTCATAGTCTCCCATGAATTCCTTAATCTGATCAAGTTCCATCTTGTATGCTTCAGCCATCTTCTTTAACTCTGCTTCGAACTCTTCGTCTGAAGTCTCAATATTCTCAGCCTTAACAACTGCCTCAAGAACAAGTCTTGACTGGATTCTCTTAACAGCCTCTGGCTTCATCTCTTCCATAATCTTATCAGCTGTCATGCCTGTGTACTGGAAGTACTGCTCAACTGATAATCCCTGCTGCTGTAATCTCTGAGCGAAATCCTCAACCATTCTGTTAACCTGTGTGTCAACCATAGCATCTGGAATATCCATCTTAGATGACTCAATAATCTTAGCGATTGCTTCATCTTCCTGCTTAGCCTTAGCTTCTCTTGACTTTCTGTCAGCAATCTTATTCTTTAAATCATCCTTGTATTCAGCAAGTGTATCGAAATCAGATACATCCTGAGCAAACTCATCATTAAGTTCTGGAAGCTGCTTCTCCTTGATTTCCTTAACAGAAACCTTGAACATAGCTGGCTTACCCTTAAGATCATCTACATGGTACTCTTCTGGGAATGTAACATTGATTTCTTTCTCATCACCGATATTCATACCGATAATCTGATCTTCAAATGTATCAATGAATGAATGAGATCCGATTGTAAGTGGGTAATCTGTTCCCTTACCGCCTTCGAATGCAACACCATCAACAAATCCTTCGAAATCGATAACTGTGTTATCACCATCTTTAACAGCTCTGTCTGTTACAGCTACTGTTCTTGAATTCTGATCCTGTACTCTCTTTAACTCTTCTTCAACATCAGCATCTGTTGCTTCTGTATCAGCCTTAGTTACCTCAACACCCTTGTACTGTCCAAGTTCAACTTCTGGCTTAGTAGCTACAACAGCTTCGAAGATAAATGGCTTTCCAGCCTCTAACTGTGTTACGTTAATCTTAGGCTGTGAAACAAGTTCAAGACCGCACTCATCAGCAGCCTTAGCATATGCATCTGGAATGATTGAATTAGCAGCATCTTCATAGAATACTTCTGCGCCATACATCTTCTCAATCATCTTTCTAGGTGCTTTACCTTTTCTGAAACCAGGAAGGCTGATCTTGCTCTTATTCTTATTATATGCAGTATTAAGACCTGCCTCAAATTCCTCAGCAGTAGACTCAATAACAAGTTTAACCATATTCTTCTCTTCTAAATTCTCAACTGTGAAACTCATTATAAATTATTCCTCCTTAATATGTATTGTTACTATCGTACAACATACCCACGAATTATAACACAACTGTTTTTAGATTACCAGTACTATTTTAAAAAAATAAAAGATAGGACTGCAATCCTTATATTTGCTAAGAAATATGCGGATTACAGCCCCATTTATTACTTAGGATAAATCATTCTTTCCTGAATCAGATGATTACTTACCGCTCATCTGCTCTTCCTGTCTTCTGATCATCTCTTTTACCATGTTACCACCAACTGAACCAGCCTCTGCTGATGTGAGGTCTCCATTGTAACCATCCTTTAAGTTAACACCGATTTCTGAAGCAACCTCCATCTTGAATCTGTCAAGTGCGCTCTGTGCTTCCTTCTTAGTCTTATAATTAGAACTTGTTGATTTAGCCATAATAAGCCTCCTTATTAAACACATTTTTAGGATTAAGCCGAAAAGTTATGGCGCCATAACTTATCGTCTTGATGTTATTATGTGTCAGGTAATTCTAATTATTATGACATATTCTGGCTGTTAATAATTAGGAGACATTTTGGTTGTTTCTGTCTCCAGATCCTTTTCTGAAGCCGGAATTATATTCTTGTAGACATATATTTCATCATAAACAGGTGCCCATCTGTATGTAGCCCCACTTGAACAAAATACATATGCATGCCCCTTATTGGTTACAGCATAACTGACAAGACAGCTTCCAGACTGATTAACAAATCCTGTCTTACCGGCAGTAACTAAAACTCCCGGCGCTTCATTTCCATATATTCTTGAATACATAGTGCTTGTAAGCTGTATTCCTTCCGGATGCTGTGTAGTTGCCTTAGTTGTATATTGATATGTTCCAAGAACTTTTGCTCTTACTTCATCCTTCATGGCATATTCCATAATCATAGCCATTTCAGCAGGGGTTGTATACTGGTTATCATCATGCAAACCGGATGGATTGGCAAATCTTGTATTTTTAAGTCCCAGTTCTGCACATTTCTGATTCATCAGTTCAGCAAATCCTTCTATAGAACCAGCCGTCATGATTGCCAGTGCTTCTGCACAATCTGCCCCTGACGGAAGTATCAGTCCATACATCAAATCTTCAACATCTACAGTCTCTCCCACCTCAAATCCGGCTCTGGATGCCTCTTCAATATAAAGTCTGTTAAGCATTTCGAATTCAAATGTATAAGTCTTTGGCATACTGTCAAGATGCTCAGATACAACAATAAGAGTCATAACTTTTGTCATTGATGCCGGATAAATCTTTTCTGCTGCATGTTTTCCTGCAATTATCTTGTGATTATCAATGTCCAGCAATGCAGCATATGGAGATGCTACATTTGTATCTGATGACAAATCCTTATAATCAGATGCCACCTGTGAATATACCAGATTTGGCTTTGTCTCTTTTTCATTTTGTGATTCATTCTGTGCATCTGTCTGTACAACAACAGAGTCTGCATCAGAATTTACAGTCTTAGATTTTTTTCTGATTCCGGAGACCGCATTAATTATAACAACAGCAAGAATCACCATAATCATTATCATGGCTGTAGCAATAATGCGTCTTCTGATAAGCTGCTGCCGTCTTTTTTTCATCAGTTCCGCTTTTCTTCTCCTCGCGCGGCTTCTTTTCATCGCTTCATCGTAATTATAAAAATCCTGTTCCATTGTTCCTATCCTTTACTCTATACATACTGGGTAGAAGTTCTGAGACTGTCTGCCAGTTCTTCTCCTTTAATAAGTTTTACAAGCTCAAGTCCAAGATCAATAGAAGTTCCCATTCCTCTTGATGTTGTAATATTACCATCTGTGACAACACGTTCTGGTGCTGTTATTACAGTTGCTCCTTTTAACTGTTCTTCAAAACCCGGGAATGCAATTGCCTTCTTTCCTTCAAGGAGTCCAAGATTACCAAGAACTGAAGGTGCCGCACATATAGCTGCAATTCTGTTATTTTTCTTATTGTATTCTTCAAGAAGTTCCAGCAGATCCTTACAATCATAATATGACTTGTGTCCAGGACCACCAGGAAGGAATAAAAGTTCATCTCCTTCAAAAACATATTCATCTAAAAGCTCATCAGCCTGAACAATTACACCCTGAGCACTTTTAACATTAATGTCACCTGTAATCG
>CEAK01002987.1_pt1 | contig 14004 bp, 10 predicted proteins | sample 480681 | NCBI WGS metagenome assembly CEAK01 (sample SAMEA3182071, study PRJEB8094) | gut metagenome | biome: human; feature: gut; material: Stool; isolation source: human stools | place: Canada | collected 2011-12-06 | reverse complement strand
ATATTTCCCCGCGTGTGTACATTTTGCATGAAGAAGCTTGACCTTTTTGCATAGAATAGCTAATATAAACTTGAAAAAGAGCGCGCTGCGGGCAGCAGGACTGCACCGGCGCTGACGAAAGGCTTTTTTGAACATGTGCAAATCTGAGGTTCATACGGGAGGACCATCATGACAAATGCAGAAAAACTTACTCTGGCCAAGCACGCCTGCCACATCCGCATGGGCGTGATCGAGGGCACGCACAGCGCAAAGTGCGGCCATCCGGGCGGCAGTCTGGATATCGCCGAGCTGCTGAGCTACCTCTATTTCGTGGAAATGAACATTGACCCGAAGGACCCCAAGAAGGCCGACCGCGACCGTCTGGTGCTGTCCAAGGGCCATGCTGCACCGGCACTGTATGCAGCGCTGGCAGAGCGCGGCTATTTCCCGGTGGAAGACCTTAAGACCCTGCGTAAGATCGGCAGCTATCTGCAGGGCCACCCCAACATGAACGAGACCCCGGGCGTGGATATGTCCACCGGCAGTCTGGGTCAGGGCATCTCTGCCGCCTGCGGCATGGCACTGGGCGCCAAGCACGCCGGCAAGCCCATCAACGTCTACACCATCCTGGGCGACGGCGAAGTGGAAGAGGGCGAGTGCTGGGAAGCCTTTATGTTTGCCGCACACTACGGCCTTTCCAACCTGTGCGTTGTGCTGGACCGCAACCATCTGCAGATCGACGGCACCACCGAGACCGTGATGAACAGCGCCCCGCTGGAAGAGAAGCTGAAGGCCTTCAACTTCAATGTCGTCACCATCGACGGCCACGACTACGACCAGATCGAAGCCGCCATGCAGGCATTCCATGCAGAGACTGCAAAGCCCACCTGCATCATCATGGACACCACAAAGGGCAAGGGCGTTTCCTATATGACCAACTCTGTGGACTGGCACGGCAAGGGCCCCAACGATGACGAGTACAAGATCGCAATTGAGGAACTGAACGCCGCATACGCCGCGCTGGAGCAGGAGGAAAACTAAGATGGCAGATGTGAAGAAGATCGCTACCCGTGAAAGCTACGGCAACACCCTGAAGGAGCTGGCCGCCGAAGGCCACGAGGATCTGGTGGTGCTGGACGCAGACCTTGCTGCTGCCACCAAGACCGGTATGTTCCGCAAGGCTTACCCGGATCGTCATTTTGACTGCGGCATTGCCGAGGGCAACATGATGGGCGTGGCTGCGGGCCTGTCCACCATGGGCTACGTGCCCTTTGTTTCCAGCTTTGCCATGTTCGCCGCCGGCCGTGCCTTTGAGCAGGTGCGCAACTCCATTGGCTATCCCCACCTGAACGTGAAAATCGGTGCCACCCACGGCGGCATCTCGGTGGGCGAGGACGGCGCTTCCCATCAGTGCTGCGAGGACTTTGCCCTCATGCGCAGCATCCCCGGCATGACCGTGATCTGCCCCGCCGACGATGTGGAGGCCCGCGCCGCTGTGCGTGCTGCCTACGCAATGGAAGGCCCCGTCTATCTGCGCTTTGGCCGTTTGGCTGTGCCTGTGTTCCACGACGCCGAGAACTATCACTTCGAGATCGGCAAGGGCGAGCAGATCACTGAGGGCAGCGACATTGCCATCATCGCCACCGGCCTGATGGTCAACGAAGCCCGCATGGCTGCGGAGCAGCTGGCCGCTGAGGGCATCCATGCCCGGGTCATCAACATCCACACCATCAAGCCTCTGGATGAGGAGATCGTCCTCAAGGCTGCAAAGGAGTGCGGCAAGGTCATCACCGCCGAGGAGCACAATGTCATCGGCGGTCTGGGCGAGGCCGTCTGCGCCGTGCTGAGCGAGAAGCTGCCCACCCCTGTGCGCCGCGTAGGCGTGCAGGACGTGTTCGGCTGCTCCGGCCCGGCATGGGACCTGCTGAAGTTCTACGGTCTGGATGCTGCCACCATCTGCAAGACTGCCCACGAAATGCTGGGCAAATAAGCGCTTCTCCCACTGTATCTGCGCCGCCGCGTCATTTGCTGACGCGGCGGCGTTTTTGCATGCCGCAAATTTTTTTGCCAAATACTGCAGGATATGATATGCTTACAGAAAAAGCGGAAGGGAGAATCGCAATGCTGATCGTGGACAAACTTGCGTTTCAGGAAAAACTTTCGGAAGGGGAAAAAACGCTGGCCGCCTATATTTTGGCGCATGGGATGGAAATTGCCAAATATTCCACCCGCAGTCTGGCAGAAGTGACCTACACCTCTCCGCCGACCGTCCTGCGCCTTTGCAAAAAGCTGGGCTTTACCGGCTTTGATGACTTCAAGCAAAATTTTGTGCGTGAACTGGAATATCTCGACCAGCAACAGGGCAAGGTGGATTTCAATTTTCCCTTTGCTGAAAACGACAGCCCCATGCGGGTGGCGCAGAACATCGGCGAGCTGTACGAAGAAGCCGTCAAGGACACTATGCAGCTTCTCCGGTACGAAGACCTGCACAAAGCGGTGCTCCTGCTCAAATATCACGAGGAAATCCACATTTTTTCCGCCGGGACGGCCATCAATCAGGCCGAATCCTTCCGAGAAAAGATGCTCAAGATCGGCAAGCGGGTGGTCATTTTCAACAATCTGAACTACCAGCGGTATCAGGCCTGCTGTCTGTCCGAGAGGGACCTTGCCATGATCATTTCCTATTCCGGCGAAACGGCGCAGATGCTGGAGATTGCCCGGCAGTGCAAACGCTCCGGAACACCCATCCTTGCGCTGACCAGCTTTGGCGAAAACAGCCTGACCTGTTATGCGGATTGCAAGCTGACCCTTTCCACCAAAGAAAGCATCTATCAGAATCTTGGGGACTATGCTTCCCATCTGTCCATGACCCTTCTACTGGACATCTTGTATTCCGAGTACTTCCGGCAGAACTACCAGAAGAATTATACCTACAAGCTGGAACGCGCCCGAGAGCTGGAACAGCACCGCACCTCCACCAATCCTATTTTGTTGAATCTGCACAAAGAAAATGCGGAATGAAACACTGTTCCGTTTTTGATCGTGCAAAAAGAAACAGAAAAATTAACACTGTACCAATAAGTTTAAAAAATATTGCACAAAAACCTCCCTGCAAGTATTCTATACCTGCAAGGAGGTTTTCAAGCTTATGGAGATGCCAAAAAAGTTCCTGTGGGGCGGTGCGACCGCCGCCAACCAGTACGAAGGTGCCTACCAGACGGATGGCAAGGGCCTGAGCATTGCCGACGTGGAAAAAGGTGCACGCCACGGCGTCCCGCGCGAGATTCATACACAGGTCATGGAGGGCAACTACTACCCTAGCCATGAAGCCGTGGATTTTTACCACCATTACAAAGAGGACATCGCGTTGTTTGCCGAGATGGGCTTCAAGTGCTTCCGAATGTCCATCAACTGGCCGCGCATCTTTCCGCAGGGCGATGAATTGCAGCCGAACGAGGCCGGGCTTGCTTTCTATGACCGTGTGTTCGACGAGCTGCACCGCTACGGGATCGAACCGGTGGTCACGCTTTCGCATTACGAAACGCCGCTGTATCTGGTGCAGCACTATGGTTCCTGGCGTAACCGAGCCCTGATCGATTTCTTTGCCCGGTACTGTGAAACGGTGTTCCGGCGTTACAAGGGAAAGGTCCGGTACTGGATGACCTTCAATGAGATCAACGAGACCATGAACCAGAGCGAGCCATACCATCAGGCAGGCGTGCTCTTTGCCGAAGGCGAGGAGCACAACGCTGTCAAAGCGCTGGTCAGCCACAACATGTTCCTTGCCAGTGCAAAGGCCGTGCAGATCGGGCATGCGGTCGACCCGGAAAATAAAATCGGCTGCATGATCCAGTATCCCACCACCTACCCGCGCACCTGCGCACCCAAGGATGTGCTGGCACAGAGATTCCAGATGATGCCGAACTATTATTACACCGATGTGATGTGCCGCGGACACTACACCAGCCTGTGCACGGCACAGCTGCGGCGCATGGGCACTTCGGTAGAGATGCAGCCGGGCGATGCCGAGCTGCTGGCCGCAGGAACTGTGGATTACATCGCATTCAGCTATTATTTTTCTTCAGTTGCCCGTGCAACGGAAGATACGGATTGCTGTGTAGAACGCAGCAATCCGTATCTCCAGCGTACCGACTGGGATTGGCCCATCGATCCGGACGGCCTGCGCATCGCACTGAATGAGCTGTATGACCGGTATGAACTGCCGCTGTTCGTTGTGGAAAATGGTCTGGGTGCCATCGACACCGTAGAGCCGGATGGCAGCATTCAGGACGATTACCGCATCCGTTTTCTGGGCAGTCACATTGATGCGCTGCGGCAGGCCATTGAGCTGGATGACGTTCCGGTGATCGGCTACACCTGCTGGGGTCCCATCGACATTATTTCGGTGGGCACCGGCGAGATGCGCAAACGGTACGGCTTCATTTACGTAGACAAGAAGGATGACGGCAGCGGCACGTTGGCCCGCAAAAAGAAAAAGTCGTTTGCATGGTACAAAAAAGTCATTGCAAGCAACGGCGCAGACACCGCCCTGTAAGCAATGCATTTTTTAGGATATTGAAGGAGGCAAAACAAATGGATGCAAAGAAAACTGCCCAGCAGGTGCTGGAACAGGTCGGCGGCGCAGAAAATGTTACATTTCTGACCCACTGTGTCACCCGCCTGCGGTTCAACCTCAAGTCAATGGACGGCGTGGACGAGGCCAAGGTCAAAGCCGTACCCGGCGTGGTGGGTGTCGTGAACAAAGGCGGCCAGTATCAGGTCATCATCGGCAACGAAGTAGCTGCCGTGTACGATGAACTGATGAAACTGGGCGACTTCGGCGGTAAGGAAGTCAAACAGCCTGCCGCCCCGGCCGAGGAAAAGAAGAGCAGGGTCAGCATCATTCTGGACACGCTGGCCGGTGTGTTCACCCCGCTGATGCCGTTGATCGCCGGTGCCGGTATGATCAAGGCTCTGCTGTCTGTGCTGACCCTCTTCGGCTGGATCGACAAGAGCGGAAATCTGTACTATTTCCTCAACTTCATCGCAGACTCTTCCTATTACTTCCTGCCGATCTTCCTGGCCAACTCCGCGGCCAAAAAGTTCGGCTGCAACCCGCAGATGGCCATGCTGCTGGGGGCCATCCTGCTGCACCCGAACTTCATCGCCCTGAAAGCCGATGCCGATGTGGTCCATGTGCTGGGTCTGCCGGTGAAGATGGTAACCTATTCTTCCTCAGTCATCCCCATCTTCCTTATCACGCTGGTACTGCCATACGTGGAACGATTTGTCAATAAGGTCGTGCCCTCTGTGGTCAAGTTCATCCTGCGGCCGGTGCTCACCATCCTCATCATGGCTCCCATCTCCCTGTGCGTGCTTGGCCCTCTGGGCAGCATCATCGGCGATGGTCTGGTCAACGTCCTGCTGGCCATTGAAAAGGTCTGCCCCTGGGCACTGCCCACCGTCATCGGTGCCTTTATGCCGTTCCTGGTCATGACCGGTATGCACTACAGCCTGCTGCCCGCTTATGTCAACTCTCTGTCTATGCTGGGCTATGAGACGGTCATCGGCCCCGGTAATCTGCCTTCCAACATTGCACAGGGTGCCGCAGCCCTCTGCGTTGCCATCAAGACCAAAAACAAGAACTTCCGTCAGCTGGCCGTTTCCGGCGGTGTGACCGCTCTGCTGGGCGTGACGGAGCCTGCTCTGTTCGGCGTCAACGTCCGTCTGCGTAAGCCTCTCATCGCCACCACCATCGGCGGTGGTCTGGGCGGCCTGTATGCCGGTTTGACCGGTGTGCGCCGTTTTGGCGGCGGTGGTGCCGGTCTGGCAGCCATCGGCCTGTATGTCGGTGAAAATCCCATGAACGTGATCAACGCACTGATCTCTGCCGCGATCGCCTTTGTGGCCACCTTTGCGATCCTCTGGTTCATCGGTTTTGATGATGTGCCGGAAGAAGCCTGATCTCTTCTGAAACAAGCAGCGCCGGAACGATTTTGCCGTTCCGGCGCTGCTTTTTACGCCTCTCCCAGCAGCTTTGCGCGGCTGGCGTATACAGCGGTAAATACCTCCCGCAGCCGTTGGATCTCGGGACGCGGGTCGTCCCGCAGGGTCAGCAGACAGGTGTCCGGCAACGGCAGCTGCAGCGGCAGGTACCATGCCGCCGGAAAGGCCGGGTATTTCATCGGGCACAAAAACATGCCGCGCCCGGCAAGCAGATCGTTGTAAACACACTCGTAGTTTTCCACCATGTGCCAGCTTGGTGCGGAAAACGGCAGGCCGGGCTGAACAACGGCAAGATCCACCATTTCCTGATACAGCGGCTCATAAAACAGCTGCTGCCCGGCAAGATCGGCCAGCGCCAGAGCGCTGCGCCCTGTGAGCGGGTGCTCCGGCGATACGATCAGGTAAAAGGTGTTGTGCAGGATGGGGGTGCGCTCGATCTCCGGCTGCAACGGCCCAAAGGGCAGATAGAGGGCTGCGTCTGCCTCGCTGCAGAGCATTTCGTGGGGGTTGCGTGACACGGGCCGAGTGTCCACCGCAAACTCATATCCCGGCAGTGCGGCGTGCAGCCGTGCCATCAGGATGGGATAAATGGGGTCACGCTGCAGCAGCACCGGCGGCAGGCGCAGGGTCAGCGTGCGCCGCCGGGCAAAGCCCTTCAGCGCGGTGCGGGCGTTCAGGATGCTGCGATAGATCCCCTCCGCCTGCGGCACAAAGGCCCGGCCTGCTTCGGTCAGCGCCACGCGGGTGGTGCTGCGCTCAAACAGGGCCAGATCCAGCTCCTTTTCCAGACTGCGGATCTGGTAGCTGAGGGCGGGCTGGGTGCAGTACAGCTCCCGGGCGGCTGTGGTAAAATTCAGGGTCCGGCTCACGGTGAGAAAACACAGCAGCTGGTGGTCGTTCATCCGAAAAAAGCTCCTTTCTGTGCAGGGGAAGATCCGTCTGCTCTCAGTATAGCATGGTGGGAGACAGTTATAAACACTTTTTATTAGGACGACAAAATTTTTTTGTTTCCCTTTTACTTCGTTATATTTTATACTAAGTGCGGCGCGGGAAAAACTCCCGCAGAGACGAAGAGAAATTGATGAGAAGAAAGAGGAAATCCAAATGGAAAAGATCTCCCGCAAAGGCTTTTTGAAGGTCGCCGCCGCTGCCGCCATGAGCGGTGTTACCGCCGGTGCACTGGCTGCCTGCAACTCCGCAGCTTCTTCCAGCACCGCCGCTTCCGGCGATGCCATCTACACCGCCGGTACCTACACCGGCACGGCCACCGGCATCGGTGAGGTGAAGGTGACCATGACCTTCAGCGAGACCGCCATCACCGAGGTGGTCATCGATGCTTCCAACGAGACCGAGAGCATCGGCGGCGTGGCCGCACCCACCCTGCAGGAGGCCATCATGGCCGCACAGGGTACCGAGATCGATAACATCTCCGGCGCTACCGTCACCACCAATGCCGTCAAGAAGGCGGCTGCCAGCTGCATCGAGCAGGCCATGGGCGTCAAGGCAGACGGCGCAGACAGCTCCGCTGCCGCTTCGGAGAACGACTGGCTGGGCACCGAGCCGGAGATCGACGAGAGCAAGGTCACCAAGACGGTGGACGTGGATGTGGCCGTGGTGGGCTGCGGCGTTGCCGGTGTGGCAGCCGTGCGCAGCATCGCCGAGGACGGCGGCAAGGTGGCAGCCTTTGAAAAGGCTGACGGTCCCCAGTGCCGCAGCGGCGAGTATGCCGTCATCAACGGCAATGTGCAGGCTAAGTGGGGCCGCAACACCTGGACTCGTGAGCAGATCGACGAGATCGTGGACTCTCACATGGTGGAAAGCACCTACCGCTGCAAGCGCTCCATTATGAGCAAGTGGGCCCACAACATCGGCGATGCCTTTGACTGGTGGGTGGAAGCAAACCCGGATCTGTACTACGCCGAGACCACCCGCAGCGCCATCCCTGACGAGAACGCAAACAACTTCCTGATCCCCATTTTCTACCCGCTGCCCGAGAACTACGACTGGAAGCAGGAGCGCTTCCCCTGCTACCCCACCTCCGTGGAGTTCCTGCCCAACCAGTCCGTCACCGTCAATGCCAACATGCAGAAGGCCGTTGACACCGGCAACGTGGACACCTTCTACGGCTGCTTTGTGGAAAAGCTCATCATGGAGGACGGCCGCTGCGTGGGCCTGTATGCCCGCGATGCTGCCACCGGCGAGTACATCAAGTGCAACGCCGCCAAGGGCGTCATCCTGTCCACCGGCGATTACTCCCAGAACACCAAGATGCTGCAGCATTTCTGCCCCGAAGTCATTGAGAACAACATTCAGTGCCTGTTCACCAATGTGGACGTGGAGGGCAGCTTCACCAATCAGGGCGACGGCATCCAGCTGGGCATGTGGGCAGGCGCTCAGGTGCAGCAGAGCCACGCACCCATGATCCACCATATGGGCGGCGGTGCCGACCTGTCCGGTGTGGGCGTCATGGGCAACGCAGGCTTTTTGAATCTGGATCTGAACGGCAAGCGCTTCATGAACGAGGACCTGCCCGGCCAGCAGCTGGAAAACCAGATCGAGCTGCAGAAGAACCGCGAGAGCTGGCAGATCTTCGACTCCAACTGGCCCCAGCAGCTGCCCTACATGCCCGCAGCCCACGGCGGTGCCTGCTACTACGAGGACTACGCCAGCGAGGCAGAGGGCCCCAAGAACAACACCACTTACCGCAACTACAAGAGCCCCTATCAGCTGGAGGCAGCCGTGGCCGATGGCCGCGCTGTCAAGGCTGACACGCTGGAAGAGCTGGTGGCAAAGATCTACCCGGATGACACCGCTGCCCAGCAGACCGCTCTGGAGTCCATCCAGCGCTACAACCAGCTGGCCAAGGACGGCTACGACGAGGACTTCCACAAGCCCGCATCCCGCATGTGGGCGCTGGAGAACGGCCCCTTCTACGCCGACAAGTTCACCACCGCCCTGCTGCTGGTCTGCATCGGCGGTCTGGAGAGCGACGAGAACTGCCACACCTTCGATGCCGACCGCAACGTGATCCCCGGCCTGTATGTGGCAGGCAACGTGCAGGGCAACCGCTTTGCCACCGAGTACCCCATCGGCCTGAAGGGCGTCAGCCACTCCATGGCCATGTACTACGGCTACGTTGCAGGCAAGAACGCCATGCAGGAAGTCTGAGCCTGACAGCACAATAATATAACCATTCCCCGCCCGGAACAGTATTCTTTCTTCCTGCTCCGGGCTTTTTTGCGCCCCAATGTGACCCGGTTACGGAAAAGCCCCGGCGTTTTGGGTATACTGATGCCATAAGAACAACCACGAACGAACCCTTTCAGGAGGTAGAAATATGGCAGTTGTTACGATCACGAAGGAAAATTTTGAGCAGGAGGTACTGCAGAGCGCAAAGCCTGTCCTGCTGGACTTCTGGGCCAGCTGGTGCGGCCCCTGCCGCATGCTCAGTCCCGTTGTGGACGAGGTGGCCGAGGAGCGCACCGATGTGAAGGTGGGCAAGGTGAACGTGGACGAGCAGCCGGAGCTGGCAGGCCAGTTCGGCGTGATGAGCATCCCCACCCTGCTGGTGTTTGAGCAGGGCAAGCTGGTGCGTCAGGCCGTGGGTGCCCGCCCGAAAGCCAGTGTGCTGGAGCTGCTTGGGTAAATATGCGTGCTGAAAAGGAGCTGTTGCGCCATGCAACGGCTCCTTTTCTTCTTTTCCCTGTACAATCGCACAGAAAAATCGTATCATTGAGTTGAAAACACCGTCACTTTCCTACTTTACAACTTTACCTAGATAAAGTAAAATAAACTCAAGTAAGAAATGGGGGAACCGACAATGGAATTCAGCATTGCAAACCTGCAGCCCAAGGAGCGCGCCTCCTTTGCGCTGCGCGCCTTGTACGAAGCGGCGGGCTGCCGCAAGTATCATATGGGCCGGTTTGAGGAGTACGGCCTGTATCAGGAGAACCGCAGCTTTTTGTCGTCCGAGCAGGTCATCACCTTTACCGATCTGGATGGCCGTCTGCTGGCCCTCAAGCCGGACGTGACCCTCTCCATTGCCAAGACGGCGCAGCCCGCCCCCGGCGAGACCCTGTGCTACTACTATCACGAGAACGTCTACCGCCCTTCCGCCGAGAGCCACACCTTTAAAGAAATCAGCCAGATGGGCCTTGAGATGCTGGGTGCGGTGGGCGAAGCACAGGTGCAGCAGGCGGTGTGTCTGGCGGCACGGTCGCTGGATGCGCTGGGGGCCGAGTGGGTGCTGGAAGTGAGCCACATGGGCTACCTGTTCGGCCTGTTCGACGCGCTGGGCGTGCCGGATGCCGCCCGCGCAAAGCTGCTGGAAAAGCTGCGGGAGAAAAACGCCCACGAGCTGCGGGCTGCAGCCGGAGCCGCCGGTCTTGCCGATGCCGCCGATACCCTGTGCAGCGTGCTGGATCTTTCCGGTGCCTATGCCGAAACGATGGAAAAGGCTGCAGCCCTGTGCAAAAACGATGCCATGCGCGCAGCGGTGGCCGAGCTGGAAGCGCTGGCTGTGCCGCTGGAAAAGGCGGGCGGCGTGATCCGGCTGGACATGACGCTGGCCGGTGAGATGGAATACTACAACGGCCTTGTGTTTCAGGGCTACCTGAAAGCCCTGCCCCGCCCCCTGCTCAAGGGCGGCCGCTACGACCTGCTGATGCAGAAGTTCACCCCCGGTGCCGGTGCCATCGGCTTTGCGGTCTATCTGGACGAGCTGGACCGCCTGAGCGCCCCGTTGCCGCCGGTGCAGAAGAACAGCACCGACAGGGTGATGCTGAACGTGGCTCTGCCCAAGGGCCGTCTGGGCGATAAGGTGTATAACCTGCTGGCGGGCATCGGCTACGGCTGCCCGGAGGACTACAACGCTACCCGCAAGCTGGTGGTGGAAAACCCGGAGGCCGGCATCCGCTACTTCCTCGTCAAGCCCAGCGACGTTGCCATCTATGTAGAGCACGGCGCCGCCGATGTGGGCATCGTGGGCAAGGACATCCTCACAGAGGCTTCTGCCGATGTGTACGAGCTGCTGGACACCGGCCTTGGCAAATGCCGCATGTGCGTTGCCGCTCCGGCCGATTACCAAGACGACCCCAGCCGCCCGGTGCGGGTGGCCACCAAATTCGTCAACATTGCAAAGAGCTACTACGCATCCATGGGGCGGGACATCGATATCATCAAGCTGAACGGCTCCATTGAGCTGGCCCCCATTCTGGGCCTTTCGGACGTCATCGTGGATATCGTGGAGACCGGCACCACCCTGCGGGAGAACGGCCTGAAGGTGGTCACCGAGTTCATGCCCATCTCGGCCCGGTTCATTGCCAACAAGGCCAGCTACCAGTTCAAGCACGCCGAAATGGACACCATGCTGGAAAAGCTGCGGGCGGAACTGCAGAACAAGGAGGAAGCAAAATGATCAAGCTGTATAACTTTGACGAGCTGAAGCCCGAAGAGATTTTGAACCGCGATATCCGCGCGGAAAAAAACGTGGAGGATGTGGTGGACGGCATCATTGCCGATGTGCGCGCCCGGGGCGACGATGCCCTGAAGGATTATGCGCTGAAATTTGACGGCGCGAAGATCGATGCCCTGCAGGTGACGCAGGAGGAGATCGACGAAGCCTTTGCGGGCATGGACCCCTACTTCCTCGAAACGCTGCGCGAAGCCGCCGCCAACATCGAGAGCTTCCACCGCCAGCAGGTGCACAAGAATTTTGTGGTGAACGACAAGCCCGGCATCGTGCTGGGCCAGAAATATACCCCCATTGAAAAGGCCGGTGTCTATGTGCCCGGCGGCACGGCGGCCTATCCCTCCACCGTGCTCATGGACGTGATCCCGGCAAAGGTGGCAGGCGTGTCCGAGATCGTCATGACCACCCCCGCTGGAAAGGACGGCAGGGTGAACCCGGTCATCCTTGCCGCCGCTGCTACCGCAGGCGTGACCAAGATCTTCAAGACCGGCGGCGCACAGGCTGTGGCGGCTCTCGCCTACGGCACCCAGAGCATCCCTGCGGTGGATAAGATCGTTGGCCCCGGCAACATCTACGTTGCCACCGCCAAGCGCAAGGTGTTCGGCAAGGTGGGCATCGATATGATCGCAGGCCCCAGCGAAATTCTGGTGCTGGCCGACGGCGGCTGCAACCCTGCATGGGTGGCGGCGGACCTGCTGAGTCAGGCCGAGCACGACAAACTGGCAAGCCCCGTTCTCGTCACCGACAGCCCGGAGCTGGCCAAGGCCGTGCAGGCGGAGCTGGAGGTGCAGATCCCGCAGCTGCCCCGTGCCGCCATCGCCCGCGCCAGCGTGGACGACAACGGCAAGATCATCCTCTGCACCGACCTGCACAAGGCCATTGAAGCCTGCAACATCATTGCACCGGAACATCTGGAGGTGTGCGTGGAGGACCCCTTCGGCGTGCTGAACGAAATCAAAAACGCAGGCAGCATCTTCCTTGGCCGCAACGTGCCGGAAGCGCTGGGCGATTACTTTGCAGGCCCCAACCACACCCTGCCCACCAGCGGCACCGCCCGCTTCTCAAGCCCCTTGGGCGTAGACGACTTTGTAAAGAAGTCCAGCTTCCTCTACTACACCCGGGAAGCGCTGGGCGAGGTGGCCCCCCGCATCGCCGATTTTGCCGAGCGCGAGGGCCTGCACGCCCACGCCCGCAGCGTGACCATTCGGTATGAAAAGTGACCCTCTCAGGCGCTTGCGCGCCAGCTCCCCCGAAGGGGGAGCTTCATGAGAGGGAACCGTAAGATGCAAAAAAGCTCCCCCTTCGGGGGAGCTGGCAAAGCCGTAAGGCTTTGACTGAGAGGGTTTTTATATGAGTCGTTTTCTTTCTCCCACGCTGGCCGCTGTCACCCCCTACACCCCGGGTGAGCAGCCGCAGGATCAGCAGTACATCAAACTGAACACCAACGAAAGCCCCTATCTGCCCTCCCCGGCGGTGATCGCTGCCGTGAGCGAGCACGAGGTGGAAAAGCTGCGCCTTTACTCCGACCCCGCCTGTGCCGACCTGCTCAAGGCGGCCGCAGCCCACTTCGGTTTGCAGCCGGAGCAGATCATGCCCGGCAATGGCAGCGACGAGAACCTCTTCTTTGCGCTGCGTGCCTTCTGCGACGCAGACCACCCGCTGGCCTATGCCGACATCACCTACGGCTGCTACGGCGTGTGGTGCGGACTGATGCACATTCCCAGCCACATCATCCCGCTGAAAGAGGATTTCACCCTTGACCCGAAGGACTACTACGGCCTGAACCAGACCATCGTCCTTGCAAACCCCAACGCCCCCACCGGCATTGCGCTGCCCCGGGCGGAAATTGAGGGCATCTTAAAGGCAAACCCGAACAATGTGGTCATCGTGGACGAGGCCTATGTGGACTTTGGCGGCGAGAGCTGCGTGCCCCTCATCGACCAGTACGAGAACCTGCTGGTGGTGCAGACCTTTTCCAAGTCCCGGCAGCTGGCCGGTGCGCGTCTGGGTCTTGCCATGGGCAATGCAAAGCTCATTGCCGACCTGAACCGGGTCAAGTTCAGCCTGAACCCCTACAACATCAACCGCCTGACCCTGAAGGCCGGGCAGGCCGCGCTGGAAGATACCGCTTATTTTGACAGGACCCGCGCCGCCATCGTGGACACCCGCGTATGGACAAAACAACAGCTGGAACAGCGCGGATTTGCCGTGCTGGACAGCCGCTCCAACTTCCTGTTTGCAAGTACCGACAGGAAAGACGGCGAGACGCTCTACAAAGAGTTGAAGAAAAACGGCATTCTGGTGCGCCATTTTGACGCGTCCCGCATCCAGAACTGGCTGCGCATCACCATTGGCACGCCGGAACAGATGCAGACGTTTATGGAAACGCTGGATAAGATCATGGAGGAATGAACCATGCCGAACCGAATAATCTCGCTGGAACGCAACACCAATGAGACCCAGATCGACCTTACCCTTGATCTGGACGGCACCGGCCGCTACGAGGTGGACACCGGGTGCGGCTTTCTGAACCACATGCTGGAGCTGTT